>JAESFG010000480.1_pt1 | contig 26363 bp, 27 predicted proteins | sample 9269371 | NCBI WGS metagenome assembly JAESFG01 (sample SAMN14506227, study PRJNA617093) | algae metagenome | isolation source: Aetokthonos hydrillicola CCALA 1050 (B3-Florida) and co-occurring... | place: USA: South Carolina | collected 2013-01-01 | reverse complement strand
CATATTCCATCGGCTCGGGCTCGGCAGCAACGACAGCGTCCGCTGCCTTGGCGCCGGAAACCACTGCCAAGGCAGCGGCGGAGCCGATCAGAAGGCTCTTGATGTTCATGTTGACCTCCAGTCAATGTTTAGTCGGACCGGGTTTTAGCCGCCTGCTGTGGCATCCCCTGCCCCAGTCCTACGAATATGGAAACTGGTTACCCCTTGTTCCCGAGGGTGAACCTAAATGAGTTTGCCGTCGGCGCAACTCGGAAATGGTGCAGTCGCGGCCGGCAAGCACATGAACGGGAGCTTATGTGACGGAATTGCAACAAGTCTGATCACGAGGCTGACTTTAACCTGTCATCCGATGCTAAGTCTTAACAAACATTAAGGATTTCCGCCTCGCACGAAGTCACGGCAAGCATCGTCTGAGGCGCGGGTGTCGCGGGATATGCGATCCCTTCGCCGCGTGGCCGATCCGGGTGCCTGCGCAACCGCGGGACGATCGGCGGCAAAAAAGCCTCGGGGCGGAGACAAAGGGCTTGATCTCACGGGGCGCCTTGTCTAATGCAGCGGCAGACGGAGAGGTGGCCGAGTGGTCGAAGGCGCTCCCCTGCTAAGGGAGTATACCCGGAAGGGTATCGAGGGTTCGAATCCCTTCTTCTCCGCCATTCTCCAAAAGAACTCCATTCTCCCGGCTTTTGGACGGCGTCGCGTTCGTCTTGAACGCTGATTCTGCTGCTGTCGTCCCTCTCCTGTCGGTTTGGCAGACCTATCGTTGGCGCCCAGGAGCCTCGAGGCACCGCCGCTCTCCGGAATCGACGACGGAACAGCCCACCAACAATCTGCTCGACACTCCACCGCCGCAACAAAATGGCGCCCGCGCGCGTTCAAGGGAGAACCGATACGGCGCCTTCCGCAGGGCCTTCCGCAGGCCGGTTTCCGCGCCAAAGCCGTTCATGCGCCATTCAGGGCGCGCTTGTTATACAAACGTATTAACGAGATGGAGAAAGCACCATGAAGAAGATACTCGTCGGCGCGGTTGCCGCGCTGATCGCAACAACAGCATTGTCCACCACCGCGGATGCCGGACAGCGCTGGAAGCGCGGCTGGCACAATGGTCACCATCACGGCTGGCACCACAAGCGGGCGTGGAAGCGTCATGCCGGCTGGCGCCACGGCCGCTGGCATCATCGTCATGCCGGATGGCGCGCCGGGGTCTGGATCGGTGGACCACGGATCGTCATCGGCAGCGGCTGTTACGTGAAGAAGCATGTCAATCGCCACGGGGTCGTGGTCAAGAAGCGCTACTGCTGACAGCAGCACGAGAAAGGGCCCGGCGAAAGCCGGGCCCTTTCATTATCCGATGTGCCTGCGTGTCATGGGGCCGCCGATCGTCCAGGCCCGAACAGCGCTCCGGCGATCATTCGAGGGTTCCCGGCCCGGTCGGCACACAGGGCCAAATGATCCTGCCGGACGTCGGCAGGCGCGGCGGCGCGGGATGTTGGCGGAAGGCTGGCGCGTCCGGGACGGCCGCTTGGCGCTCTCTTCGTCGGAACGCTTGCGGCTGGGCGAGGAAAGCTCGCTCCCCCTCCTGAGGGACGCCGGTCGCGAATCGCCGATCTTCGACTATTGCCTGGCAACGCCCTACGGCGGATCAGAGCTACGATCCTCCATGGACACCTCGTCCCGAACTCCGTGTGTGACGACGACGGCCGGTGGCCATGGGCCGCCGGCTGTCCCGGGCTCGGCTGCAATCGGCCTTACTGGTTGGAGGTCGGCTGCTGGTCGATGACCGCCGGTGCCGTCTGATTCTGGTTGGACGTCGCTGTGGTGTCCTCGGTCGCCCGGGTCGTGGCGCCGCCGTCGTTGGTCGACGTGCTGGCGGGAGCGCTTATGGTGTCGCCGCCGCCCGTGTCGTTGGCGGGGGCGATCGCCATGCCGAAGAACTCCGCCGCAGCCCAGGCGACCATGGCCAGCAACAGGCCGGCGACGAGGACGACGAGGACCGGTCGTCCGCGGGAGCCCTGCCGGGCTTCGGTCGCGGTCAGTTCAACGGGATGTTCGGCGCGGCGTCGATTCTCGGTCGTGTCGTGAATTGCCATCATAATCTCCTTCGCGTGCGTGTTGGAACGGGCGCGACGGCCCGCGATCGATCAGGGTCGGCGCGTGTCCGGCGCCGTCGGATGCAGGTTGATCGGGTCGCCCACACTCGGCGCGGGCTCGACGATCTCACGGTCGCCCACGGGCGGCGGGTTGATCACGCTGCCGCAGGTGGCGAGCTTGTCACTCAGATGATCGGACGTGTCCTTCGGCGCGTCGCCATGCGCCGTTCCGGCATCTGCCGGCGGCTGTACCCGACAATCCGTTCCCGCCGCGCCAGCCGGTCCCGCTGCGGTCAGTCCTCCTGCCACGAGCATGATCGCCGCGACAGCAGAGGCGTTTTTGAGATTTCGCATCGAACGATCCTCCTGGTGTTCGCCATGTGGTGTCGACAGCACAATCCCGCGCCGGCGGTTTCGTTCCCCGGTATCGCCCTGTCTCGGAACCAGTCGGGATGGCCCGAGTTGGATTGGCAGGACAGATGGAGGGTCACGGCATGGCCGACGAAAGAGAACCGCCGAACACAACGGCATCCTTCGCCAAGGACGGCAAGAAACCGGGTCATGCGGGCGGCGAAACGCCGCTGGCCGGGCCGCATGCAAAGGAAGCGCTCGTCGACAACGAGAAGACGCCGGGAACCGGAGCGCTGCCGGGGAAGACGCAGCCAGAGGCAGATGTCGGACCGGACTGAGCGGCCCGATGCCGGACGTGCGGGACTGCCCGGGTTGCGGGGCACGGTCGGAGGCACTACCTTCGGCCTGACAGCCGCGCCACGATTTGGATCCCAGCGATGATTTCGCTTTCGAACACCTATTCAGAGCTTCCGGGGCGCTTCTTCGCGCATGTCCGGCCGACCGGCGTCGCCGCGCCCAAGATGCTCGCGTTCAACAGTCCGCTCGCTGAGTCGCTCGGGCTGAACCCTGCGCAGCTCGATACGCCCGAGGGCGCCGCCCTGTTCTCCGGCAACCGGATACCGGACGGCCTGGTGCCGATCGCCATGGCCTATGCGGGCCACCAGTTCGGCAATTTCGTGCCCCAGCTCGGCGACGGGCGGGCCATTCTTCTCGGCGAGGTTACAAACCGGGCCGGCCAGCGGCGCGACATCCAGCTGAAGGGCGCCGGACGGACGCCCTATTCGCGCGGCGGCGACGGACGGGCAGCGCTGGGGCCGGTTCTCCGGGAGTATCTGATCAGCGAAGCCATGCATGCGCTCGGCATTCCGACCACGCGCGCTCTTGCCGCGGTGGCGACGGGCGAAGCCGTCTACCGCGAGACCGTCCTGCCGGGCGCCGTCCTGACGCGCGTGGCGGCCAGCCATATCCGGGTCGGTACCTTCCAGTTCTTTGCGGCGCGCGGTGACACCGAAGGGCTGCGGGCGCTCGTCGACTACGTGATCGCACGGCTCTATCCCGAGCTCATGGATCGCCCCGATCGTGCCGGCCAGCTGCTCCGCGCGGTCGCCGGACGCCAGGCGCAGCTCGTCGCGAAATGGATGCAGGTGGGCTTCGTGCACGGGGTGATGAACACCGACAATTGCTCGATCTCGGGGGAAACGATCGACTACGGCCCCTGCGCCTTCATGGAGGCCTATGATCCCTCCACCGTCTTCAGTTCGATCGACCGCGGCGGTCGCTACCAGTACCAGAATCAGCCGGGCATCGCGCAATGGAATCTCGCACGTCTCGCCGAGACACTGCTGCCGCTGATGGACGAGGATGCCGATGCGGCGCTCGAAGCGGCCAACCAGGCGGTGATCGACTTCGCCGCGTCGTTCCAGGACGCCTGGCTCGACGGCATGCGGCAGAAGATCGGGCTCATGACACCCGACGCCGGCGATGCGGCACTCATCGAGCGGCTCCTCGGGCAGATGCAGCAGGACAAGGTCGACTGGACGTCGGCATTCCGACGTCTGTCGGACAGCATGCGCGGGGAGGACACGCCGTTCTGGAGCCTCTTCGAGGACCGGGCCGCGGCCGACGCATGGCTTGCCGCCTGGCGCGAGCGGCTGTCGATCGAAGCGCCCGACCCGACGGCGCGCGCAGCCGAGATGGACGCGGTCAATCCGCTCTATATCGCCCGCAACGCCCGCGTCGAGGAGGCGCTGCAGGCGGCGATGGAGGCCGACGACCTTGGACCGTTCGAGACGCTCGCTGCGGTCCTGCGCAAGCCCTATACCGACCAGGGGCCCGAGGCCGGCCGCTTTGCCGAGCCCGCGCCGCGCGACGGACCCGCCTACCGGACATTCTGCGGGACTTGAGTCGCGCTTGACGACGGCCCCGTGCGAGAATCAGGCAGGAGCCGCCCGTAGCGCCCCCTGCCCGCCGAAATGGCGCGGGAAGAACGCTTGCAACATGTTGAACATGGTGGCGAGCGACAGCTCACGGCCGCAGGGCGCATCGGCGGTGATCATGTCGAACCACAGGCCGTTCAGGGTGACCCGGATGGCGCGTGCCGCGTGTTCAGGATGGGTGACGTAGCCGCCCTCCGCGACCAGCTCGGCGCAGAGCCGCTCGATCACCTCGAGATACTCCTGTTCGTAGACGGCGCAATGGGCCTGATAGATCGGGCGGCTCTGCGCCTCTGCCCAGAGTGCAGACCACGCCGCCAGCCGCTCGGGCGCGCAGATCTCGTCGGTAAAGTCGGCGCGGATCAGCGCATCCAGTTGCGCGGCCGGCGTATCGGGGGCGTCGGCCAGCGCCCGCACCCAGCTGTCGCGATATTCGCGCGACATGAACTGCAGCGTCTCGGCGAGAAGCTTCTCCTTGGTCTCGAAGTGGAAAATGATCAGGCCGTGCGACAGGCCGGCCGTGGCGGCGACCTCGGTCAGCGTCGTGCGGGAAAAGCCGGCGCGGGCAAGGGTGGCGATCGTGGCATCGATCAACTGCTGGCGGCGCACCTCGCGGCTCGCCTTGCGCGGCGGCGGGGTCAGGAGGCTGGACGTGTCGTCGACCGGCATCGGCATGCTTTCGGCATCTGTGAAAACGGTCCTTTATCCTGAACGCAAGCGTGGGAAAAATCGATAGGCAGGCCGCAAATTTATTGATTGACAGTTCAGTCAAAATGCCAAAGTCTGTGCAGAACCATAAGAGGCCGGCCGGTGCGAGGCAGCGGACCGCCCCATGGGAACGAAGACAGGACGGCCAGCTTGGGAACGATCCGACGCCAATCTCTGCCCATTCACATGACCCCGGCACGGGCCGCGGCATGTCGCAAACGCGCCTCGGGCGCGGTCGCGCGCTAGGCGGGAGGGCGGCGATGAACCAGATTGAGCGTCCCCATCCGGCTTCACCGCTGCTCCGGCATCGCGAACCCACCCTTCCATCGAGCGCCTATTTCGATCCGGTCTGGCATGAGGCGGAGCGCGACCGGATCTGGGCAAAGCACTGGGTCTATGCGACGCGGCTTACAGACATCGCGCCGATGACGGTCCGGCGGATCTCGGTGGCGGGCCAGAACCTCATTCTCGTGCGCGACCGCGACGGCGGGGTCAGCGCCTTTCACAACACCTGCCGGCATCGGGGCGCAGAACTGTGCCGCGAGGCGGAGAGGCCGCTCACGTCTCGTCTGATCACCTGTCCCTACCACCAGTGGAGCTACGCGCTGGACGGCCGGCTGGTGCGCACGCCCTTCGTCTCGGTGACGCCGGATTTCGATCCTGGCGCGCATGGGCTCTATGGGGTCAATGTCCATATCTGGAACGGCTTCGTCTTCCTCTGCCTCGCCGACACGCCGCCGGACTTCGACCAGGCCCCGGACCTCGGGGCCCAGTCGCTGGACAATTGGCCGATGGAGAGCCTTGTGACGGGCCACAGCTTCACCACGGTGCTCGACTGCAACTGGAAGGTCTTCTGGGAAAACTACAATGAATGTCTGCATTGCCCGGGCATTCATCCGGAATTGTCCGCCGCAGTGCCGGTCTATGCGCGTGGCTACATGGCCGAGAACGAGGCGCCGGACTGGACGCCCGAAGCGCCCGGCGGGACATCGTTGCGCGCGGGCACCGTGACCTGGACGATGAACGGCCACCCCTGCGGGCCGGAATTTCCGGGCTTGACCGCAGCAGAGCGGCAAGCCGGCCAGACCTTCGTCACCCTCCTGCCGACGATGTTTATCGTCGCGCATGTCGATTATGTCCGGGCGGTGTCGCTCCGGCCGCTCGGACCCGAAAGAACTGAGCTTCGGGCCGAATGGCTCTTTGCGCCCGAGACCCTTGCCCAACCGGGTTTCGATCTCGCCAACGTGGTCGATTTCGCCACCCTGGTCATGCGCCAGGACGGCGAGGCCTGCGAGATGAACCAGCGCGGCCTGCACTCGGCGCGTCATGACCATGGCGTACTGATGCCCCAGGAATTCGACGTCCACCGCTTCCAGTCCTGGGTGCGGGACCAGTTGGGTGAGACCGGGAACGGCACCCGGTAATCCGGAGACAAAGGAGAAGACCATGACCGACATGACCAGACGCACGGCCCTGACGCTGATCGGTGCTGCGGCGCTTTCGGCTCCCTTCGTCCGCCGCGCCCGCGCCGAGGGGACGCTCAACGTCTATAACTGGGCAGACTATATCGGCGAGACGACGATCGAGGATTTCCAGAACGCAACGGGAATCGCGGTGACCTATGACAATTACTCGTCGGCCGAGGAGATGCAGGCGAAGATGTTGGCGGGCTCGACGGGCTACGACGTCGTGTTCATGGCGGGGGTGAGCCTGCCCAATTTCCTCAAGGCCAACATCTACGAAAAGCTCGACAAGTCGAAGCTGCCCAACTGGGGCAATCTCGATCCGGCGATCCTGAAGATCTGCGACGGATGGGACCCCGGCAATGCCCATGCCGTGCCCTATATGTGGGGCTCCGTCGGCATGACCTACAATCTCGACATGGTGAAGGAGCGCCTGCCCGACGCCGACCTGCAGTCGCTCGACATCCTGTTCAAGCCGGAAAACGCCGCCAAGCTCGCCGATTGCGGCATCTCCGTGCTCGACAGCCCGACCGACATCATGCCGATGGTGCTGAAATATATCGGCAAGGATCCGAACACGGCGACCGAGGCGGATTTTCGCGCGGCCGCCGAGGTCTTCAAGCCGATCCGGCAGTATATCAAGACCTTCGACAACCAGAACTACCTCAACGCGATCCCCAACAAGGAACTCTGCGTGATCAACAACTGGTCGGGCGACTATGCCACGGCCAAGACCCGCGCCAAGGAGGCCGGGATCGACATCAATCTCGCCTATTACGTGCCGAAAACCGGCTCGCCGGCCTGGTGCGACACGATGTGCATCCCGACCGATGCGGCGAGCAAGGACAATGCCTACGCCTTCATCAACTACATGCTGGAACCTGAAGTCGCCGCCAAGTGCTCCAACTTCACCAACTATGCCAATGGCAATGCCAAGTCGAAGCCGTTCCTCGACCCCGCGGTCGCCAGCAATCCCGCGGTCTATCCCGACGCCGAGACGATGAGCCGCCTCTACACGCCGCAGGCGCAGACCGAGGAACAGGAACGCGCCCTGACGCGCGTCTGGACGGATGTGAAATCCGGCTGATTGAGGCGCGGGCGACCATGGCCATTCGAGGGAGATCATGACAGCAGCCAGCGTCGAAACCACCGCGAAGCCCGCCGACCCGGCCCTACCCGGCCGGCCAGGAACCGCGGACCCCGCCTTCGTGCGGATCGAGAACGTCACCAAGACCTTTGCGGGCATTCCCGCGGTCAAGAATGTCTCGATCGACATTGCCAGAGGCGAACTCTTCGCGCTGCTCGGCGGTTCCGGCTGCGGCAAGACCACGCTGCTCAGGATGCTCGCCGGGTTCGAAATTCCGACCGCGGGCCGAATCCTCATCGACGGCAAGGACATGACCGGCGTGCCGCCCTACGAGCGTCCGGTCAACATGATGTTCCAGTCCTACGCCCTCTTCCCGCATATGAGCGTCGAGAAGAACATCGCCTATGGCCTCAAGCACGACCGGATGACGGAGGCGGAGCGGAAGGACCGCGTCCGCCAGATGCTCGACCTCGTCCAGCTTTCGGATCTCGGCCACCGCAAGCCGCACCAACTCTCGGGCGGCCAGCGACAGCGCGTGGCGCTTGCCCGCTCGCTTGCCAAGCATCCCAAGGTGCTGCTGCTCGACGAGCCGCTCGGGGCCCTCGACAAGAAGCTCCGCGAGCATACGCAGTTCGAGATCGCCAACATCCAGGACAAGACCGGCATCACCTTCGTCGTCGTGACCCACGACCAGGAGGAGGCGATGACGCTCGCAACCCGGATCGCCGTGATGGACAAGGGCGAGGTGCGGCAGATCGGGACGGCCACCGAGGTCTACGAATATCCGAGATCGAGCTTCGTCGCCGGCTTCATCGGCTCGATCAACATGTTCGACGGCGTAATCCGGAGCCTCGACGGCCTGGCATGGGTGGAGGTGCCCCTGCTCGGCGCCACGATCTCGGCGCGCGCCGACGGCACGCTTTCGGTCGGCCAGACGGTGAAGGCGGCGATAAGACCGGAAAAGATCCACATCACCCGCGAGCCGCCGGCCGGCGCCAATACGATCGCGGCGACCGTCGACGACCTCGCCTATTTCGGCAAGGATTCGCTCTACCGGATCCGGCTCGCAACCGGCACCGTGCTTCAGGTCAATCACGTCAATGCCCGGCGCGGCGCCGAAAGCGAACGGGTGGCACAATGGGAAGACAAGGTTTGGCTGTCCTTCGAACCCTCCTCCGTGATTCTGCTGAAGGATTGAGGGGATGGGCATGGCAATGGCTTTTGCTGACGGCGAAAATACCCCTCCCCAGCCCCTCCCCACACGTGTGAGGGACTCCCGGCGCCCCAGCGTCGCCATCACGATCAGGCGAGACCGCTTCCGCAAGTCTTTTCCCTCCTTGTGGGGGAGATGGCCGGCAGGCCAGACGGGGTCTTGTGCCACGGTAGCGCGGTGGACCACGGTAGCGCGGTGGATCGGAGCGCGCTCATGAGGTCCGTCTCCGCTCTCTCTCGCTGGTTCAACGATCGCGGCTGGCGACAGGTCATCATCGCCTTGCCCTATCTCTGGCTCGCCGTCTTCTTCTTCGTTCCCTTTCTGATTATCGTCTGGATCAGCCTCGGAAAGACCTATCCGACCTCGCCGCCCTTCGTGTTCAAGCCGGACTTCCCCTATGTCTACTGGGAAGGCTATCAACGACTCTTCACCGACAGCCTCTATATCCGCGCCTACCTGGTGTCGGTCTACAATGCGGCGATCGCCACGCTGTTCTGCCTCCTGCTCGGCTATCCCATGGCGCTGGGACTGACCCGCGTCAGCCGCACCTGGCGCAGCTTCCTGCTGATCCTCGTCATCCTGCCGTTCTGGACCTCGTTCCTGCTGCGCGTCTATGCCTGGATGGGGCTGATGGGATCGAACAGCTGGTTCAACAAGGGACTGACCGCGATCTGGAACGCCGCGGTACCGCAGGCCTGGGAACTCACCTCGATCCCGATGATGAACACGAATTTCGCGGTCATCCTGGTCATGGTCTATACCTACCTGCCCTTCATGATCCTGCCACTCTACGCCAATCTCGAAAAGCTGGACAACACGCTGAACGAGGCGGCGATGGATCTCGGCTCGCGGCCGAGCCAGGTGTTCCGGGACGTGACGCTGCCGCTCTCCGTGCCGGGAATCATCGCCGGCGGGCTGCTCGTCTTCATTCCGGCCTCGGGCGAGCTGGTCATTCCGAGCCTCGTCGGCAACGCCTACGACCCGATGATCGGCCGGGTGATCTCGGACGAATTCTCCTCCGCCCGCGACTGGCCGATGGCTGCCGCGGTCGCGGTAGCGCTGCTCCTGCTGCTCGTCGTGCCGATGATGGCCTACACGCATTTCGACGCGAAGGCGCAGGCCGGGGCCGACAGGGGGTAGGCAATGCAGCAGAAGCACTATTTCCTCAAGACCTGCCTGTTCGTCGGCTTCGCCTTCTTCTACGTGCCGATCCTCTCGATGATCGTCTTCTCCTTCAACAAGTCGCGGCTCGCCACTGTCTGGGGCGGGTTCTCGACGGAGTGGTATTTCAAACTCTTCGCCAACAAGCAGGTCATCAATGCCGCGATCCTGTCGCTCGAGATCGCGCTGGTGAGCGCCACGATCGCCACGATCCTCGGCACGATGGCCGGTATTGCGCTTGCGCGTTTCCGCCGCTTCCGCGGCCGCACGCTGTTTTCCGGCTTCGTCACCGCTCCGCTGATCATGCCCGAGGTTATCACCGGCATCTCGATGCTGATGCTGTTCATCCTGATGGGCCAGTATATCGGCTGGCCTGGCAAGCGCGGCTTCACCACGGTCACGATCGCCCACATCACCTTCTCGCTGACCTTCGTCACCACGATCGTACAGTCGCGGCTCTCCTCGATGGACATTTCGATCGAGGAAGCGGCGATGGATCTCGGCTCGAAGCCCTGGCAGGTGCTGAAGGACGTGACACTACCGATCATCGCGCCGGCCATCGTCTCGGGCTGGCTGCTCGCCTTCACCATTTCGCTCGACGACGTCGTCATCACCAACTTTACCACCGGTCCCGGCGCCACGACGCTGCCGATCCTGATCTGGTCCAAGGTCAAGCTCGGCGTGACCCCAGACATCAATGCGCTCGCGTCCATCGTCATCGTCGTGGTCGGCATCTGCGTCGGCATTGCCGGCATCCTCATGAACCGCGCGGAGAAACGCCGCGAACGCGACATCCACCTCGCCACCGGCGCGAATGGATGAAAGAATGCAGAGAGAGCAGGCAATCCGCACCCTGATCGAGGCGATCGATACCCACCTGGCCGGTTTCGATGGCCCCGGCATCGCTGAGGTCCGCGCCGGCATCGCGCGCTGGAAGCGAGGGCCAGTCCGAACCGTCGCGCCGCGCCGCATCCCGCAGACCGCGCATATTGATGCGGGGCTCGACTGGGCGGAAGCGAGTGGGAACGGCGCACTGGTCGCGGCGATCCGCAAGGCCATGCCCTTTCTCGAATGGCAGGCCTACGATCCCTATCCGCGCGATCTGATCGGCGACCGCTATGCCCAGAACCACTGCATGGCGTCGATCATCGGCGCCGGCGGCCACATCGAGGCCCGCGACTTCGACCTCGGCCTCTTCGGCTTCGGCGCCGACATCCTCTATCGCGACCATCACCACGCCGCGCCTGAACTCTATGCACCGCTGACCGCCCCGCATGGCTGGCGCTTTCGAACCGGCGAGCCGCTCGACTGGCGTGAGGGTTTCACCCCGGTCTGGAACGAGGCCTGGGCGCAGCATGCCTTCCGGTCGGGTCCGGTGCCCTTTCTCTGCGTCTTCGGCTGGACCCGCGACGTCGACGTACCGGCGCGGATGATCGAGGCGCCGGACTGGGCCGCCCTCGAATCCGCACCCCTCCCCGCCTGAACCACCTAGGATAGACCATGCCCCATCCCGACCTCGTCCTCGTCAACGCCCGCATCGTGACGATGGACCAGCTGACGCCCCGCTCCGAGGCGCTTGCGGTGAAGGCGGGCCGGGTGGTGGCGCTCGGCACATCGGCACATGTGGGCGCGCTCTCTGGCCCGGAGACCCGGGTCATCGATGCCGGGGGCCGGCTGGTCCTGCCTGGCTTTCAGGATACCCACATCCATCTCCAGGATTCCGGCCAGGGTTACGGCCAGAACGTTGATCTCTCCGAATCGAGGACCGTCGAGGATCTCCTGGAGCGGCTCGCGCGTTTCGCGGCTTCGCACGACCGGCCCTGGGTCGACGGCGTCGGCTGGTATACCGGCATCTTCACCGATGCCAATCTCGACCGGCAGGTGCTCGACCGCGCCGTGCCCGACCGGCCGAGCTTCATTCTGGCCTCGGATGGCCACAATGCCTGCCTGAACTCGCGGGCCTGCGAGATGCTCGGACTGACCGCGGGGATCGCCGACCCGCCCAACGGGCATTTCGTGCGGGATGCGCAGGGCGTGCCGACCGGCATGCTGCACGAAGATGCAATCAAATGGGCCGACGAGCGGATGCCGCAGCCTGATGACGACGACTTCGCCTTCGGCGTCCGCTGGGCGGCGGCGCTCGCCAACCGGCACGGGATCACCGGCGTGCTCGACGCCTCCGTCGGCGACCGACATGTGCGGGTCTATGACCGGCTCGACCGCGCGAACGACCTCACTGTCCGCGTTGCCGCGACCGCGCGGGTCGATCCGTCAGAGACCGTCGAGGGGGCGCTTGCGCGAATCTCGGCCTATCGGGCGGCGTACCAGTCCGAGATGTTCACCGTGCATTCGGCGAAGTTCTTCCTCGACGGCGTGCTGGAGAACCGCACCGCCGCGATGATCGAACCCTATTCCGATGCGATCGGTGGCAATGCACCGCTGATGTTCTCAGAGACGCAGATCCGGGACTTCTTCACCGCCTTCGACGCGGCACGCTTCCAGCTGCATGTGCATGTGATCGGCGACCTCGCAGCCCGCGCGGCGCTCGACGGCTTCGAGGCGGCGCGGTGGGCGAACGGCCACTGGCCGAGCCTCCACCAGGTCGCTCATGTCCAGTGCATCGACCCCGTCGACATTCCCCGCTTCCACGCGCTCGGCGCGATGATGAACATCCAGCCGCTCTGGGCGCGGCACGAGCCGTCGGTCACCGATGTCGCGCTGCCGATGGTGGGCGACGCGCGCGGGCGGTGGATGTATGCCTTCCGATCGCTGATCGACGCCGGCGCGCCCTTCGCGCTGTCGTCGGACTGGGGGGTATCGACCCTCAATCCGTTCGAGATCATGCAGACCGCCATAACCCGCCAGCCGCCCGGCCGGCCGAAGGATCATCCGGTCTTCCTGCCCGAACAGCGGATGACGGTGGAGGAATGCGTCAAGGGCTACACGGTCCATGCCGCCCGGGCGGCATGGCGCGATGCCGATACCGGATCGCTCGCGACCGGCAAGTTCGCAGACCTTATCCTGCTCGACCGCGACATCTTCGCCATCGAGCCGCATGAGATCGCGGGAACCGAGGTGCTGCTGACCCTCCTCGGCGGACGCGAAGTCCACCGGAGCGCGGCTTTTTCCGGCTGATCAGCCCGCAGCCGTGGGGGCGAGGACGAAGAGTTCCATCGGTTCGCTCACCCCGCGCAGCGAGAATTCCCCGAGCGTCGCGAGCCGCGAGCGGCCGGGGTGACCGCAGGCGGAGGCGAAGTCGGCGGAGAGGATGAGATCGCGCGAGGTCGCCTTGCAGACCGCGCAAATCCGGCTCACCTCGTTGACCGCCGGTCCGACAACAGTGAAGTCGAGCCGGTTGCGGCTGCCGATATTGCCGTAGAAGACGCGGCCCTGATGCAGGGCGAGGTAGATGCTGGTCTGCGGATCGCCGCGTTCTGCACGCCGGCGATTGAGGATCGCGAGTTCCTCGCGCATGGTCGCCTCGGCCGCGAGCGCGCGCGAGCAGGCGGCGGCGAGATCCGGGCCCTTGAAGATCGCCAGCACGCCGTCGCCGACCAGTTTCAGGACGTTGCCGCCATATTTGTGAATGACGCCGATCACCAGCGACGCATAGTCGTTGAGGAAGGGGATGATCTGCTCGGGCCGTGCACCGTCTGAAATCGCGGTGTAGCTCTTGAGGTCGGACAGCCAGATGACCGCGTCGATGGTCTCGGTCTGGCCACGCGCGATCTGGCCGTCGATCACCCGGTTGGCGGCATCCTGGCCGAGATAGACGCGGGCGAGCGTCTTGACGATCCGCACGCTGCCGACGCTCTTCAGCGCAAGGGCCAGCGTCGGCAGCAGCCGGCGCAGGCATTCGAGCTGGCTTTCCTCGAAGCCCTGTTCGAGGCGCGTCGCGAAGACGCAATAGACGGCATCCATCGCGCCGATGCTGCCGCGGCCGGTGAAGCGCTCGATGCGCGCGACGACATCGGTATAGCCTTCGGCCTTCAGGTCGGAGAGGCGGTAATAGTCGAGCGGCGCCCCCTTGCCGATCTGCCGGCGCACCTCGGTCTCACCGCTTTCGATCAGGTAATGGAAGACCGAATTCTCCCAGTTCTCACGGGTGCGGCCGGCATCGGTCGAGGCATAGGTGCGGAGCGGCCGGAGCGTGGTGTCGCTCGCCTCCCATTCGAAGAGATGGCCCTCGAATTCCGGATGCAGCGTGTCCATCAATCCGAGCGCATAGGCGATCGGCAGGCCGATATTGTTGCAGCGTTCGCAGAAGGTCCGAAACAGCTCGTTCGGCTCGTCGCCGCGCAAGCCGGCCTCCGCCAGCCAGCGTAGAATGTCGTTCTCGCCGTCCTGCATCGATGTCCCCGACTCGTCAAAGCCTAGCCGTAGAGCCGGAGTCCCGACGGTTCAAGTGTCTTCGTGGCTTCAGGTTCAATCGGCTTGCAAGGTTTCGGTGATACGCTGCAGCATAGCCCGGCATTCCTCCATCTGCTCGACGGTCACATATTCGTCCGGCTTGTGACCCTGTTCCATGCTTCCCGGGCCGCAGACGATGGCGGTGGTGCCGAGCACATCCTGGAACAGCCCCCCCTCCGTGCCGAAAGCCACCTTGATGCGGTTGGCCTGGCCCGAAAGCGCGATGGCCCGGCCGGTGATCCCACCGGCCGGATCCGTCGCAAGCCCTGGATATTCGTTGAAGATCTCGAGCCGGATCTCGGCCTCGGGAAATATGTTTCGCTTCGGCGCGACGATGGATTCGGCGCGGTCGAAGAATTGTTGCATGATCGACTTCGGGTCGTCTTCGGCAATATTGCGGATCTCGAACAGCATCTCGCACTGGTCCGGCACGATGTTGAGCGCCGTGCCGCCCTTGATCACGCCGGCATGCAGGGTCGTATAGGGCACGTCGTAGTCGGGATCGCGCGGACCCGTGCGCTCGATTTCCGCCTGCATCTCGCGGATACCGGTGAGCATGTCGGCTGCGAGATGGATCGCATTGAGGCCGGTCGGCGCGAGCGCCGAATGCGCGGCGTGACCCCGGCAGATGGCGCGGATGCCGGTCTTGCCCTTGTGGCCGGTGGCGACCTGCATCTGGGTCGGTTCGCCAATCAGGACCCATTCCGGACGTATGCCCGCCGCGGCAAGCTCGGCCAGCATCGGCTGCACGCCGACGCAGCCGATCTCCTCGTCATAGGAGAAGGCGACGTGCAGCGGGCGGGACAGCTCCGCATCCTTCGCCGCCACCAGCGCCTCCATCGCGCAGGCGACAAAGCCCTTCATGTCGGCGGTGCCACGGCCGAGGAGGCGGTTGTCGCGCCGGGCCAGCCGGAACGGATCGCTGGTCCAGGCCTGGCCCTCGACCGGCACGACGTCGGTATGCCCCGAGAGTACCACGCCGCCCGCCTTGTCCGGACCGACACTTGCGAAGAGCGAGGCCCGATCACCGTCCTGGTGCGGATAGAGCCGCGCCTCGATCCCGGCGCCGGCGAGATAGTCGGCGATGTAGCGGATCAGGTCGATATTGCCGTCGCGGCTCACCGTGGGAAAGGCGACGAGGCGGTCGAGGATGTCGTAAACGGGGCTCATGGCGTCTCTTGCAAGTGAACCCGACGGCGGACCGGGGCACCGGCCCCGCGGGCAATGACCTTCACTAGCCCGGCACCGGCCCGCGCGTCCACCGGGAAGTGGCCGAAGCCTTCGGCCTCCCTGTTTGAGGGCGACCGCAAGTCGCAACCCCGTCAACCCTTTGTCAACTAAACATTTCGTGACGAAGTTCGCGGCTGCAGCTACTGCACTGCAGCACATTTTAGCAGTTGCCATGTTTAGTGATCTGTGGCGATATAAACATATAACTCAACATGACAGGTGGGGAGACCGGTCATGCGGGTTTGCGGTCCTGCGGAGAAGGACCGCCTGGCGCCGGCATGGGGCCGGCACCGTTTGGGAGGAAAACATGCGTCATCTGGGAAAAGCGATACTAGGGGCCTTGACGGCCACGATGCTGACCTTCGGCGTCGGGAATTCCGCGCGTGCGGACGAACTCACCCTCTGCTGGGCGGCCTGGGACCCGGCCAATGCGCTGGTCGAACTGTCAAAGGATTTCGAGGCCAAGACCGGCACCAAGATGAAGTTCGAGTTCACGCCCTGGCCGAACTTCGCCGATCGCATTCTCAACGAATTGAATTCCGGCGGCAAGCTGTGCGACCTGCTGATCGGTGACTCGCAGTGGCTCGGCGGCTCGGCCGAGAACGGCTATTACGTCAAGCTCAACGATTTCTTCGACAAGGAAGGAATCAAGATGAGCGACTTCGCCGACGCCACCGTCTACGCCTATTCGACCTGGCCCAAGGGCACGCCGAACTACTGGGCGCTGCCGGCGATGGGCGACGCCAACGGCTGGTTCTACCGCAAGGACTGGTTCGCCAAGCCCGAGCTCCAGGAGGCCTTCAAGAAGGAATACAACCGCGATCTCGCCCCGCCCAAGACTTGGGACGAACTGACCGACATCGCCAAGTTTTTCCAGGGCCGCGATGTCGACGGCAAGAAGGTCTATGGCGTTTCGATCTTCACAGAGCGCGCCTCCGAAGGCATCACGATGGGAGCGACCTCGGCGCTCTACCCGTACGGTTTCAAATACGAGAATACGCCCGGCAAGTACGACATGGAGGGCGCGGTCAATTCCGCGGACGCCGTCAAGGGCCTCGAGAAGTACAAGGAGCTCTACAAGTGCTGCACACCGCCGGGCTACACCGACGCCTATATGGGTGAATCGCTCGACGCGTTCAAATCCGGACAGGTGGCGATGGCGATGGACTGGTTCGCCTTCTTCCCCGGCCTCGTGAAGGACGAGAATGTCGGCGGCGACAAGATCGGCTTCTTCGTCAATCCGTCGGCCAAGATCGCCGCCTCGACACTCGGCGGACAGGGCATTTCGGTCGTCGCCAATACCGACAACATGGACGGCGCGCTCGCCTATATCAAATGGTTCGCGAGCGAGGACGTCCAGAAGAAGTGGTGGTCGCTCGGCGGCTATTCCTGCCACAAGGCCGTGCTGAACGACCCGGGCTTCAAGGACAGCCAGCCCTTCGCGGCGGACTTCCTCACTGCCATGAACCAGGTCCAGGACTTCTGGCAGGAACCGTCCTACGCCCAGCTCCTGCAGGCGATGCAGAAGCGGACGCATGACTATGTCGTCGCCGACCAGGGCACCGCCAAGGAGGCCCTCGACAAACTGATCGAGGACTGGACGGAAATCTTCAAGGACGACGGCAAGCTCTGACGCCCCGCCTTTCTCCCCGGAACGGTCCCGCTGCCACGGCGGCGGGGCCGGACCGGACCCGCCACGAATGCCGATGATATCGGCACGCACTTTCCGAGGACGAGACGGTGACCGAGACGATCCCATCCACGATGGAACGGGCTGCGGACGCATTGGCGAGACGCACGCCGGCCGGGACGGCCGCGCGGGTCCGCGGCCTGTCCGACAAGGCCATCGCCTGGCTCTTCATCGCGCCGACCATCGTGCTTCTGCTCGCGATCAACATCTTTCCGCTGATCTGGGCGATCCGGCTCTCCTTCACCAACTACCGCGCCAACCGTCCGAATGCCGAGGTCAAGTGGACCGGCATCGACAACTACACCCGCGTGCTGACCGATTCCGACATCTGGATCGCGATGCAGACGACGGCGCATTTCGTGTTCTGGACCATCCTGCTGCAGACGCTGATCGGCTTCACGCTCGCTTGGCTGATCGACCGCAAGTTCCGCAGCCACGCTTTCTGGACGACGATCATCCTGATCCCGATGATGATGTCGCCCGCTGTCGTCGGCAATTTCTGGCGCTTCCTCTATCAGCCGCAGATCGGCCTCTTCAACTATATCGTCTCGACCTTCACCGGCCTGCCGCCCTCGTCCTTCGAGATGCTGGGTTCGGTGACGCTGGCGCCCTGGTCGATCATCATCGTCGATACCTGGATGTGGACGCCCTATGTGATGCTGATCTGCCTGGCCGGCCTGCGATCGATCCCCGACTACATCTACGAGGCGGCAGAGGTCGACCGTGCCTCGCCCTGGCGCCAGTTCTGGACGATCACAGTGCCGATGGCGCTGCCCTTCATCATGCTGGCGGTGCTGTTCCGCGGCATCGAGAACTTCAAGATGTTCGACATGGTCAACCTGCTGACGGGCGGCGGGCCCGGCTCGACCACCGAAGTCGCTTCGATCACGCTCAAGCGGCAGGCCTTCGAGGCCTGGCGGACAGGCCCCTCCTCCGCCTTCGCCATCATCCTGTTCGTCGCCGTGTTCGGCCTCGCCAACATCTACGTCAAGGCCCTCAACAAGGTGAAGCAGCGATGAGCACCAGCGCCCATTCCGTCGTCGAGCCGAAGAGCCTGACGAAATTCATCGCCGGGGCGATCGTCATCCTCTACGCGCTGATCTCGATGATCCCGCTGTTCTGGATCCTGATCACGGGATTCAAGTCGCCGCCGGATTCGATCTCCTATCCGCCAAAAGTGGTGTTCAGCCCGACGCTCGAGGGCTATTGCAACCTCTTCACCACCCGTACCCGCCAGACCAAGGAGTATGTCGACGCGCTGCCTCCGGCGGAAACGACCTGCGACAGGATCACCCGCTCGCGCAACATGGTGATCGCCGGTCCCTCGAACTTCTGGCCGCGTTTCCAGAACTCGCTGGTCATCGCCGTTGGCTCGACCTTCCTCGCGGTCTTCCTCGGCACGCTCGCAGCCTATGGGTTCTCGCGCTTCCGGGTGCCGCTCGCCGACGACCTCCTGTTCTTCATCCTGTCCACGCGGATGATGCCGCCAATCGCGGTCGCGATCCCGATTTACCTCATGTATCGCGAACTCGGCCTCTCCGACACGGCGCTCGGCATGATCCTGCTCTATACCGCGGTCAACGTCTCGCTCGCCGTCTGGCTGCTGAAGGGTTTCATCGACGAGATTCCCCGGGAATACGAGGAAGCGGCGATGATCGACGGCTATACGAGGATGCAGGCCTTCTGGAAGGTCGTGCTGCCGCAGGCGACGACCGGCATCGCCGCCACCGCCATCTTCTGCCTGATCTTCGCCTGGAACGAATATGCCTTCGCGGTGCTCCTGACATCGGGCAACGCCCAGACTGCGCCGCCCTTCATCCCGACCATCATCGGCGAAGGCGGCATGGACTGGCCAGCGGTCGCGGCGGGCACGACGATCTTCCTGATCCCGATCCTTCTCTTCACCATCCTGCTCCGCAAGCAGCTCTTGCGCGGCATCACCTTCGGAGCTGTGCGCAAATGACGGCCGAGACGACGAAGCGGAAGTCGACGCGTTCACCCTGGCTGCGCCGGGGGCGGTTGGAGAATGTCGCGGTGGCGCTAATCGGCGCGGGTTTCCTGATGATGTTCCAGCCCTTCGCGATGGCGCTCTACACGTGGTCTTTCGTCACGCTGCTCGCCGGCACGGCGATGTTCATCATCGTCTCCAAATTCCCGGAGTAGTGGGCGCATGGCGGAAATACGCGTTGAAAACCTGAAGAAGAGCTTCGCCAGCTTCCATGCGGTGCAGAACTCCAACTTCGTCGTCGAGAACGGTGAATTCCTGGCGCTGCTCGGCCCGTCCGGCTGCGGCAAGACCACGACGCTCCGAATGATCGCCGGCCTCGAGCTGCCGAGCTCGGGCAGGATCCTGCTCGACGGCAAGGACGTGACGATGCTGCGCGCGCGCGACCGCGACATCGCCTTCGTCTTCCAGCTCTTCGCGCTCTATCCGCATATGAATGTCCGCAAGAACATGGCCTATCCGCTGGTCAACCAGGGCATGGCGCGGGCCGAGATCCGGAGCCGCGTCGAGGAGACGGCCAAGCTCCTGCAGATCGGCCACCTGCTCGACCGCTCGGTGTCGGGGCTGGCCGGCGGCGACCGGCAGCGCGTAGCGCTCGGCCGCGCCATCGTCCGGCGCCCGGCCTGCTTCCTGATGGACGAACCGCTCGGCACGCTCGACACCGAATTCCGCGACATGATGGTCCATGAATTGCGCGAGCTGCACAACCGCATCGGCGCCACCACCGTCTATGTCACCCACGACCAGCTCGAGGCGATGTCTATGGCCGACAAGATCGCCGTCATGAGCAACGGCGTGATCGAACAATATGGCACGCCCGAAGAGGTCTACAACCGGCCGGCCAGCATGTTCGTCGCCGACTTCATCGGCTCGCCGCCGATGAACTTCATCCGCTTCGAGGCGGGGCTCGCCCGGGGAGACACCAGCGTGACCGTCGCCGGCCAGCCGGTCTTCGTGCCAGAGGTGCGCGAGGACGTCGCGCCGTCGCGGCTCGCGCTGGGCGTTCGCCCGGAGCATATCCGCTTCGACGACCGGTCGGGCCTGCGCGGCACGGTGTTCGAGACCGCCTATCTTGGGACGTCGCAGATCGTGGCGGTCGATATCGGCGGCACCATGATCAAGGCGCGGATCCCCTCGGCGCGGGTCCTCCATCCTGGCGACCCGGTTGGACTGAGTTTCGACGGGCCGAAGCTGTCGCTGTTCGAGGAAGGGTCGGGCCGCGCGATCCGCACCGCGCTTCACGAAGAGGGAGGCCGGCATGGCTGAGATCGCGCTCCAGCAGGTCACCAAGCGCTTCGGCGACACCGAAGCGGTCAGCGGCCTGTCGCTCGAGATCCATGACGGCGAGTTCGTGGTACTGCTCGGCCCGACCGGCGCCGGCAAGACGACGACGCTCAGGCTCGTCGCCGGCCTCGAGAAGGCCGATGCCGGGACGGTGACCATCGGCGGCGAGCGGGTCAACGACCTGCCTCCCTCGGCGCGCGACACCGCATTCGTGTTCCAGCAATATTCGCTCTATCCGCATCTGACCGTCTACGAGAACCTCGCCTTTCCGCTCCGGTCGCCGGCGCGGCGGATGGAGAAGGATGCCATCGACCGGCGGGTGCGGGAGGTGGCGGCCATGGTGCGGATCGCCCATAAGCTGGAAAATCGGGCGACGCGTCTTTCCGGTGGCGAAATGCAGCGGGTGGCGATCGGCCGGGCGCTGGTCCGCGATCCCTCTGTCTTCCTGATGGACGAGCCGCTGTCGTCGCTCGACGCCAAGCTGCGCTCCGATCTCCGGCTCGAGCTCAAGCGCATCCAGAACGATCTCGGCGCCACCATGCTCTATGTCACCCACGACCAGATCGAGGCCATGACCATGGCAGATCGGATCGGCATCCTCGATGCCGGCACGCTCGTTCAGGTCGGTACGCCGCGCGACATCTACGAAAGGCCCGCCAACATGCATGTGGCCGCCCGCCTCGGACAGCCGCAGATCAACTTCATTGAACCGGGGCTGATACCTGGCGACGGGATCCCGGCCGTAACAAAGACGATCGGCATCCGCACCGAACATGTCGAGATCGCCGCCGCCGGCAGCGGCGGTGCTATTGCGGATATCGATCGGATCGAACATCTCGGCGACCAGAAGCACTTGCACATCACCTGCGGGGGCCGGAAGCTCGTGGTGCTCGCCGACCCCGCCTCGCCCTTCGCGGCTGGTGCAAAGGTGGGGCTGAGGCTCAATCATCCGCTCTGCTTCGGCGCAGACGGGCGCAGGATCGGCTGAGGCAAAGAGGAGAGACGATGCTGAACCCCGACGAGATCAAGGCGCTGATCGTAACGCTCGCCCGCACCATGGCCGATAACGCCGACGAACTGACGGCGCTCGATTCGGCGATCGGCGACGGCGATCACGGGCACAACATGAAGCGCGGCTTCGAGGCGCTCGTGGCAGAAGGCGATGCGATCGCCGGCAAGCCGCCCGGCGAAGCGCTCAAGGCGGCGGGCATGAAGCTGGTCATGACGGTCGGCGGCGCCTCCGGCCCGCTGTTCGGCACGCTTCTCATGACGCTCGGCAAGGAGATCGGCGCGGCCGATCGGCCTGCCTTCCCGACGGCGTTCCGCAAGGCCGTGGAGAGCGTCGCCGCGCGTGGAAAGTCCGAGAAGGGCCAGAAGACCATGCTCGACGTGCTCTTTCCCGTGGCGGATGCGCTCGATGCCGGTGCCGGCCCTCGCGAGATCGCCGACGTCGCCGCCCGTGCCGCCGAAGCGACCGTGCCGGTCGTGGCGACACGCGGCCGCGCCTCCTTCCTCGGCGAGCGCTCGGCAGGCCACATGGATCCGGGATCCCGGTCCGTAGCTCTGCTCGCCGCGACCGTTGCAGATTTCATGGAGGGACGGCGATGACCGGTGCGGCAGGAGACAATGTCGGGATCGTGATTGTGTCCCATTCGCCGAAGGTCGCCGAGGGCACCGCCGACATGGTGCGGCAAATGGTGGGCGACGAAGTGAAGCTCGCCTGGTGCGGCGGCGATCCCGCCGGCGGGTTGGGTACCTCTGTGGAATCCATCATCGGAGCGATCGAGGCGGCCTGGTCGGACAAGGGCGTCGCCATTCTCGTCGATCTCGGCGGCGCCGAGACCAATTCGGAAATGGCGATCGAAATCATCGGCGCGCCGCGAGCGGAGAGAATCCGAATCTGCAACGCGCCGATCGTCGAGGGCGCTGTCATGGCGGCGACGGAGGCGTCCGGTGGCGCCACCCTCGGCGCTGTCGTGGCGACCGCGGAGGAACTTTCGCCGCTCTGAGGCTCGGGGCCTTCGATCGGCGAACAAGGGAGTGGCCGGCGCGTTCCGTGCGTGCCGGACCCAGGGCGATAACCCCTTCCCGGAAGATGGCGAAGCGGTCTAACAGTCGCGCAAACTGGAGAGTGTGATGGAATCGGCAAGCGCGGAAACCCAGGTGACGATCACCCATGCGGTGGGCCTGCATGCGCGCCCGTCCGTCAAGTTCACCAAGCTCGCCAAGAGTTTCGAGGCGAAGACGGAGATCGCTTCCGCCGACGCCGGCCCGTGGATCGATGCCAAGAGCATCGTCAAGGTCATGGCGATGAAGGCGCCCGAAGGCACCGTGCTGCATATCCGGGCGACAGGCGCCGATGCAGAAGCGGCCGTCGCGACCTTGCGGGCGCTGGTGGAGCGGAATTTCGATGAAGGCGAAGGCCATGACGCAGGCTGAGACCCGCCTCACGGGACTTTCTGCCAGCGCGGGTTTCGCCTCCGGCAAGATCTTCCTCGCCGGCCGTTCGGATCGTGGCACGTACACTCGTCACAAAACGCCTGACGCGGACTATGCCGCGCTCGTGCTCGCGATCGATCAGGCCTCGGAGGCGACCGCGGAGATGATGGCGCGGGCAGCGGGCGATGCCGCCGACATTCTCGAATTCCAGCTGGCCATGCTGGGCGACGATACGTTTGCCGAGGCCGCGCGGGCGTTGATAGAGGCCGGGACAGCGGCAGATGCGGCCTGGACGGAGGTTCTCGACCGCGAAATCGAAAGCTACACGGAATCCGAGGAGGAGTATTTCCGCGCCCGCGCGGCCGATCTCACCGATATCAGGGATCGCGTGCTCCGGGCCCTGCGCGGCGACGGCGAGAGCGTCATTCCCGAGGGTTCGATCTATCTCGCCGACGACATCACGCCGAGCGCCTTCCTCGATCACGACTGGACCGGGGGCGGCATCTCGCTTCGGCAGGGCAGCACGACCAGCCATGTGGCGATGCTGGCGCGGCAGCGCGGCGTGCCCATGGTGGTCAGGCTCGGCGCCGCGCCCGTCGAAGCCGGCGCGGCGGCGCTGCTTGACGCGGCATCGGGATGCCTCACTCTTTCGCCGGGCGCGGAAGCGCGTTCGGCGTGGGACCGCGCTCGGGTCGCCTTCGCAGCGGCCGCCGATACCGCCCTCCGCTTTGCGCCGGCGCCCGGCTGCACCGCCGACGGCACCGCCATTGCCGTCCATGTCAACATCGCCGATCCCGCCGATATCGGGACGATCACCATCGGCCATGTCGACGGGGTCGGGCTGATGCGGACGGAGTTCCTTTATTCCGGCGGGCTGCCGGACGAGGAAACGCAGGTCCGCGCCTATCGAACGGTCCTCGAATGGGCGGGCGGCAAGCCGGTGACCATTCGCACCGCAGATGCGGGCGGCGACAAGCCGGTGCCGGGCTTCACGCTCGAAGAGGCCAATCCGTTTCTCGGCGTCCGCGGCATCCGGCTGTGCCTCGCCAAGCCCGATATCTTCCGCGTCCAGATTCGGGCGCTGCTCCGGTCTGCACCGTATGGCAATCTCAAGGTGATGCTGCCGATGGTGTCGGTGCCCGGGGAGATCGCGCAGGCGCGACTGCTCTTCGAGGAGGAGTTTGCCCGACTGACCGCCTCCGGCATTCCGGCCGCCATGCCCGACCTCGGAATCATGGTGGAAGTGCCGTCGGTGGCGATCACGCCTGAGCGCTTCGGCGCCGCGGCGTTCTTTTCCATCGGCTCGAACGACCTAACGCAATATGTGCTGGCAGCCTCGCGTGACCAGGGCGCGCTGGCCGCACTCGCCCGGACCGACGATCCGGCCGTACTGTCGCTGATTGGGCAGGTTTGCCGGCATGGCCAAGAGGCGGGCATTCCCGTCAGTCTCTGCGGCGACGCGGCCAGCGACCCGGCGCTGGTGCCGCTCCTGCTTCGAGCTGGGCTGCGCTCGCTTTCGGTCGCTGCCGCACGCATCGGCGCCGTCAAGGCGGCGATCGCCGCCATCGACATCAGCGACGGGAGCAACCTGCCGTGAGCGAGATCGTCACGACCGATCTGGTCAAGACCTACAAGGCGCGGCTCTCCGCCCTGATCGACAAACGTCCGTCGGGCACGCGGCAGCGGATCGCCGACGCGCTCGGCAAGCACCGGAGTTTCGTCACCCAGATCCTGTCGACCGCCTATCCTACCCCGCTGCCGGCCAAGCATGTGCCGATCATCTTCTCGGTCTGCCACTTCAACGGCGAGGAGAAGCGGCAGTTTCTCGCGGACTATCATGCCGCCCATCCGGAAAAGCGGGAGGAGCTCGACGGCGACAGGGTGCCCCGGCATCTGTCGCTGATGGTGATCGATCTCGGCGACGAAGAAAAGAACCGGCAGTTCGACGAGGCGATTGCGGACTTCGCCCATCGAATCGCTGCGATCATGGGCAAGGCGGGGTAGCGGTAGAGGCAAAGGGCTGCCCGTCACACGGCTGCCGCGACCCTCTCCCCGCACGCGGGGAGAGAGGAGATGGAGCACCGGCGGCGCCACATTCCCTTCTCCCCGCCAGCGGGGAAAGGGTCCCGGCAGGGGGATGAGGGGTGCCATCGACGACACAAAAAAGAGGAGGAACCGATGAAAAAGTTCATGAATGCGGCAGGAGACATCCTGACCGAGAGCCTGGCGGGTTTCGCCGCCGCTCATTCCGACATTCTCGCGCTCGATCCGTCGGGCAAGTTCGTGCGGCGGCGCGATCTGAAGCCTGGCAAGGTCGCGCTCGTGTCGGGCGGCGGGTCGGGCCACGAGCCGCTTCATGCCGGTTTCGTCGGCCACGGCATGCTCGATGCCGCCTGCCCCGGTCAGGTCTTCACCTCCCCCACCCCCGACCAGATCATGGAGGCGGCCGCTGCGGTCGACACGGGGGCGGGCTGCCTGTTCATCGTGAAGAATTACGAAGGCGATGTAATGAATTTCGAGATGGGCGCCGAGATGGCCGGAGGTCCGGTCGCGAGCGTCATCACGAATGACGATGTGGCGGTCGAAGATTCGACCTGGACGACCGGACGTCGCGGTGTCGCGGGAACGCTCGTGGTCGAGAAGATCGCCGGTGCCGCCGCCGAGAACGGCATGGCGCTCGAACCGCTCACAGCACTCGCCAGGCGTGTCAATGCCAATGCCCGCTCGATGGGCGTTGCGCTGACGAGTTGCACCGTGCCTGCGGCGGGCAGACCGACCTTCGACATCGGCGATGGCGAGATGGAATTCGGCGTCGGCATCCACGGCGAGCCGGGGCGGCGGCGCGACACGCTGAAGAGCGCCGACGCCATTGCCGAGGAGATCTGCGCGGCGATCGTGCACGATCTCGGCAACCGCGCCGGCGGCGAGGCGCTGCTCTTCGTCAACGGTTTCGGCGGCACGCCGGCCATGGAGCTCTACCTGATGTATGGGGCTGCGCGACGTCTCCTGGAAAAACAGGGCGTGCAGATCGTTCGCTCCCTGGTCGGCTCTTATGTGACGTCGCTGGACATGGCCGGCTGCTCGATCACCGTGGTGATGATGGACGCCGAGATGCTGGCGCTCTGGGACCAGCCGGTGCATACCGCAGGCTTGCGCTGGGGGATCTAATACCAGATCTCGATGATAGGAACCCATAGGACCGGCTCGATCGGGTCTTCTGGCTAGGAGAGGTCCGCCGAGCGATGCTGTCGCATCGGTCAAGGACCTCGACGACGCCAGACGGCCCGAGAAGCCGGCCGAA
>JAESFG010000178.1_pt1 | contig 26387 bp, 27 predicted proteins | sample 9269371 | NCBI WGS metagenome assembly JAESFG01 (sample SAMN14506227, study PRJNA617093) | algae metagenome | isolation source: Aetokthonos hydrillicola CCALA 1050 (B3-Florida) and co-occurring... | place: USA: South Carolina | collected 2013-01-01 | reverse complement strand
CCTCAATTGTGTTTGCGCGTCTGGCTGTCCGACGTGGACTTGATGTAGTCCCCGTGCAGATCCTGAAGATTCTGGGCGATGAAGGCGACGAAGCCGGCCGGCACGCTCTTCGGAAACGTGATCCGGCATCCGCCTTCGGCATAGACGATGTCGGCGAGTTTGGCGCCGAAGGACTGGACCTCGGTCGGGCCCGGCGCCGCCGGCTCCGGCCGGTCCGCCTTCTCGACCATCGACCTCAGCGCCAGTTCGAAACGCTCGTTCGAGGGCAGCGTCGCGGCGACCGCGTCCAGCACCTCCTGCACGACCCCTTGCGACTGCGGATGCGCGCGCCACTTGGCGACCAGCTGCAGCCAGCGCCGCCGCCCGATATCGGGGGCCGGGCCGATCGCCTGGATCAGCCGCTCCGGCAGCGCCGAGGCGATGCCGATCATTTCGGAAATATGCGACTTGCCGGTGGAAAGCGAGGCGACGATCGTCGCCCGCGAATAGCCGACCGACTCGAGCGTCCGGGCGAAGCTGCATTTCTCGATGAAACTGAGATCGTTGCGGGAAGTGTTCTCCTCGCCCTGCAGGATCACGGCCTGCTCGTCGGACAAGGACCGGACCACCGCCCGGAACTTGATGCCGAGCGCCTTGGCGGCCGCCAGCCGGCGCCGACCATAGACGATCTGGTAGCGTGCGGGATCGGCCTTGGACGGGCGGACTAGGCCCGGCACGATCTGCCCACGCTCGCGCATGCTCTCCACCAGTTCGCCGATCGAGTTGTCGTCATAGGCGCCGTCGAAGCGGTCGGAAATGTCCGACGGCAGGATGGCGTCGGGCTCGAATTCCGCGACGTGGCTGCCCTCTTTCAGGAGCTTCTCGGCGATCTCGCCACGCTCCTGGATCTGGCGGACGCCGGCGGCGACCTTCATCAGATGCGGCGACGCCGTTGCCTTCTGTGCGGGTACGTCTCCCTGCTTGGCGCCCTCGTTCAGCTGTCCGAGGACATTGGCGAAAAGTCCCTTGGAATCCTTCCGGCTCATTGGCGCCCCCAGGCTGCCCACAGCAGCTGTTCGATCTCCTGATTGGCTGCGTTGATCGACTCCATCGCGCGGTCATAGGTCTTCGGCGCGGAGAACCGCGCCCGCTGCACTTCATAGAGGCTCTGCTTCCAGGTCAGCGCATCGGCCACGGCGGTCGACTTGATCACCATGTTGAGCAGAAGATCGGCGCCGAAGACCTGCCGCATCAGGGCCATCATGTTGGCCTGAGGATGGTCGTTCGGCTCGAACTTGGTGATGAGGAACTTGGCGAAATCCCACTGCGCCGCCGTTCCCATGTCCGACAGGATCTGCATGTAGGACCCGGCGAGCTCCAGAAACTTCGCCGTCGAGTCCACGTCGAGCATATGGGCCGGAACCGGGATCAGCACGCCCGTCGCTGCGGTCAGCGACGAGAGCGTCAGGAAGTTGAGCGATGGCGCGGAATCCATCAGGATCACGTCATAGCGGTCCGCCACCTGCTCGATCGCCTGGCTGACCTTCAGCAGGAAGCTGGTGCCGCCGGAATTGCGCATGTCGAGCGCAACCGCAGTTTCGAATTCTGTCAGTTCGAGGCCCGCGCAGATCACGTCGAATCCGGCGATATGGGTCGAATGGATGAGCGTTTCGGTCGGGACCGGCTCGTCGAAGCGGATGGCGGAATAGAAGGTTTCCCCTTCCCGCGGGTCGAATTCGGCGATGACCCCGTGCAGCGCCGTCAGCGACGCCTGCGGGTCAAGGTCGATCGCCAGCACCCGGTAGCCCTTGAGCGCGAGATAGTGGCCGAGATGGATGGTCGTCGAGGTCTTGGACGAACCGCCCTTGAAGTTGGTCACCGCGATGACCTGGCAGGCCTCGCCCTCGGTCCGGCGCGGATTGATCCACTTCTTGCGGCCGTTCTCGGCCAGCAGCATCCGCAGTTCGAGGATCTGCTCCACCGAGTAGAGGCGCCGCCCGCTCTGCGTCACCTCCGGTTCCGGTCCTTTGCCCTTGAGCGAGATCTGCCGGATATAGGCCTCTGTCACATCGAGTAGCTGCGCCACTTCCGACGACGCGAACTGGCGCATGGTGCGCCTTGCGTCGGGCGGGTATTGGGCGAGCGACAGGTTGCGCAGAGCCCCGTCGAGCTTCGACGAGAATGTCTGCATGAAGTCGAGGCTGCTCAGATGTCTGGTCAACTGTCCTGATCTCCGCTTGTCACCAGCATCATGTTGCAAATCATGGTTAAGAATCTATGAACCGCCGCGAGACTACGGAAAATTCCGAAATTTCCGCAATCGAGCGTAGATTGAGATACGCCGATTCGGACGCGTCGGCAAATCCGGCCTCGGCTTTCCCCAAGGCGGCCGCTCGCTGTCTCCCGACCGGTCTGGCCGGACGAAAGTTCCCCGCGGGGAACGCGAAGGCGCATCCGGGGGCCGCGCTGCGCGGAATGGCGGATCTCAGAGGGCAGTAGCGAGTTGAGCCGAAAGATTAGCGACGGGTCCCGCCTCTATCACGCAAAGGCTTGCAACAGGTCCGAATGACCCGTCCGCCAGTGCCACATCGCGTCCCTCACCCGGCAATGATCTTGACATCAACCGTGCGGTGGCGCGGGCCATCGAATTCCCAGAAATAGATCTTCTGCGAATGGCCGAGACCGAGCCGACCCTTGTCGATGAAGAAGCTGCGCGAATGGCCGACAATGGCGGCCTTGACATGGCCGGCGGCATCCTGCGGCGTGTCGTATTGATGCTTGAAGTCAATACGCGTCGGGATCAGGCGGATGATCTCGTCATTGACGTCTTCCAGGCCAAGGACATCCCAGGGTGACACGACGGTGATGCTGGCCGTGGAGTGGGGTACCGAGACGAGGATCAATCCGTCGGACACCCCGGAGGTTCGGACGATCTCCGCCACCTGTTCGGTGATATCGATCAGACCGTTCCGAAGCGAAGCCAGGGGAAAGGAATGCAGCATGGATGTCCTCACAGTTCGATGGGACTGTTGCGCACGAGCCCGGCGCCTGCGGAGCCCGACCACGGACCCGCATGGCCGCGGTAATGCGGCACGGCGCGGCTCTCCGCCCAGCGCGCCGCGAGGTGCGAGAGGGGTATGGTCTGCACCAGCGGCAGGAACAACTCGCCGACTTCCGGCAGCAGTACGCGCTGGCCGGTGACCTCAAGGTCGGACGCGTCGGTCAGCAGCAGCGTCGGCCGGCCAAGTGCCGCCAGCGTTTCGACCATTTCCCGCATCCGGCCGAAAGCGCGGCTTGCCTTGGAGACCAGGGCGACGGCCGGCACGGTTTCCGGCTGATCGACGAAATAGTTCAGGTGGTGGAATTCCTCGGCATCCTGGGCCACCGCATGCAGCCCCGCGGCCTCGATCAGCTTCGCCGCACCATAGCCGGCGCTTGCGAGACCCGGACCGGAGCTCAGGAGATCGACCATCGGCAAGTCAGACCACGCTTCGACGCAAGTGGCGACGGGCCCGGGGGTCGCCGCTGCGGCGGCCTGCATCGCCGTGCCAAGGCCGGCCAGTTGGGCGCGCAGCGCATTGGCTTCGTCCATGGTCAGGCTCAGCCGCACCTCGGCCAGGCGAATGCCGACGGCATAGAGCGCCAGCAGGCAGGCGACATAGCTGCGGGTGCCGGGCGCCGGAGCCGCAGCCGGGACGGCGATATCGAGCTGGAACTCCGCGGCCCGCGCGAGCCGGCTTTCTGCGCGGGCGGTGACGGCGAGCGTCAACGCCCCCTGTCGCCGCAGCCGCGCCACGGCCTCGACCACGCGCGCGGCCTCGCCCGAATTGGAGACCGCCACCACCAGCATGCCCCGCATCCGGTCGGCAGCCGGGCCGCCCATATCAAGATAGCGCGCCGCCTCCATCGCCGGGAGGGCGGTGACCGGCAGACCTGTCCAGGTACGGATAGCCGGCGCGACCGCGGCGGCCGCGAAATAGGAATCGCCCGATCCGGTCAGCACGACCTGGCGGATGCCGTAAATCCGCGGCGTGGAGATCAGCAGTCGCATGCGATCGTCGATCGGACGCGCCTCGGTTTCCACCAGGAACGGCAGCGAGTCGATCTGGCTCAAATAGTCTGCGTATTGGCTCATGACTTCCTTTCGGCAAAGTCGAGGGAGGAGATGGCGGTCGCGGCGGCCCATCGCCCGGTGTCTCCGGCTTGCGACGGATCGCCCGGACCGAACTGGGCGAGCGCGTGGGCGGCGCCGGCAGCGGCCCGGCGGGCCGCGTCGACCGCATTGCCCGAGCTTGCCAGCCAGCCGGCGAGAAACGCGCCGCTGAAGGCATTGCCGCCGCCGGTGACGTCGATAACGGGGGAGGGGGGAGGGGTCAGCCGGAAACGCAGCTGCGGCGTGGCGATCAGCGCGCCGTCGCCGCCCATGCGCAGGATCACGGCCGCGACGCCCGGTTCCAGCAGCCTGTCGAGCATCTCCTCCGGCGGCATGGGGCCGAAGAGGCTGCGGGCTTCCGCGAGATTGCAGGAGACGATGTCGATCATCGCCATGCGCTCGGCGACGTCGGGCCAACGGCCGGCGATCTCGTTGTCGTGGATCTCCCAGAGCAGAGTACCCAGCCGGTCGCGCATGCGCTGCAGCCCGGACCAGAAGCGGGGTTCGAGGTCGTGGAACAGATAGCAGCCCGCCGCCGGCAGAAGTTCGGGCGGCACCTCGTCCGGCATGACCTGCAGGCTCGAAAAATGCTCGGTGCCATAGGCCGGGGTCTCGTTGCGGCTTCCGTCCGTATGGTACACTAGGCGGGAACGTATCGAATGCGGGCTGCGGCGAAGATAGCCGCCGCCGCGCAGTCCGTAGCGGGCCAGCAGAGCCTCGGTCTCCTCGAAATCCTCGCCGACGCCCGCGACGATCGCGACATCCGGCCAGAAGAGCCGGGCCGCCGTGGCGGCATAGGTGGCGGCGCCGCCAAGCGTGTGGGGCAGGTGCGTGCCGTCGGCCAGATGCAGGTCGTCGAGGATGATGTTGGAGAGGCAGAGCAGCGGCGGCGTCATTTGACCGCTCCCGACGTGAAGCCCTCGACGAAACGGCGCTGGGCGGCGGCATAGATGATCAGCACCGGCACAGTCAGGATCGCCAGCGCCGCCAGAAGCAGCGGCCAGTCGATGGATTCGCGGCGGTAGAAATTGAGAAGGCCGATCGGCACCGTCGCCATATCCGGATCGCGCAGGAACACGAAGGCGAGATAGAGATCGTTCCACATGCTGATCGCCTGGATGATCACCACGCTCAGGAAGCCCGGCATGCTCATCGGCAGGATCACATGCCAGAGGACGCGCAACGTGCTCGCGCCGTCGAGGCGGGCGGCCTCTTCGAGCTCGGCCGGAACTGCGATGAAATAGCTGCGCAGAAGAAAGACCGCCATGCCGAAGCCGCCCACGGCATAGATGCAGGCCAGCCCCAGATAGGAGCCGAGCAGGCCCAGGCTGCGCAGCGTCAGGAACAGCGGCACGGTGAGGATATCGGGCGGCACCATCATCGTCATCAGGATGACGGACAGGATCAGGTCGCGGCTGCGAAACCGGAAGCGCGCCAGCGCATAGGCGGTGGTCGCCGAGGTCACCAGCAGAATGGCGAGGCCGAGCGCCACCACGATCAGGCTGTTGCGCACATGGTCGCCGATGCGGGCGGTCTCAAAGGCGCGGGCATAGTTGTTCCATGCCCAGGCCCGCGGCATCGCCCAGGGGTCGGCATAGAATTCGGGTTGCGACTTCACGGAGCCAAGCAACAGCCAGATCACCGGACCGGCGGACTGGATAAGCGCCAGCGCCAGCGCCGCATAGGCGAGCAGCATGCCGAATCGGCCGCCGGACCGAACGGATTTGTGCTCACGCATCGGCAGCTCCGAAGCGGGCGGCGCGGGCATAGACGAAGCTGATCACGGCGATGATGAAGACGATGATGTAACCCATCGCCGCGGCCCGGTCGAAACGGCCGAACTGGAAGGCTTCGTTGTAGAGCCGCGTCACGACCACGTCGGTGCCGAAACCGGCCCGGGTCAGCACCCAGACGATATCGAAGCTGCGGACGAAGGCACCCATCAGCGCCAGCAGCGTGGAGACGAAGATGACCGGCCGGAGCGCGGGCAGCGTGATCGCGCGAAACCGCTGCCAGGCATTGGCGCCGTCGAGAAGTGCCGCCTCGTGGAGCGAGGGATCGATGGCCTGCATGCCCGCGAGGAAGATCAGCATATGCAGGCCGACCCAGCGCCAGATCTCGATCAGCGCCACGCTGACCAGCGCGAAGCCGGGGGTGGAGAGCCAGGAGGTTTCGAGCGCGCCGAGGCCGATTGTCGCGAGACCCTGGTTGAGCAGGCCGCCGAAGCGCGAGGACGCCAGGAAGAACTGCCAGAAGGCGCCGATGACGATGATGTTGAGCGTGACCGGCAGGAACAACACGGTGCGCGCGACGCGCATTCCCCGCAGCGGCAGGCTCACCAGGACCGCGAGGGCCAGGCCGGCGACGTTCTTGCCGACCACGACCATGGCGGCGAAGATGCCGGTCTGGGCGAGAGCCCTGAGGAAACCCGTATCCGACAGCACCGCGCCATAGTTTCGCAGTCCGACGAACCGGCCGATGGTCAGCCCGTCGAACTCCACGAGGCTCAGCACGAAGCCGTAGCCGATCGGAACCAGCATGAACAGTCCGAGCAACAGCATGCCCGGAGCGAGGAGCGCAAGAGGCCTCAGATGGCTAGACATGACTGCGACCTCACGCGCGCTTTGATCATTTGCCGTAGACGTAGCCGCCGGCGACCATTTCATCCAGCTTGGCCTGCATGTTCTGCGCCGCCTGTTCGGGCGTCTCGGCCCCGCCCATCATCGACTGGACCTCGCGCTGGATGGTCTCGGTCAGCTCGCGCGGCCAGACCCAGTCGAGGAACTTCGATGCCGGCAGCGAGGTCGAGAGGTCCTTGGCGACCGGCGTGTCGACGCCCGCGACATTCTTGTGCGACGTGGCGATCGGCGAGATCGCGTCGAGCTGCATCTTGGCTACCGAGTCCTCGGCCACATGGGAAATGAAGGCCTTGGCCAGGTCCGGCTGCTTGGAGGCGCTGGACACGCAGAGCCCCGTCTCGGCGCCGCCGAAAGCGACGGGCGTCCCCGGCTGGCTCTGATATTTGGGGAACTTGAACACGCCCCATTCAAACTGCGCGTTCTGGGTCAGGCCGGGCACGTCCCAGGAACCGCCGAAATAGGCGGCGGCCTTGCCAGAATAGAACACCGACTTCATCGCCTCTTCGTCGAGCTCGTTGGCATTGGGGTCGAGCAATCCGTCCTTAACCCAGCCATAGGCGAGCTTCAGCGCCTCGACGCTTGCAGGATCGGTGAACTTGGCCTTGCCCTGCAGGGTCGCTTCCACGAGTTCCAGCTGCTTGTTGCCGGTGGTCTGGGCCAGCGACGCCATGTAGTAAAGCGGCCACATCCAGGCGTTCTTGCCCTGATGCACCACCGGGATGACGCCGAGCTTGGCGAGCTTCGGGGCATCGGCGACGAATTCTTCATAGGTCGCGGGCGGCGTGATTCCCGCCTTCTTGAAAAGATCCTTGTTGTAGAAGAAGGTGGTGATGTTGACGGCGGAAAGCGGTACCGCCCAGACTTTGCCACCGACGGTGAAATTGCCGACAGCGCCGTCGTTGAAGCGATCGCCCATGCTCGCCACGAGATCGTCGAGCGGCGTGATCAGGCCCAACCGGGCATAGGAGGTGTTGACCGGGTTCGCCGCGCAGAGAACGACGTCGATCTGGTCGCCCGCGAGCACAGCATTGCGCAGTCGTCCGAGGCCGTCCGTGATCGTGCCGCCAGAATTCAGCTCGATGTCGGTGACCTCGGGATGGGCAGCCATGAAGCCCGTCTTGAGCTTTTCGAGAACTTCGGCATTGGCCGCTTCCGACGCACCCGGCGCCAAAGCGTCCCAGGTGCTGGGCCCGAAGATCACCAGCGTCTCGGCCATTGCGGGCGGGGCAATGGCGAGGGCGGAAAGACAAACGGCGGCGAGGAGATGCGGCAACGGCTTCATGGTCATTCCTTTGTCTGATGTTGGAGAGGAAAGATCTTTATAGGCATTGAGGTACGTACTTATAGACCTATCCTACACATGTTACTGCACTGCGCAAGCGTCCTTATCTCGCCGGCTACATTTTTCTGCAGCGCATCACAGTGGCACCTTCGGGACCTCACGGCCCGAGGCCTTGAGCTCCTGCAGCGGCGGGATGGTCGCCAGCATCTTCGGGTCGAGCCGGTCCCAGAGAATGCCGCAAACCGGCTTCTGCGGATCCGACACTTCGATCGTCTGGCTGGGCGTGAAGATCACGTCCACCACCGTATCGAAAACCTCCGGATAGAGCGTCTCGTCCAGCACCTGGCAGTCATGGACCACTGCCGCAGCGGGCGTCCACCGACCGATCCGGCCGAGCGTAAACAGCATGGCCCATTCGGCATCGAAGAAGCCGTGGCCCTTGCCAAAGCGAACCCCCTGCCTGTTGATGGCACCGGTGCCGGTCACCAGGAAATCGACAGGCGGCATCGTCTCGATCTCGGCGAGCGACACCGGGCGGCCGATGCGTTCCATGCCGTCGAGCATGGCGGCTTGCGCATAGAGGGACGGCGGGATGACGGTCGGGTCGAGAAGGTAGAAGCCGCGCTTGATCGAATAGGTCGTGACCAGAACCCGCTTGCCGTCTTCCAGGGCTCGCTGGCGCAGCCGCTCTATGCAGTTGTCCGGGGCAATGAAGACGGTGCGGGCATTCCGATAGTAAGGATGGGCCACCAGCCGTTCGACCGCAGCCTCGCCACCCTCGAAATCCGCAATGAATTCGCCGAAGTCGTAGTGGAAGCGGCTGTCGGGACGGGCGACCTTGCGCAGCTCGCTCCAGACGCGTTCCCGCACCGAAGACTTGTGGTCCATAAGCATTTCCTCTTGCATGAGTGACGTGTGTAAGACAGGGTAGCGAAATGAGCTACAGAGGTATAGCTCACTATACCTCTGTTTTGCAAGCATCCAGGAAGCTATTGTTTCCGCGAGGAGTTCAGCCGCTTCGTTGCGGCTCAGGAGGAATGAGATGACCGGAAAACGAGCCGCGGCAGAGGCAATTCCTGCAACGGTGGTGAACCACGATTCGCCGGTGCCGGCCTTCATGCAGGTGGAGCAGGACCTGCGCCGGCACATCATCTCGGGCGCCATCCGCGCAGACACGCGCCTCCCGCGCGAGACGGAACTCGCCGAACTCTATGGCGTGAGCCGCATGACCGTCCGCCGATCGCTGGACGGGCTGGAGCAGGACGGCTTCGTGCGCCGTGTGCATGGGGTAGGGACGCTGGTGCTGCAGCCCGCACGGCCGGTGACGGTGGAGCTGCGTTCGATGATCAGTATCTCCGAGAAGATCCGGCAGCAGGGCTACGAGCCACGCACCACGATCGATCTGCAGGCGGTGTCGGCGCCGACGCCGTCGATCCGGGCCGCATTGAAGCTGGGGGACAGCGAAGCCGCGCTCGTGCTCCGCCGCGTGCGCCTTGCCGACATGCGGCCGGTGCTGATCAACACGTCCTGGCTTTCAGCGCGCCGCTTCGCCGGGCTGGAGGCGATGGAACTCACGGACGGCTCGCTCTGGAGCACGCTTTCAGCCAGGTTCGGCGTGACGCCCAGTTCCACCGACGAATATTTCGAAATGGTGAAGGCGTCGGCCGACGAGGCGCGGTTGCTGCAGGTGGAGGAGGGGGATACGCTGATCCAGGTAACCGGCACGACCTATGATGCACAGAACGAGCCCGTCGAGCGATGCTACTCCCTCTGGGCCGGAGGTGTGCGCTTCCATTTCCGAACTTGAACACCCGTGCTCATGACGGACGGTGCATGCGGCACCCGCTTCGAGACCGTCAACGGCGTGCTCAAGCTCAAGGACGGCTGACCTTCGACCCTGAGACGGGCCTCCTCACCGGCACGCCGACGGCAGCCTCTCGTCGTCGTCGGACGAATTCACGCTCGTGGTGACCAACCCGACCGCGCCCCCCGATCCCCGCGGCACCCGCGGCAACGACAGGCTCGTCGGCAGCGCCTTCGACAACGTCATGGACGGCCGGCGGGGCAACGACAGGCTGATCGGCCATGACGGCGCCGACACCTTCGTCTTCGGCAGGCAGTATGGCCGCGACGTGCTCGTCGACTTCCATCCGGAGGAGGGCGACCGGATCGACCTCTCAGGCGCGATCGGCATCAAGGGCTTCCAGGACCTGATGAAGAACCATGTCGTCGACATCGGCGAGCATCTCAAGATCGTCGCCGACGACGGCTCGGTGCTGGTCGTCCGGCATTTCGACCCGGCCGAGCTGACCAAGGACATGTTCCTGTTCTGAGGGCTGGGCGATGCGTTCCAGGGCGGCGGTGCCGCCTTCTGGTGCGGCAGCGCCCCCGTCGATCGCTGCGGTCGGCTCGGACCCACCGCCAAGCGAGCCCTCCCACGCCGGCCCTCGGGGCGATCCGCGGGATCACGATCTGTCCACGAGCCTGCCGCGTCGCCGCCGTCCGGCTTCCCAGCTCGAAACAGAGATACCCTGGCGCCCGGCACGCGCAATTCTTCCAGGAGTGACGGTTCGGCCGTGTCCCCCGCAACGGCCAGACCCAGAACGGCACCTCTGCGAGCGAAAGCGCGCGCTCGACGGCTCCACGCCTCGATCCGCATTCGTCGACAGGAGCAATCGGCCCTCGAAAGGACCCGTGTGACGCGCCCTTGCATCCATGCCACGCCTCCTAATGCGGCGTGACCCATGGTTCCCCAGACACCGGTGACAGCCTTGCAAGCCTGGCACGGGATTACCCGCGTCGCTCGGCTGATGGCCCAACATCTGTCAACTCGCTTCACCCCCTTGAATGCCGCAGTCTCATCCCGTGCTAAAAAGGCAAGGAGACTGCGATGCCCGAGACAATCACACTGATACCGTCCATTGATCCGTCAACAGGCACCGCTGTTTGGCGGCTTGGGCCAGCGGCGTCAGTACCGGCGGCCCGTGACCCGGCCCGAGACCAACAGAATCCGGAAAGCGGGCCTTGCGCATACAGGTGAACAAAGTCGTGCGCTTCATCAGTTGCGGGCCGGATCGAAATTGCTCCGAGCAGTGTTGCCCACAGCAGGAATGCCCGGGCTCTGTCTTAGGCGTAAACTTCAGGCCGGCGCGAGTGCGATCCGCTCCAGGATGAGATCGAGCAATGCGCGAAGGCGTGGCAGGCGTTTCAGATCGCGGTGATAGCCGATCCAGGTATCGCGTGAGGGGGGATCAGTGCCGATATCCACCCGGCGTATGCCTTGCGTGGCCTCTGCCAGCGGCCGCGGCAGAACGGCGAAGCCGGCACCCAGCGCGCAAAGCCGCGCCTGCACCTCGCGATTGTTGCTGCGGCACACGACCTTTGCCCGCGGGAGGGCCTGCATTGCCCAGCTTACATCCGGCATGCCGCCAAAGGCTGTATCCATCAGGATCAGGGAACACCCCTCTCCGTCGCCGAGGATCGGCGTCCCATGGCCCGGCGCAGCATAAAGGCCATAGGGGATGGTCACCAGCCTTCGGGCGATGACCTCCGGCTCCTCGAAGGGGGTGATGCGCATGACGAGATCCGCCTCCCGCCGCGACAGGCTGTAGAGGCGCGGGTCGGTCAGAAGTTCCACCGTGACGTTGGGATGGAGCCGGCTGAACTCCGCCAGAACCGGACTCAGCACCGTTGTGCCGAACCAGTCGGAACAGGAGAGACGCAACAGTCCGTCGAGGCCCTTCACACTGCCCGCCAGTTCGCGCTGCATGGCATGGGCTTCGTCTTCCATGCGCACCGCATGGGCGAAGAGCGACTGGCCCTCGTCGGTCAGGACGAAACCGTCGCTGGTCCGCTGAAAAAGCGTGGCACCGGCCGACTGCTCAAGCGCGCGCAGGCGGCGCCCCATGGTCGGCTGGGTCTGCTTCAGTCGTCGGGCCGCAGCCCCAAGCGTGCCCTCACGCGCGATGGCGAGAAAGATCGGAAGGTCGCTCCATTCGAGATCGCGCAACGGACACCCCATGCAAAAGTGCACGCTCTTCGTGCGATACTTATGATCGCCATGCAGCTTTGTTGAGCACATATTCGTCTCAGCAACAAGGAGATTTCCATGGCCCACAACACACACACGATGAAAGCCGCCCTCGTCGAAACCAATGATGGCGCTTTCCGTCTTGCCGACGTCGCCCGCCCCGTGCCGAACCAAGGGGAGGTTCTCGTTCGCATCCATGCCAGCGGCGTCAATCCGCTGGACACAAAGATCCGGGCTGGCGCCGCAGCCCATGCCCGCCATCCGCTGCCGGCCGTTCTCGGCATCGATCTCGCCGGTGTGGTCGAGGCCGTGGCGCCCGACGTGAAGACTCTTCGTCCCGGCGATTCGGTCTACGGGATGACAGGCGGCGTCGGCGGGATCCAGGGAACACTGGCTGAATATGCATCGGTCGATGCACGGCTTCTGGCGTTGAAGCCGGCCAACCTGACCATGCGAGAAGCGGCGGCGCTGCCGCTTGTTACCATCACCGCCTGGGAAGGCCTCGTGGATCGTGCCCGCATCCGGCCCGGCCAGACCTTGCTCGTGCAGGGTGGCGGTGGAGGGGTTGGCCACATCGCCGTACAGTTGGGCGTAGCGCTCGGGGCGACGGTGTTCGCCACCGACAGCGCCGGCAAGGCGGAGTTTATCCGATCGATGGGCGCCACCCCCATCGACTATGCGACCGAAAAGCTCGCGGACTACGTGGCTCGCCACACCGGCGGAGAAGGATTCGACGTCGTGTACGACACCGGAGGCGGCGCGGTTCTGGACGCCTCTTTCGAAGCGGTCAAGCAATTCGGCCATGTCGTCAGCTGCCTTGGCTGGGGCACGCACGCGCTGGCCCCGCTGTCCTTCAAGGCCGGCACCTATTCCGGCGTCTTCACCCTGGCGCCGCTGCTCAGTGGAAAAGGTCGCGCCCACCACGGTGAAATCCTGCGAGAGGCCGCCATTCTGGTCGAGTCGGGCAAACTCGTTCCGCGGCTCGATCCGAGGACCTTTGCGATCGATAAGGTGACGGAGGCCCATGCCGCTCTCGCCGACCGCAGCGCCACCGGCAAGATCGTCGTCTCCATCACCGACGCATCCTGATGCGGCCAGAAAGCAGGAGCAAAGCCATGAAGACCTGGTTCATCACCGGCGCATCCCGTGGGTTCGGCGGGCGCATCGCCGAAAAGGCCTTGGAGCGGGGCGACGCCGTTGTCGCCACCGCCCGCGATCCCCAGTCGGTCATCAATCGATTGGGGCAGAACGACAGGCTGCTCGCGGTCGCGCTCGACGTGAACGACCCCGATCAAACAGAGGCAGCGGCTGCCCAGGCCCAATCCCGGTTCGGTCACATAGACATACTCGTCAACAATGCCGGATACGGCATGGTCTCGGCCGTGGAAGAGGCCAGCGCAGAAGAGGTGGAAGCGCTGTTTCGCACCAATGTATTTGGTTTGCTTGCCGTTACTCGAGCCATTCTCCCCTTGATGCGCGCACAACGTTCGGGACGGATCCTGAATATCTCATCTGTCGGGGGATATCGCGCAGGGCCTGGTTTCGGCATCTATTCGGCAACGAAATTCGCCGTCGAAGCGCTTTCGGAATCGCTGCACGCCGAACTCGGTCCACTGGGCATCGCGGTCACGGTGATCGAACCCGGTTGTTTTCGCACGGATTTCCTCGACGCCTCGTCCCTCCGCTTCGGGCAGAAGTCCATCGCCGATTATGCGGCGACCGCGGGTGCCGTTCGAGAAAGAGCCGTGACGATGAACCAGAACCAGCCGGGCGATCCGGACAGGCTCGCCCAGGTTCTGGTGGATCTCACCGATGCGCCGGAGCCCCCGGTTCGCTTGCCCCTAGGAAGCGACGCCATCGCCGCAATAGAGGCCAAGCACCGTTCAGACGCCGCGATCCTCGCGGCCTGGCGCCAGATCTCTGTATCGACCGACTTTCCGACGCCGTGAATCTTGCCCGCACAACCTTTACCCCCAATGGAGTGAAAACCATGTCAGACCGTTCAGACGTCATCGAAGTTCTTGCCCGCTACGTCCGCGCCGCCGATCATCGCGACCCAAAGGCGATGGCCGGCCTGTTTCTGCCGGACGCAACAGTGGAGATTTTCTACAGCAATCGCGGCGCCCAGACAAAGCTGGGCGAGCTGTCCGGCGCCGAGACGATCGGTAACGCCGTCCGCGACATGATGGCGCCCCATCCCGAACGCGGCTGGAGCCACCACACGACGCTTGACCATATCGTCACCGTTGACGGTGACGAGGCCACGATCGACGCGCAGTTCATCGTCTACAATACCGTTGGGCTCGAGCGCCCGGCCGGCGGATGGCCCGCTGGCGCCAGCGGCGCGCAGGGCACGATCACGCCGATCGAATCCGGCTATTACCGGCCGCAGCTGCGCAGGGTGAATGGGACCTGGCGCATTTCCCGCCATGTGATCGTGCACGACCTGCCCATGGCATTCCCAGGCGCCTAGCAGCGCAGAGGCCGTCGCGAGAACCGAGACCAACCTTCCCTGAAAACGCGCGTCAGGCGCTTATGACACTGGAGATTCCCGTGAGAGCGATTCAAGCCAAAACATTCGGAGCGCCCGACGTGCTTGCCCTGGCAGATCTGCCCGACCCCGTTCCCGGTCCGGGCGAGATTGCCATCGATGTCAGCCATGCGGCGGTGGGGTTGATCGACCTCCTTTTCCGGCGCGGCCAGTTCAAGGATGTTGCCGGCATGGCACAGCCCCCATTCATACCCGGTCTGGAGGTCTCCGGGACCGTCCGGGCCCTCGGGCAAGGTGTCTCCGGTTTCAGGGTGGGTGAGCCGGTCGTGTCCCTGTCAGGCGGTTCAGGAACCGGAGGCTATGCCTCGATCTACGTCGCACCCGCTCACATGGTCGTCTCTACCGAGGGCTATGATATCGATCCAGCCCTTGCTGTTGCGATGTTGCCGAATATGGCCATGGCGCATGTTGCGCTGACCCGGGTAGCGCATTTCGAAAAAGGTGAGAGCCTCCTCGTGCATGGCGCCCTCGGCGGCCTATCGTCTGGCTTTCCCGGTATGGCGAGGCTCCTCGGCGCCTCGAGAATTGCCGGCACAGTCCTTCCCGGCAAATTGAAGGCCGCCACGACGTCACGGCTGCCCTATGACCAGATCGTCAATTCCTCGGAATTCCGGACTGCGCTGGGCGGCGAGACATTCGACGTCATTGTCGATCCGGTTGGCGGCACCGTCCGATCCGACAGCCTCGAGCTGATGTGCCCGGGCAGCCGCATGATCGTCGCCGGCAATGCCAGCGGCGACTGGGCCCATGAGGTCAGGTCCAACGATCTCTGGCTTGGCAGCATGTCGATCTCCGGCTTTAATGCGGCCGTCTATTTCACCACCCATCCGCAGGTCGTCCGCCCGGCGCTCGAGACGGCGCTAGAGGCGCTGGTCGCGGGTCTAGGCGAGATCGTCATCGATCTGCTGCCGCTCGACCAGGCGGCAACGGCCCATCAAAGGATGGAAAATCGCTCACTCGACGGCAGGATTGTCCTGGAGATCGATCGCTAAACGAAAGGGCTCAGAAATCTCGTTCCCGCACATAGACGGGATACTGAGCCTTGGCGGCGTTTGCCGCATCCGGGTCGATGGTCACAAGCAATAGCGGCTCACTCTGGTCGGTATTGCCGAGCGAATTTGCCGAGGGATCGAAAGCGAATCCGCCGCCGCCGAAGATCGGCGGCTCGCCATCGGCCGATCCGACCCGGTTGGAACTCATCACATAGGCGCCGCTGACAATGGCCGCCATTGCCCCGGCGGTATGCCAATAGGACATGCTGCGCCCGGAAGCCCTCGGCACGGCGATCAAATGGGCGCCCTGCCTGCCAAGCGTGCGGGCCCGCTCGGGAAACATTAGTTCGGTACACAGAAGCACACCAACTGTCAGGCCCGCGATCACATGCGTGTCGAAGCCGGAGATCGCTGGCGCAAACCAGCCATCCTCCTGCCAGCCTTCTTCGGCGGGAAAAAGGTGCTTGTGATGCAAGACGCGATAGACGCCATTTTCAAGAACAAACGCCTCATTGGCAAGCCGCCCGCCATGAACGACAGGCCGCGAGGAAATCACTGCAGGGGCAAGTTCTCCAAGGGCTGCGAGAGACCGCGCATGCAACTCCGCCCAAGCTTCGGCCCGGGCGGGATCGTAAGGCAATCTCTTCGGCAGCCAGGCTCCGAACGGCATTTCATTGGTGATCACGATGTCCGGCGCGAGGCGGCGGACGGCATCGGAACAGGCACGCCATTGCTCGCTGCCGACAACCAATCCATCAGGCCATTCGACTGCGCATGCCGTCACCATTGTGATTTCCTCCGAAAGATCTGGACACTCGGTCTTAGACCCTATTCAAGATCGGCATCGATGCGGACAAATAGCCCATCCGCATTCGCCTGGATGACGAGCAGGCCGATTTCATGGCCGAAATCACCTGTGAAATCCACTCGTAGACGGGCTCTGTCGCCGCCGAGGTCGTCAATCGACAGAAAGCGCGTCACCGTATGATAGCCCTTGAAGTACCGTTCGACATAATCGCCAATCCCGGCATGGCCTTCGAAACTAAATCCGGTCGAGGGATCGTCGATCAACGCATCGGCGGTAAACAAAGCCTGGACACGGCTGATATCGAAGGCGTTCAGCGCCGCAATCAGCGCATTGGCGGCAGTGCGCCAGGCGTCGGCCGTCGGTGGTGTCATGGCAATTTCTCCTTCTTTAAGAGTTCTCATGACGATCAGACGATGTATCCGCCGGACACCTCGATATTCTGCGCATTGACCCAGCGGTTATCGTCGGCCAGCAAGCCGGCGATCATCGCACCCACATCGTCGGGCTCGCCAATACGGCCCAGCGCCGTCTGCCCTGCCAGGAGCGTTTCGAACTCTTCGTTCAGGCCACCGCCCAGATCCGTGCGGATCGCGCCCGGCGCGACTGAATTGGCTCGAATCCGTCGCTCGCCAAATTCCTTGGCCATATAGCGGGTCAGCACCTCGAGGCCACCCTTGAACGCGGCATAAGGGGCTACACCGGATGTGGCGACGCGGGTAGTCGCACTGCTGATATTGACGATATGACCACCGTCCGACATCAGCGGCAGAAGGATCTGCGTCAGGAAAAAAGGTCCTCTAAGATGCACACGGTAGAGAGCATCGAACTCGTCCTCGGTGACGGAGACGATGGGATTGAATTGTCCGAAACCGGCATTGTTGACAAGGGCGTCAAAACGCTGCGCGCCCCAGACCGTCTCAAGCCTCCTCGCGACCTCATCGCGGAAAGCCGGAAACGAGGCTGTGTCCCCGACGTCGAGCCTTACCGCCGTTGCTTGACCGCCTTGCTGCCGAATGCACGCGACAACCTCTTCAGCCGCCGTGGGATTGGCGTTGAATGTCAGCACGACGCCCATTCCGCGCTTTGCGCACGCGCGTGCCGAGCTTGCTCCGATTCCACGACTTCCACCGGTAATGATGACGATAGGCATAGCTGCTCCTTTGTGATGGCGACCGATAGCACCGAGGGCAGACCGCGCGCATTCACGATCCTCGCTGGGACATGCCTAATCCTGCTTGCTGATTGCCTATTGCATATTCCTCTGGGATGATGATCGCCATGGAAAGACAGCTTCTTGAACTCCGTCGGCTCGCATCGCGGGCGGAGAATCGGCGCACCGAAACAGGTATTCCGCGTGTCGCGATGGTCAAGGGCGAGATTCCGGCGCATCGCCTGGCCATGGTCTATGAACCGATGATCAACCTGATCCTGACGGGCTCCAAGACGATGACGGTCGGCAGTCGTACCTTGCGGTACGATCCGGCGACCTATTTCGTGATGTCGGTAGACCTTCCGGCAGTCGGGCAGGTCAGCGCTTCACCCGATGGCGAACCCTATCTTGCCGTCAGCCTGTCGTTAGAGCCAGCAATCCTCGCCGAATTGCTGGCCGATTTGCCCAAACATGTCACGATCCCTGCCGCCGCAAGCGGATTCTCGGTTGCCCCGGTTTCACGCGAACTGCTTGACGCCTGGACCCGCCTTTTGCGTCTGACCGAGCAGCCGGAGGATATACCGCTGTTTGCGCCCCTCTTTGAGCGCGAAATTCTGCTCCGGGTCCTCCAAGGACCGCTCGGGGGCATGCTGCGCGCCATAGGCGCTCCGGAAACCACGTTTGCAGGGATCGAACGCGCGATCCGATGGATCCGGGAGAATTTCGCACGGCCGCTGCGGGTAGAAGAACTGGCCGAGATGGCCGCAGTCAGCGTGTCTACCTTTCATCGGCACTTCAAGGCCGTGACGGCGCTCAGTCCGCTTCAGTATCACAAGCATGTCCGCCTGCTGCATGCGCGTTCTCTGCTGATTTCAGGCGAAGGCAACGCCACGACCGTCGCTTTCAGGGTCGGCTATGAAAGCCCCAGCCAGTTCAGCCGAGAATATGCCCGCCAGTTCGGGCGCCCACCCTCGCAGGATCTGAGAGCGTTGAAGGAATAGGGGTCGATCACTCGCCTCGAGCCCCAAGATGCAAGCGAATCAGGGCGCTCTGGCCGGCACTGCAAGCTGACGCTCCAACCAATCGAAATCGCCCTTGTCGGCGCGCATGTAGCCGAAGGCCGCAAAGCAGACGCGTGTGAGCATGGAACTGGGATCGCATTTACCGGCCGCCCCCGCTTCGTCGGTCAGGCTCCGGGTTATGGAAAAAAGGTCGACAGCCATGGTGGTCGGACAATGGTGCAAGTCCAGCTGCGAGGCTGCCAGCATTCGCTCGATGCAGGGCACGATCGCGCCCGAAACGGGGCTGCCGAACCCCTGCTGTTCGAAATGTCGCTGCCGCTCCTCGAGCAAGAGAGCGAGGCCTGGCCGCTCCAGCTGATGTTTGACGGCGGCGACGGCCATCCCAAAAAGCGAATAGCGCCAGTCTCGGTGACGTGACGCTGTGGCGACATTCTCGATCAGGCTGGTCGTCGATCGCCGCCAGAGTTCCACGACGATCGAATCCTTGTTGGGGAAATACTGATAGAGCGAGCCGACGCTCACTCCAGCCCGCTCCGCTACGGAATTGGTGGTGTAATGCGCCGTTCCGGACTGCTCCAGAATGCGAGCAGCGGCTTCTACAATACAGTCGACCGTGTTGCGGGATCGGGTTTGTCGGGCGCTCTTCCTCGGAAGAACCTGCGCTGTGAAAGACATTGTGCCCTCGTGGTTATGCGAGTGGCCGGCTGCGCCACGACACTTATGCTTCTGCTGCATCAAGCACGAAGGAGACCCACATGCACGTTCCTGCCATGAATGAGACGCGCGTTGTCGAGCTCGTGCGCAACGCTGCGGCGCGCCTTGCACTCATTAGCGAACGCCCCGGACCCGATCAACCTCTGCAAAGTCTCATCGACTGGATCAGGCATGTCAGCTCCCGGGCCGCCGAAGACTTGCGGAACACACTCGCGATCGACTATCCCGAGATCAACTGGGCGGACGAAGATGCCACCAACGATCAGGATGGACGTCCTTACTGGCTCTATGATCCGATCGACGGAGCCTATCATTTCATCCAGGACCTTCCCCTCTGGTCAAGTTCCCTGGTCCTGATGGTGGACACCAAACCCGTCTTCTCCGTTGTTCACGACCCGGCTCTGATGGAAACTTTCGTGGCAACCTCTGCCAGGGGCACGACCTGCAACGGGCAACGGTTGTCCGTCTCGCGCAAACGGGATTTGGCCGCCGCAGTCGTAGGCACATCTATTCCGCCCCTAGCGCAGGTGGGGAGAGAGGAACGGGACCGCGCCCTGACGCTGTTGAAAGCGGCGTCGGACAGGGTCTTCGTGATCCGGCCGATGGCAGCCGTATCGCTCCAACTCGCCTACGTCGCGGCAGGGCGCCTGGACGCCTTCTGGGAAACCGGCAACGACCCCGGCGACTGGCTGGCCGGAAGCCTGCTCGTGACCGAAGCGGGCGGGCAGGTGACCGCCCTCGCCGGTGGGAGCATTGCGACAGGGGAGGGGCTCCTGGCCGGCAACGAGTCAATCTGCAGCCACCTCCGGCAGTCCTTTCGGACAACCGACGTGGAGACCAGGTCGTAGGAGCAATGCGCTTCGGTCAGGCTCCCGGGCGGACCTGCGATGCCTTTTCACGCAGATGGGTGACCAAGGCCCGCATCGCGGCGCCGAGGTGGCGGTGGCGCGGATAGTAGAGACACAGGCCCGGATAGGGCGGCGTCCATTCGGACAGCGCTTGCACCAGCAAGCCCGATTCGAGCGCCGGGCCGGCCATCCAGCGTGTCAGATAGCCGAGGCCGTAGCCGTCCAATGCCGCGGCAAGAACGAGGCGGGAATTGTCCAGGACAAGGCTGCCCTTCGTTTCCAGCACGAGAGCCTCGCCGCGGTGCTCGAATTCCCAGCGGTAGAGACCGCCGCCGGGCATCCGGAGCTGAATGCACCGGTGTTCGGTGAGGTCTGCCGGAGAGCGAAGGGGCGGTGCCATGTTGAGGTAGGAAGGCGCAGCCACGACAACATGCTGCTGCATAGGCCCGAGCGGGATGGCGATCATGTCTTCCGAGACGATTTCGCTGGACCGAATGCCGCAATCGAAACCGTGCTCCGCAATGTCGACAAGCCGCCTTTCGCTGACGATCTCGACCTGGACCTGCGGATTTGCGGCCACGAACGGCAAAAGCAACGGCCTCAGAACCTGTTCTGCGGCGGTGGCGTCGGCATTGATCCGGATGCTACCGGACGGGATCGCGCTGAAATCGCCCAACTCCTCGACGGCCTCTTCGATGGCGTGAAGCGCGGGACGGAGGCGGGAAAGAAACCGTCGGCCCGCGTCGGTCAGCGACACATGGCGGGTCGAGCGATGGAAGAGCTGGACACTCAAGCGCGCTTCCAGATTGGCGATGCTATGGCTGAGCGCGGAAGGACTGAGGTTGGATCGTCTCGCAGCAGCCCGAAACCCACCGGACTGGGCAACGGCGACAAAGGCCGTGAGCTCTGCCGGAGACAGAGGCATCACTGTTCGAAAGAACTCAGTATTCTGTCCATCCATGTCCATCTTATTCGGACAATGCCGCAATGGTATCCCCTTTTCAATGCTTCAAAGGCGAAGGTGAGATCCATGTCGCAACAACTTCCTTTCGGTTTTTCCTCGACGGCCGCGGAGGTCCTGACCGGCGTCGACCTGACGGGCAAGACGATTATCGTCACCGGCGGGGCGAGCGGAATCGGGATCGAAACGGTCAAAAGCCTCGCGGCGGCCGGTGCTTCGGTCACGATCGCCGCGCGCCGCAGCGATGCGGCGGAAGAGGTCGCGCGCAGGATCAGGGCGGAAACCGGCGGAAGGATCGAGGTGCGTCCGCTCGACCTGTCCGATCTGGCGTCCGTCCGGCGGTTCGTCGAGAATTGGGACAGGCCCCTGCATGCTCTCGTCAACAATGCGGGAATCATGGCTTTGCCGGACCTGCAACGGAATGCCGAAGGCCATGAGATGCAGTTTGCAACAAACTTCCTTGGCCACTTCGCCTTGACGCGGGGTCTGCATCGCCATCTCGCCAAAGCCGGCAACGCCCGCGTCGTTTCGGTCAGTTCGACGGGCAGCCTGTTCGGCCCCGTGCTTTGGGACGACCCCCATTTCCACTTCGTGCCCTACGAGCCGCTGCTGGCCTATGCACAGTCCAAGACCGCCTGCATCCTGCTGTCTGTCGGCATCCGGGATCGTTGGGCATCGGACGGCATCGTCTCAAATGCTCTCAATCCGGGGGCCATCGCGACGAATCTTCAAAGGCATACCGGAGGTCTCAGCACACCGGAAGAGTTTCGCAAGACACCGGAACAAGGCGCCGCGACATCCGTGCTCCTGGCGGCTTCTCCGTTGGTCGAGGGGCTGAGCGGCCGCTATTTCGACGACTGCCGGGAGGCGCCGCTGGTCACACGGCGTCCGGCCGGCAGGCTTGAAGGTGTCGCGGCCTACGCCCTCGACGCCGCGAATGCGGATCGGCTCTGGGACATGGCGATCAGGATGGTCGGAGACACCGCGTGAGCGAACCCGCCGCGCTCGCTGGCCGAAGGATACCTGTTGTCCAGGCGCCGCCGCGCCGCCGCGCTGTCGGCCGTGACGATCCAGACCAACATGGAATGCTCGGGGATGGGGTGAGGCATGAGGCAGCGTTCGGGCAGACCTGCGATACCGGATACCCGGTTTGGTCGGCTGAGCCCGAACAGCCCGGCAAGTGGGGTGGACCTTGCAACGGGACGTGCTGTCGAACTCGTTCACTGGCGATACCCGGTTGCCGCGACGCCGCGTCAAGGCCGAGGGGTCGAACAGCTGCGAGTATTTCAAGTCGATATCCATTCGGAGGGATTGGCTTCGGCAACTGGCACGAGACTTGCTAGGACCTAATTGGTCTAGGTCGGAGGTCTCTTTGGAATACCGCACTATCATGCTCTGCCGGGGAACCGGCTTAAGCTGTGTCAGGCTTGCCGCCCTGTGGCACGCCGACAGACCTGTGACGCGCGGGCTGCAATCAGGATGACAGTAGCCGCGGCTCCTTTTCCTACCGCTGCTGGGCTGGCGTCTGAGAGCACCGATCGGCGGATCGGATCAGCCACGACAGGCCGGGGCGCCGTTGTGGCAGTTCTTGGTGGAAGGCGGGCAGGCTCTCGCGGAGCGCCAATCGTCGCCAGGTTGGGTCTTGCCGTCTGTCTCGCCGGTACGACATCTTGAGCAATCCGAAGACCTCCACCGACCTGACGGTCCTTGTCGTCGATGAGAATGCGATCCGCGCCTCGATCATAGAGGAAGGCCTGAATGAGGCCGGGCATTTCAAGGTTACGGTGATCCACGAGATGCATGGTGTGGCGCGGCTCATCGAGACGATGGATCCCGATGTCATCATCATCGACATCGAAAACCCCAATCGTGACATGATGGAGCACATGTTCCAGCTCACCCGGGTGATTTCCCGGCCGATCGCGATGTTCGTCGATCGCTCGGACACCGCCGCCATCGAGGCCGCTGTCGATGCAGGAGTTTCGGCCTATGTGGTCGATGGACTGAAAAAGGAGAGGGTGAAGCCGATACTCGACATGGCGGTGAGCCGGTTCAATGCCTTCAGCCGGCTGCAGCGCGAACTGGCGGAGGCGCGCACAGCGCTCGAGGAGCGCAAGGTTATCGAGCGGGCCAAGGGCATTCTGATGAAGATGCGGGGTTTGAATGAAGAGCAGGCTTTCGCTCTGCTGCGACAGACCGCGATGAACGAAAAGAAGAAGCTGGCCGACATCGCCCAGAGTGTCGTGACGGCGGCGGGGCTGCTGCTGTGAGCGCGGCTTGGATTGGAGAATGCTGGTGAGCGACATAGTTTCCACCCGACCGGCCCAGACTGCGATTCCCACGCCGACCCGCGTCCGTGGTCGCGAACAGAGATCGCTGAGGGCAGGCTACATACCGCTGATGGATGCCTCGATCCTGATCGTTGCGGCCGAACTCGGCTTCGCGAACAAGGAAGGATTGCGCCTCGAACTGGTCCGCGACGTCACCTGGGCCAATGTCCGCGATCGGCTCGCCTTCCGCCAGTTCGACATCGCGCATATGCTTTCGCCCATGCCTGTCGCATCCATGCTCGGTCTGGGATCCAATCCATCCCCAACGATCGCGCCGTTCTCGCTCGGGCGGGGCGGCAACGCCATCACGCTCTCGGTGCGCATTTTCGAGCGGATGAAGTCCCTGACCGGGCTGGCAGACGACGCTGATGCGCTCTCCAATGGAAGGGCGCTGGCTGCGCTGCTTGCCGACATGCGGGCGCGGGGCGAGCCGGTCCCGACCCTCGGCATGACCTATCCCTTCTCCTCTCACAACTATGAGTTCCGGTACTGGCTGGCAGCCGGCGGCATCGATCCGGACCGTGATGTCAAGCTGGTGGTGGTTCCGCCGCCGCTGACATCCGATGCGCTGGCCGCGGGGGCAATCGACGGCTTCTGCGTGGGAGCGCCCTGGAACATGATCGCTTCGGAGCGGGGCACTGGCCGCATTGTTGCAACCAAGCAGGATATCTGGCCGCTCGCCCCGGAGAAGATTCTCGGCATGCGTCCAGATTGGGCCGAGGCCAATGCCGATACGGTCTCCCGTCTCATTGTCGCGCTCGATCAGGCGGCGCGCTGGTGCGACGATCCCGGCCATCACGACGAGCTGGCCGAAATCCTGAGCGCCCCGGACTATATTGCTGCACCCACGGGTATCATTCGACGCGTCTTGAGCGGAGAATTCAATCTCGATGCGCGGGAAGCCAAAAGGGTGGTTCCTGATTACTTCCTCTTCCATCGCGGGGCGGCCAACCACCCACGGCCTGATCAGGCAACATGGATCTACAGCCAGATGATCCGTTGGGGTCAGACCGATTTCAGCGTCGAGGGCCTGGCCCGCGCCAGAACCGCGTTCCGGCCCGACATCTATCGTACCGCGCTGGGTGCCGATGCGGCACTGCCCGATGAAGCAAGCGAGAGGGGAGCGGCGGGCTATGTCGGGTTCATGGACGGCAAGTTCTTCGACCCCGAAGAAGTACCGGACTATGTCCGGGGATTTCCGGTGCGATCGACAACGTCTGTTGCGGCGGGCAGCACGGAGGCTTGACACTGTGCAGTGCACAAAGCGAAGGCAGTTGCCTAGGGCATTATGCCTCGGAACGATCCAGCCCGGGTAGGAAATACACCCCAACGCTCATGCCGGCCGGCAAGAATTGCGTGAGTTTTCGCGTTCGGCATGCGCTCAATCAAATTGGCATGACGTTTGCATCACTCGTGATGTCCACGGTCAACGGCGATCGCGGGACGGATGAGCGCCGCGTCAGGCGCAGATAACCATCAGACAACGACGTCGCAGGCTCCTTGCTGTCCGGCTCCTCACGCCAGGACCGAGCAGGAGAGCAAGCGGCGTTTTTTTCGTTTTCCCGATCTCCATCACACAAGAGGGGCACCAAGTCATGACCAACACGACAGCAACGGGCATCAGCCGCCGCAGGGTCCTCCAGTTAGGCTCGGCTGCAGCGCTGGCGAGTGCTGCCCGCCTCGCATGTCCGTCAGGCGCATTCGCAGCGACTGCGGGGCCGGAAGTCACCGGCGTGAAGCTCGGCTTCATCGCACTCACCGATGCCGCACCGCTGGTCATCGCCAAGGAGAAAGGCCTCTTCGAGAAGCATGGCATGCCCGATGTCGAAGTGTTGAAACAGGCTTCCTGGGGCGCAACCCGCGACAATCTCGTACTTGGCGGCGAAGCGAACGGCATTGATGGCGCCCATATCCTCACCCCCATGCCCTACCTCATGGAAACCGGCAAGGTGACGCAGAACAACGTGCCGGTGCCGATGTCGATCGTCGCTCGGCTCAATCTCGACAGCCAGGGTATTTCCGTCGCCAAGGAATATGCGGAGACCGGGGTTCAGCTCGATGCGTCCAAGCTCAAGGACGCCTTCGCCGAAAAGAAGGCCGCCGGCGGTGAGATCAAGGTTGCCATGACCTTCCCCGGCGGCACGCACGACCTCTGGGTCCGCTACTGGCTCGCGGCCGGCGGCATCGATCCCGACAAGGATGTCTCCACCATCGTTGTGCCGCCGCCGCAGATGGTCGCCAACATGAAGGTGGGTAACATGGACGCGTTCTGTGTCGGCGAGCCTTGGAACGAGCAGCTCGTCAATCAGGGAATCGGTTTCACCGCCTGCACCACCGGGGAGCTTTGGAAGGGCCATCCGGAAAAGGCGCTCGGTCTGCGCACCGACTGGATCGAGAAGAACCCGAATGCGGCGAAGGCGCTGATAATGGCCGTCATGGAAGCCCAGATCTGGGCCGACAACATGGACAACAAGGAAGAAATGGCGGCGATTCTCGGCAAGCGCCAGTGGTTCAACGTGCCGCCGAAGGATGTTGCCGGCCGCCTCAAGGGCACGATCAACTATGGGAACGGTCGCCTCGCCGAGAACACCGGTCTGGAAATGAAGTTCTGGAAGGACCACGCCTCCTATCCGTTCAAGAGCCACGATGCCTGGTTCCTCACCGAGAATGTCCGCTGGGGCAAGTTCGGGGTCGATACGGATATCAAGGCATTGGTCGACAAGGTGAACCGCGAGGACATCTGGCGCGCGGCCGCCAAGGATCTCGGGGTCGCCGCCGCCGACGTGCCCGCTTCCAGCTCCCGCGGCAAGGAGACCTTCTTCGACGGCAAGGTCTTCGATCCCGAAAACCCCCAGGCCTACCTCGACAGCCTGACGATCAAGGCTGGCGCGTGATGTTCTCTTCTCCCCTCGGGAAAGATGAACTCGG
>JAESFG010000479.1_pt1 | contig 26451 bp, 21 predicted proteins | sample 9269371 | NCBI WGS metagenome assembly JAESFG01 (sample SAMN14506227, study PRJNA617093) | algae metagenome | isolation source: Aetokthonos hydrillicola CCALA 1050 (B3-Florida) and co-occurring... | place: USA: South Carolina | collected 2013-01-01 | reverse complement strand
ACCGGTTGCGTCGCACACTTCCTCTGAAGGAACAATACCCAGCCACAAAGGCACGGAGGCACAAAGAATATTTTGGAAGGTACAAGATGGAAGTTTACTCCTCCTTCATTTGCCTGTGTGTAGCGGGCTTCATGGGCGATTGTACTACAGTAAGCGGCCTCCCCAACCCCTCCAAAGGAGGGGCTAAAAATTAGGGCTTCAAAGTCCCTCTCCTTTGGAGAAGGATTTAGGGTGAGGCTGTTGAAGTGTGCGACGCAACAGGTGCCCAATAGCATTGCTACAGCCTTGGTCCATAAAAAAAGAAAGCGTTAACCCGCTGCTGTTATTTTTTGCCGCCGCGTTGTTGCAATAGCCTGGTTTTTTGGGGCTCGGGCACCGCCTGGTACTGGTAAGGGCAATGCCGGCAGCCGTTGCCACAGCAATAGCCGCGTTGCAGGTGGTAATGTTCGGTTAACACCATCAGGCCGTTTTCTAAGTAAAAGTCTTTACCCTCAACCAGCGGCTTGCTCATTAATCAGTTGTTTTAATACCTCGTCTTTTTCTGCGGGCAAAGGCTGGTTAATGGTAAACTGCAGGTAATGTATGCGGTTGCTTTGGGCAATGTCCAGCTTTTCGTAATGGGTTTGTATGCTTAACTCGGGGGCAAGGTTGTGGCCGGCATACAGGTTATCGGTATCGGCCAATACGGGCAGGTTGTACAGGTCTATCACCATTTTGGTAAAGCGGTACAGGTGGGGACTGTCGGTTTTCAGGTTTACCTTACCGTTGGTAGCTAAAAACTGTTGATACAAACGTAAAAACTTGGGGTGGGTTAACCGTTTGCGGGCTTTGGACAAACGCAGCTGCGGATCGGGAAAAGTGATCCATATTTCTGCCACTTCGCCGGGGGCAAAATAGGTGCTGATGGCATCTATAGGCGTACGCAAAAAGGCTACGTTGGTAAGGCCTTCGTCCAGGGCGGTTTTGGCACCACGCCAAATGCGGTTGCCTTTTATGTCAACACCTAAAAAATTACGTTGCGGGTACAAACGGCCCAGGCCTATGGCATACTCGCCTTTACCGCAGGCCAGCTCCAGCGTTAAGGGGTGGTCGTTCTTAAAAAAGGCACGCCAATTGCCCTGCATGTTTTCAGGGTGCTCCAGCACATTGGGAAAAGCTTTGATGGCCTGGAACCGGATGAGTTTTTTTTGTCCCATAAGGCCGCAAAGATAAACGATCGGGGCTTGTGCTTATTTTGAGTTACATTTATTTGTTCCTTCGGGCATTATTTGAGCATAACCCTAACCTATTATAAACCCCCTGGTTATACCCAGGCAAAAAGGTATACCATGAAGTTTTTTCCGCTAAGACTTGCCGGATTGTACTGTTTGCTGGGATTGGTATGGATATATACCAGCGATTTTATCATCAACCATTATTTCCCTATTGCGGTGGCCAAAAAGCTGCAATCTGTAAAAGGCACTTTGTTTGTGCTGCTCACCGCTATTTTGGTGTACCTGATATTGAAGAAATATAAAAAAAACATTGACCAGCGTGAGTACGATTACCTGAAAATGTTTCAGGAAAACCCCAACCCTATGTGGGTGTACGATGTAGAAAGCCTGCGTTTTCTTACCGCTAACCAAATGACCTCTGTTAAATATGGCTATAACCACACAGAGTTGCTGCAAATGCACATTAAAGACCTGATGCTGCAGGAACCTACGGCCGAACAAATACATAAGGTTACCCAACTGGCAGATAAAAGTTATGCAGATGCCGGTGTATGGGCCCATAAGCTAAAGAGTGGCGAAACCAGGCACATGCACATTTACTCGCACCCTACCGTTTTTAATGGTAAAAAAGCCCGCGTAGTTGTAGCCATAGACGAAACAGACAAAGTAGAAGCCAATAACGAACAGGAGCTTTCTGACCGCAAACTGAACGGATTGATCAACAATACCGACGACATCATCTGGCTGTTTGATAAAGATGCCCGTATTGTTACTTTTAATGAAGCTTTTACCAAAAAACTGCACGAGCTTACCGGTATTCAACTGCAAAAGGGGCAGGTGTTTGATTTGCGTAACATACCCCACCCCGCCGCATTAAACAGATGGCTTTCGTACCACCGCACAGCCATGAACGGCCAACGCCTTAATGTAGAAGAAGAATTGCAGGAACTGCCTGTTGGCACAGACCGTTATTTTGAGGTAAACATTAACCCTATACCCGCACAAGATGGCTCTATACAATACGTGGGGTGCCTTGCCCGCAACATTACCAGCCGTATACAAAACGAACAAATGATACGCAGCCAGGTAAAAACTCTTAAAGAAATTGCCTGGATACAATCGCATGAAGTGCGTAAACCCCTGGCCAATATTATGGGGTTGGTAGAACTGATGGACCCCGTTAAATGCCCCAATACCGAAATGGAAGAACTGATACCCTATGTAAAAGAATCCTGCGATGAACTGGATGCCATTGTACGTAAAGTGGTAGACCGGTCTGCAGACATAAAACAGGCTGAGGGTTAACGTAAACCCAACTGGCTGCTGATGCGTTTCAGTTCTATCTCTGCTACCTTGGCCGTATAATTCAGGTTTACCAAACGGTAGCCTGCATCTTCAAAACTCTTTTGTGCTTCCCTTAGTTCTACAATGGTGGTAACGCCCAGCTCATAACGCTGCATAGACAGGTTTACCAATTGCTCAGCAATGTTGTAAGTGGCCTGCTGCATTTTTAACTGCTCTAAACTGTTAATGTAGGCTTTAAAGGTTTTTACGGTATTGGCCTGGTAATCCTGCACCAGGCTTTCTTTGTTTAGCCTGGCATTGCGGGTGTTAATGGCAGCTACCTGCTCCTGCCGTTTAAGGGCACCGCCGTTGTAAATAGGTACCGCTACGCTAAGGCCAATAAAAGGGCCATAGTTCTGGTTCAGCAAAATGTTGCCTGCACCGGTTTGTGTACGGCCATAGTTAAGGCCTGTATTTACGCGTACAGAAGGATAACGTTGTGCAGCCGTTTCTTTTTCTATCAACTGGCTAATCTTAACCTGGTCATCGGCGGCAACAATTTCAGGATGGGTATAAATAAAGTTCAGCACATTTTCCAGTACAATGTTTTCACCGGTAAGTATGGTGTCTTTAATAACAATGGCCGAGTCGGGGTTAACGCTCATCAGGTTCAGCAAATCGGCCTTGGCCTGGTCTATAATCAGTTGCTGTGCCTGCAAATCCTGCTTGCGGGTATTCAGGTCAATCTGTGCCTGAAACAAATCGGCATTATTGGCCAAACCCACCGATTGTTTTACTTCAATAATCTCCAGTTGCTTTTGAGACAGGTTTATGCTTTGCAGCAAAGTTTTGGTATAACTCTGTTGCCTTACCACATCGTAATACTTCATCATTACGGCGGCAATGGCGTTTTGTATTTGCAGGTTCAGCAGTTGCTGGCTTTGTTTCTGTAAGGTTTCCAGGCGGTCTTTGGTGGCCACAACGCGGTAGCCATTGTACAACAACTGGCTGCCGGTAACATTGCCCTGCAGCGAGTTGCTGGCCGTTCCGTTACGGCTAATTTTGGTACCGGTGTTCAGTTCCTGGTTTACGTTCACTACCGATTCCTGGTCGCTAAACGTACCGCTTATCAAGGGCAACCCGCCTGCTACGCCAATGTGGTTGTTAATGGTGCTGGCTTCTACATTGTTGCGGGCAATCTGTATGTCAAAGTTTTTTTTCAGGGTAAGGTTAATGGCCTCCTGCAGGGTTATTACGCTTTGTGCAAAACCTGTTTGTGCCAGTGCCAGCAGGCAAAGGGTAAAGGCGGTAAGCGTCAAAGCTTTTCTACAATGTATCAAACCCGTTGTCATCATTACACGTTATTTTTTTATGAGGCCGGCAGAAGAACAATGCTCATCGTCCCTTGCGTCGCACACTTGTACACCAGTAACGGCCTCCCCAACCCCTCCCAAGGAGGGGCTAAAAAACAAGGGCTGCAAAGTCCCTCTCCTTTGGAGAGGGATTTAGGGTGAGGCTGTACAAGTGTGCGACGCAACAGGTGCCCAATAGCCTTCCTGCTGCTGGTTACCAAATATGTTTATTCTGTTATGTTGGTTTTTTTGGCTTCATGCTTACCGCTGATGTACGTGTACACTGCCGGTATTACAAACAGTGTAAGTATCAGCGAAAACGTAATGCCGCCTACAATTACAATACCCAGCGGTATACGGCTGGTACTTGCCGCACCCAGGCTTAAGGCAATGGGCAATGCACCCAATGCAGTGGCCAGGCTGGTCATTAAAATGGGCCTTAAGCGTTGTTGTGCCGCTTCTAGGGCTGCTTCTTTTTTATTCATGCCAAACGCACGTTTCTGGTTGGCAAACTCTACAATCAAAATACCGTTTTTGGTTACCAGGCCTATCAGCATGATTAGACCAATTTGCGAAAAGATGTTGATGGTTTGCCCAAACATCCACAGGCTTAATAAGGCACCACACGAGGCCAGCGGCACGGTAAGCATAATGGTAAAGGGATCTTTAAAACTTTCAAACTGGCCGGCCAGTACCAGGTAAATCAATGCCAATGCCAGGCCCAGTGCAAACATGGTATTGCTGGAGCTTTCGGCATAATCACGCGAGGGCCCGCTGAGGGATGTTTGGAAGCTTTCATCTAACAACCTGTTGGCAATGGCCTGCATGGCTTTTACGCCGTCGCCAATGGTTTTACCATCAGCAAGTGATGCAGATATGGTAGCCGCTTTAAAACGGTTGTAATGGTACAAGGTAGGCGGGTTAGAGTTTTCCTCCAGCCTGGTAACAGCAGTAAGCGGAATGTTTTCGCCGCGGCTATTGCGTACATACAGTTTAGAAATGTCTTTAGGTGCCTGCCTGTCCTCAAAAGCCACCTGGCTAATAACCTGGTACTGCTTACCGTTCATTAAAAAATAAGCCAGCCTGCGGCCGCTAAAGGCACTTTGCACCACATCGGCCACATCGCTGATGGTAAGCCCCAGGTCGCGGGCCTTCATACGGTCTATGGTCAATTGCAGTTCGGGTTTATTGAACTTCAGGTTTACATCAACGTTCTGGAAAGTCTTGTCTTTGCGGGCCTCATCTAAAAACTTGGGTATAATGTCTTTCAGTTTATCAAAATCCAGGTTTTGCAAAATGAATTGTACGGGCAAAGAGCCGCGGCTGCCCAAGCCTACAGAAATGGTTTGCTCCTCTACCGGAAACATACGTACCTCGTTAAAGCGGCCCAGCTTGCGGCCCAGGTCTTTGGCTATTTCGGTTTGGCTTCTTTCGCGTTTATCGGGGTCTACCAGTTTTAAGCGGGCGGTACCACTGTTTACACTGCCCGAGCCACCAAAGCCCGGTATGGCCACAAAGGCAAAATCGCGTTCGGGTATAGAATCGTACAGGTAATTGCCAAAGCGTTCACCTACATCTTCCATATAGCCATAGCTGGCACCTTCGGGTGCGGTAAGCTGAAAGCGGATATTGCTTTTGTCTTCCAGCGGGGCCAGTTCACTTTGCAGGTTTTTGAACAGTAGAAAAATAAGGGCAAAGCATAACACAATAATTACCCAGGCTACCCAGCGTACCCGCATAAAACCGGTAAGTATTTTTCTGTATCCATTTTCCATGCCTTTGAAAAAAGGTTCGGTACGCTGATAAAACTTACCGTGGCTCATGTCTTTACGGTTCAATACCACATTCAAAACCGGCGTAATGGTAAGCGATACAAAGGCAGAGATGAGTACTGCACTGGCTACCACCACACCAAACTCGCGGAAGAGGCTGCCCACAAAACCTTGCAGGAAGATAACAGGCAGGAATACCACCGCCAGTGTAATGGAAGTAGAAATAACGGCGAAAAAGATTTCCTTACTGCCTTCGAGTGCTGCTTTTTGTATGGGCAGGCCTTCTTCCAGCTTGCGGAAAATGTTTTCGGTTACCACAATACCGTCATCTACCACCAGGCCCGTGGCCAGTACAATGCCCAGCAGCGTAAGTACGTTTACGCTAAAGCCTGCCATGTACATGATGAAGAAAGTAGCCACCAGCGAAATGGGTATATCAATGAGCGGCCTAATGGCCACCAGCCAGTTGCGGAAGAAGAAAAAGATAACCAATACCACCAAACTAAAGGCAATGAGCAGGGTTTCTTCTACCTCTTCAATACTCTTGCGTACGTTTTGGGTAATGTCTATCAAAGTGGTCATTTCAAAGTCGCCTTTTTGCGATGCCTTGATTTCGGCCATCCTTTTATAAAACTCATCGGCAATGTTGATGTAGTTGGCACCCGGCTGCGGAATAATTTGCAGGCCTACGGCACTTACCCCATTGATACGCCAGCTACGCTCCAGTTCTTCGGGGCCCAGCTCTGCCTTACCCACATCTTTCATGCGTACAATGCCGGAGGAATCTTCTTTCAGTATCAGTTCATTGAAATCTTTTTCGGTGGTAAGTTTACCCAATGCCCTAATGGTAAGCTCGGTGGTATTGCCGTACAGTTTACCGGATGGTATTTCTACGTTTTCCTTTTCCATGGCCGTACGTATATCGCTAAAAGACACATGGAAGGCATTGAGCTTATCGGGGTCTATCCATATACGCATGGCAGGCCTTTTTTGGCCTATGATGTTTACGGCACTTACCTCGGGTATGGTTTGCAGCCTTTCCTGTAATACATTTTCGGCATAGTCGCTTAGTTCCAGCAGGCCTTTGCTGCGGCTTTGCAGGGCCATGAGTATAATGAAGTCGCTGTTGGCGTCGCTCTTGGTTACTACGGGCGGGGCGTCTACATCCTGCGGCAGGTTACGCGTGGCCTGGCCTACTTTATCGCGTACATCGTTGGCTGCTGCTTCCAGGTTTTCGCCTACGTTAAACTCTACCGTAATGTTGCTGGTACCAACAGAACTGGATGATGTGATGGAACGTATACCGGGTATGCCGTTGATTACTTTTTCCAGCGGCTCGGTAATCTGGCTTTCAATAATCTCGGCACTGGCACCTGCATAAGAGGTACGTACGTTAATGGTGGGCGGGTCTATGGCCGGGTACTCGCGTACGGCCAAAAAAGTGTACCCCACAATACCAAACAGTACAATGAGTATGTTCATTACCGTGGCAAGCACGGGCCTTCTTAGCGATAGTTCAGAAATGTTCATTACTATTCTTTGGTTCTGTTTCTATACTACACAATAGCTGAATAATGTTACTACAGTTGAAGTGTGCGACGCAACAGGTGCTTCATAGCGTTCCTTATGCTGGTTTCCCCCAAATAAAAACTGCACAACCCGCGTGTGATGTACAGGCAGGCAGCTACTCTTTAATGTCCTTTAACTGTTTTACGCTGCGTACTTTTACGGGTGCGTTGGGCCTTACAAACAGTACGCCCGTTACCACTACCGAATCGCCGGCTTTAATGCCTTTGGTAATTTCTACACCAGAGGCGGTACGTACGCCGGTTTCTACGTTTACAAAAGCCCCTTTGCCGCCATTTACCACAATGATTTTTTTTGAATCTGCATCGGGTATAATGGCACTGCTGGGTATAACAATGCTGTTATTGGTGCTGCCTGCATCTAACAGCACTTTTACAAATGCACCCGGACTAACCGCCGGCCCGTTTACCAATGCCCTTACCTTAAGGTTGCGGGTAGTTGTGTTGATGTCTGCCTCGGTGGCAATGATGGTGGCCGTGCGTTTAAGGGTGTCCTGGCTGCTGGCAATAGACACGGTACCGCCTTTTTTGATGAGGCTGGCATTAGACTCCGGCACGGTGAAATCTATTTTAAGCCTGTCGGTTTTTTGCAGGGTTACCAGCAGGGTTTGCGGTGTTACATACGCACCGGGGCTTACCTGGCGTAAACCCAGCGTACCGCTGAAGGGTGCACGTATTACGCTTTTGGCAATCTGGGCATTTAGCAGTTCTATGTCTGCATTAATGTTGTTTACGCTGTTTTGGGCAGCATCGTAATCGGCCTGGTTAATGCCTTTAATGGCTACCAGTTTACGCAGGCGTTCTTCGGTGGCTTTGGCCAGCGATAACTGGCTTTTGCTTTTGAGTAACTGGGCCTGCAGGTCTGCATCGTTAATGCGTGCCAGTACGGTACCGGCTTGCACGGTAGCCCCGTCGGGTATATTCAGGTACGTAAGGCGGCCATTGATTTCGGGAAAAACCTGCACGCTTTCGTTGGCAATAACGCTGCCATTTACTTCTACCATGTTAGATACGGGCTGTGTGCCTGCAATTACTACGTCTACAATAGTGGCCTGGTCTCGGTTAGACTTGGTGTTGTCTTCTTCTTTTTTGCCCTTACAGGCAAACAAAGCAACAGCAGCAAAAGCCATCAAGGTTTTGTTATGCATTGACAGGGGTTGCTTAAATTAAGATTAAAAAAACAAGGTGCTAAAGATAAACCCCTTTACCTGTTAATTGTTTACTAACGAATGATAAACGGGCAAATTACCGTAAGCAACCGGTTCACAATCCCTTGTTAATATTGGTTTTCAAGCGGTAAGGCCCAATTTCGATAAACGAAAATACCCATGCAACGTTCGTACGCAAGTAGGTTATTGCTTTACTTTTGTAAGATATTTCAACTGTGTAAGTATTGCTGGCCGTCTTTTTTTGTGAGCCGGCAGCAGTATAAGCATAAGGCTTTGGTTGCGTCGCACACTTGTACGCCAGTGCTACTATCGGCAATGAAAATACCGGCACCATTAACAATGCAGTTGTTCAACAGCAATAAATAAAAGGTTATGATTAAAACAGGCAATCCCGTAATTAGTATTTATACGGAAATGACGCCCAACCCGGAAACCATGAAGTTTGTAGCCAACAAACTATTGTACCCCGGAAAAAGTATTGATTTTGCAGACGAAAGCCTGGCTGGCCCATCGCCCCTGGCCAAAGAGCTGTTCAGTTTTCCTTTTATCAAAAGCGTGTTTATTGCCAGCAACTTTGTAACACTTACCAAAACCGGCGATACCGAAGACTGGCAGGATATAATACCTACCATTAAACAGTTTTTGAAAGACTACCTGGAAAATGGTGGCATTGTGGTAAATGAAGACGAAGTGGCCAAAGTAAAACAAGAAGCTACCAATACCGTTAGTGCAGACGATGACGATGTAGTAAAACGCGTAAAAGAACTGCTGGAAAACTATGTAAAGCCAGCCGTTGAAATGGATGGCGGTGCTATACAGTTTAAAAGCTACAACGATGGTGTGGTAAACCTGATGCTGCAGGGAAGCTGTAGCGGTTGCCCCTCGTCTATGATTACGCTGAAAGCCGGTATTGAAGGCATGATGAAGCGTATGATACCCGAAGTAAAAGAAGTAGTGGCCGAAGCAGAATAACCCACCACTACCATACTGTATAAAAAAGCAGGCCCGAGGGCCTGCTTTTTGTTTTAAGCATTTGGTTAAATTGTGAACGCTAAAAAACACCTCTATTGAAACAAGTACTACTGGTAAGGCACGCCAAAAGCAGTTGGGATGTTGCATCTATGCGAGACTTTGACCGCCCTTTAAACGAACGCGGCCTACGCGATGCACCTGTAATGGCCAAACGTTTGTTAGACCGTGGCGTAAGTATAGATGCATTTGTATCCAGCACGGCCAACAGGGCCCTTACTACCGCAGGTTTTTTTGCAGCAGCTTATGATGTACCGGCAACAAGCATTATGCAACAACCGTTTTTGTACCACGCCCAGCCCGAAGTGTTTTACAAGACCATTGAAATGCTGGATGACAAACTGCAAACAGTTGCCTTGTTTTCACATAACCCGGGCATAACCGAGTTTGTAAACCAGCTTACGGATGCCCGCATAGACGATATGCCCACCTGTGGCATATTTGCCCTAAAAGCAGACATTGACCACTGGAAAGATTTTGCCGGCGGCAACAAAACATTCTGGTTTTTTGATTACCCCAAAGCAGTTTAAAAAAGATAGGCAGCACACAGGTAACGCCAGTCGTAATTATGGGCATCGTGGGCGTTAAGAGGGTTAATGGGTGTGTTAAGTACAGCAGGGTTTAGTACGCCTGCACCAGTCAGTTTTTGCCTGGCCTGCACCATCATTTGCTGAATATGCGGGTGCTGCATCCATTGCTTTTGCGGAGGCTCAAAACCCGTTTTGTCTTTACGCCACACAATACTGTCTGGCAACTTGCCTTGCATACCCTGCCGTAGTATAAACTTGGTATACCCTTTACGTATTTTGTAATGGGCCGGCAAACTAAAAATGAACTGTACCAGTTCATGGCTCAAAAAAGGCAGCCTTACTTCACGGCCATGGCACATGGCATTCTTATCTGAATAACGCAGTAACTCTTCCAGGCCTAACTGCATGGTGTTAAAGTACAACAGCTGGTTGAGGTTGCTTACAGCCGGTTTGTATAAAGAGGTTTTATCTATGCTATGCTGTACAAAATCTTTTTGCAAAAAAGGATGACTGGTTTGTTGCCGGTATGCCTTGTGCTGCAAGCGGCTGGCAGCTAACGAAGGCATATAAGCTGCCACATAGTTGGCAAAGCCCCAGGGTTGGTTTACACCCAATGCCCGGGCTGCCTGTATTTCCTGTTGGGCAGCCTTAAAGCCTTTTTCCCGCAATAGCTGCTGCCAATACCAATGGTAGTACTTGTGGTAGCCTGCCAGTACTTCGTCGGCACCCTGGCCGTCTAACAATACAGTTACGTTGTGCTGCCTGGCCAACTGGTACACTTTGTATTGTGCATACAGGCTTGCAGACTGTACAGGCTCTTCCTGGTGCAACAGCATGTTTTCAAAATCTGCTGCAAAGCCTTCTGCGGTGGGTGTAACAAAATGGGCAGGTAACCCAAAACTGTTTGTTACCTGGCGAATGAAGGCAGACTCATCTTTTTCAAACCCCGGAAATACGGCAGAGAAAGTTTGCAATTGGCCTGCCTGTAACTGGTGAAGCGTTGCAACAATTGCACTGCTATCCAGGCCACCGCTCAGGCTGGTGCCTACAGCTACATCGCTACGCAGCCTGCGTGCAACAGACCGCTTAAACAATGTTGTAAACTGTTCAAGTGCATCTGTTTCATTAATGTGGGCAATGGAGTTTGCATCAATATCCCAGTAACGCTGTATGTTAAGGCTGCCTGTAGGCGTATCAAACGTTAATGTAGATGCTACCGGCAACTTATGTATGCCCTTAAAGAAAGTAGTACCACCTTCTACCGGATGTTGAACAATACCCAGTGTAAGGTAATTAAGCAACATGGTGGGGTTTACTTGCCTGGCAATACCTGCTGCCCACAAAGCTTTCATCTCACTGGCAAAATACAATACGCCCTGCTCAAAAGCGTAGTAAAAAGGTTTTTCACCAAAGCGGTCTCTTGCAGCAAACAATTGCCTGGTTGTATGGTCCCATACGGCAAAGGCAAACATGCCATCCAGGTAATCTACACAGTTGTGGCCGTAGCAATCAAATGCTGCCAGCAATACTTCGGTATCTGAACCGGTATGAAAATTATACCCTTTCTTTAGCAAGGCTTCCCTTAACTCTATGTAATTGTAGATTTCGCCGTTGTAAACAATGGTGTACCGGCTGTGGTAGTGCATAGGTTGTGCAGCTGCACAGGATAAATCTATAACGGCCAGTCGTTCATGCAAAAGGCCTGCACATTGGTCGTTGCTTAACCAAATGTTTTCACCATCGGGCCCGCGGTGCCTGATGGTATGGCCCATACGTTGCAGCGTAACTGCATCAACAGCATTGGCCCTACCGGATATGATACCTGCTATTCCGCACATGAGATGAACAACAATTGCCTATGAAAAAATAAAGCCCCTTTGTTAGCAAAGAGGCTTTTACAAATATAAAAGGAGATGTTTACAATGTAATGGGCAGACTGGCTTTTACATTATCCCATGCAATAACCAGGTTAGCACCTTTTTTGGTTTCATCAAAATAAATGGTAAGTGCTTCGGTTACTTCGGGGGTAGATTCTATGGTAATGTCTGTACGCAGGGCATCTTTTTTACTGTCGTAGGTAAAGCTGCCCCAGCTATAGTTTTCTTTGTTGAAGATAAGTGTCCACTTGTCTTCAAAGGGTATGCAAAAAAGCGTGTAGCGGCCTTTTGCCAGTAACTTACCACCTATGCGTACATCTTTAAAAAATTCCACTTCGGTAGCTTCATTGGCACCCAAACGCCATACCTCGCCATACTTGTTGATGCCGCCAAAAATGGTACGACCATTTTTTTGCGGCCGGCTGTAAATAACACGTGCTACAGGATTGTCTTTGGCTTTACCGTTCATTTTGAGGATAGGATAATCCTTAGGCCAGTAACTCATGTCCATCGGGCTTTTATCCAGTTCGGTAGGTTTTTGTTGTGCCATGGCTGCCACCATTACACAAAGGGAAAGGCATAAAGCTATGATCTTCTTCATGTGTACTTGTTTTGAAACAAAGATAAATGCCTAACGTTGTTGCAGCAGGTTTAGTTGTTGGGCAGCATAACTTTTAACATTCCCAAAAAACAGGTTATAACATTGCTGCAATGCATCGTAATGGTTTTCAAATGCCTGGTAAGCAGCAACGCTGTTGTGCAGGTAACGGGCCCTGCGTACTACACCTTCAAAACTTTTTTCAATGCCTGCTTTAAAACGATAGTTGAACAACCAGTCATCGTTACGCATATAGGGCAGCATACTGCGGAATGTGTAGGGCAAAACTGATTCGTAGCGATAGAGTGTATGATACACCTGCTTTGTAAAAGAGCTGAGCTGGCCTGCATCTGCAAACTGTGCAGTATCTGTTGCAAGAAAGTGGTCGTACACCACATCTACAAAAGCACCGGCATATAAACCAACCGCTTGCCTGAAAAATGTTTTGGCGTGTTGTGTGGCTTCATGTGTATCAGTAAAAGCATCAATAAGGCGATGCAGGGTAATACCGTTTTGTATGTTGCTATCGTACAACAGCTTCTTATTGCCTTTCACAAAATCACTGATCATGTTACCAATGAGTACTTCATCGTGATGAAAAGATAAATATGCATGGGCCAGAAAATTCATGGTAGCTGCTATTACAGGTTTAAAGCTAACTGAATAAAAGCAGCTACACTATTGTATGCTGTTGTTGTTATACCTAGCTGGCTGTAAAAGCTTAAGCATGTGTTATACCCTTTGCAATAAAAGTACCACACTGCTTGTAGGGTAATACACCATGCATACAACAATACATAAGGCTGTAATGCTTGCTACAAGCCTGTTACAGCGTATGCACTTATGACTTTTACAACGTGATGACCTATCTGTTTTTATAAGCGTATGCATACGTACACTTACTTAAAGCATGTATCCAATTCACATTCACAATGAAAAATGTGAATAAAATTCTTTGAAAATTTTTTTGTTTCGGTTGAAAGTCTTTTTAATATTGTGATGGGAATTTTATTCCCGGTACTTACTAACCCATCCATATACAAAGTCCCGCCTCAAGCGGGACTTTTGTTTTAGATATGCTACAGTACTTCATCATCTACAAACCTTACCTTACCTTATCGCAGTTTACATCGGAAGATGGTAAGCAAACACTGGCCGATGTATTTGATGTACCCAAAGATGTTTACCCTGTAGGCCGCCTTGATTATGACAGCGAAGGATTGCTGATACTTACCAACGACAAACAACTGAACCATCGTTTGCTGCATCCTAAACATGCACACCAACGTACTTACTGGGCACAGGTAGATGGTGCCATTACGCCGGAAGCCTTGCTGCAGCTGCAACAGGGCGTATTTATACAGGCAGATGGCAAGCCCTACAACACCAGGCCATGCATAGCTACTGCTTTTACCCAAGCCCCGGAGGTACCTGAACGCATACCACCTATACGTGTTAGGAAACACATACCTGCACCATGGATAAGCCTTACACTTACCGAAGGCAAAAACAGGCAGGTACGTAAAATGACTGCTGCTGTTGGCTACCCTACCTTGCGGTTGATACGTTACAGCATTGAAGGATTGACATTGGCCAATATGCAGCCGGGCAACATTATAAGCCTGCCACAAAAAACCTTATACAAAAAACTGTTTCATGAATAACGATGCATTGCTGCAGCAAGGCTATACCATCAGCAACGATAAAAGCCTGCTGAACATTCCTCTTATACATCAATACCTTTCGCAGGAATCTTACTGGGCACAACAAATTCCTTTAGCTACTGTAGAGCGTTCTATACAACATTCGTTTTGCTTTGGTATTTACCATGCACAACAACAGGTAGGCTTTGCCAGGGTAATAACCGACCATGCCACTTTTGCTTACCTGGCCGATGTATTTGTACTGCCCGAACACAGGGGCAAGGGGTTATCTAAATGGCTGATGCATACCATACACCACCACCCGCAGCTACAAGGCCTGCGACGCTGGATGCTGGCTACCAGGGATGCCCATGCATTGTATAAACAATTTGGCTGGCTGGCACCTAACAAAGAACAAAGCAGCCGCCTGATGCAGATAGTAAAACCGGATATTTATACCCGCCCTTAAACTGCTTTATTAACCCAGCTATTGACCAACTGTTTAGCTGAACAGCGTACCAACCGTTGAAGTGTGCGACGCAACAGAAGCCTCGTGGTATTTCTATTGCCCGTCACAAAAGCAACAGCAGCGTGTTACCTCATTACGTGGTTGCACACCTGTACGTAGAAACACTGTTTAGCTATCACATGCATACGCCGGCAAGCAGCATAAGGCAAGGCATTAAAAAAGGCTATCCTTGCGGATAGCCTGTAAGTTTACTTTCTTTCAGCGGCCATTTTTTCCCTCATCAGTTTAAACTCCGACCCCTCTTTCCAGCCGGGCCAGTCGTGGCCTGCCGCCAGCTGGCTACCTACCAGGTACAGCAGCTTCAGGTCTGCAATGGCACCATCCAGTTTCCAGGTGGTGGCATCGTATTCATCAGATGGGCGGTGATAGTTTTTTTCTGTGTATGCTTCGGTTAGTTTTTTGCCGTATTCCTTGCCTTTGCCTGCTACATCCAACCCGTTTTCAATGTACAAAGCGGGCACACCTACTTTGGCAAAATTGAAATGGTCTGAGCGATAATAATAACCGGCTTCGGGATGTTCTTCAAAAGCAATATAACGGCCTTCTTTTTCGGCAGCGTTTTTTAGCAGGTCTTCCAGGTCAGACTGTCCTTTGCCCACTACAATCAGGTCTTTGGTTTTGCCATAAAAATTAATGCCGTCCATGTTAATGTTGGCCACAGTAGTAGCCAGCGGGTAAACAGGGTTGGCAGCATAATAGGCAGAGCCCCATAAACCTTGCTCCTCGGCCGTTACAGACAAAAACACTACCGTTCGTTCGGGTGCTGTTGGGGCACGTTTAAACGCCCTGGCCAGTTCTAACAAAGCAGCAGTACCGCTGGCATTGTCTAATGCACCATTGTAAATGCTATCGCCGGTGGCATCGGGTTTGCCAAAGCCCAGGTGGTCCCAGTGGGCCGAGTATATAATGGTTTCGTTGGGGTATTTGCTGCCCGTTATTTTGGCTATTACGTTGTGCGATAAACTGTAGGTAGCTTTTACACCTATGGTGGTAGACAGCTTTTGGTTTAAGGGCACAGCGGTAAAGTCTTTTTTATCGGCAGCAGCCAGCAGCGTAGTATCTTTTCCGGCAGCGGCCAGTATCTTTTTAGCAGCATCGGCAGATACCCATCCAATCATATCGCAAAAAGGCTGCTCTTTACCGCGGGTATCCAAACGCAGGCGAGAGCCATTCCAGTTGTTTTGCACTACCGAAAAAGGATAGCTGGCCGCTTTTGTATCGTGAATAATCAGGCAGCCTGTGGCACCCTGCCGGGCGGCTTCTGCAAACTTGTAAGTCCAGCGGCCATAATAGGTCATGGTATCGCCTTTAAACAGGCTTTTATCGCCGGTATAAAAGCCGGGATCGTTTACCAGTACCAAAACAGTTTTGCCTTTTACATTCAGGCCGGCATAATCGTTACGGCCATATTCGGGTGCTACCACCCCATAGCCTGCAAACACCAGTTCACTGTTGCTGATGTTGATCTGGCTATCCGTTTTCTCTGTCCATATCACATAATCGTCAAAGCCTTTCAGTGTATAATTGCCTTTGGCTGATTGTAGGTTCATTACCGGTGCGGCAGTGGTGGCAATGTTTACCATAGGTACATCCTGCAGGTAGCTGTTGCCATTACCCGGCTCTGTACCCAAAGCTTTAAAAGCATTGGTCAGGTATTCCAGGGTGCGGGTCTCGCCTTCGGTAAAAGGTTTGCGGCCCTGCAGTGCGTCGTCAGACAAGGCAATAATGTGTTTGGCCAATGTGTCTTCGCTAAGGGCAATATCGGTAGCTGTGGCTTTTTCTTTGCCTTTGCAGGCTACCAGCAGGCTGCCGGCCAGGGCAATACGCATCCATTTGTTCATAAGCATGCAAGTGTGGTTTAAATGTGAAACTTTGTTTGCCCAATAAAAATAAACATAAACGGCTACGGCCCGTGGCTTTTGTGGTTAACCGGGGTACTTCAATAGCAGCAGCCTGCCAACGTATCACACGCGGTTATGCATAGCTTTTTTTTGGAGACCGGCAGCAGTAAAAACATGGGGCTGTGGTTGCGTCGCACACTTCGGCGGCAGGAACAGCCTCACCCAAAATCCCTCTCCAAAGGAGAGGGATTTTGAAGTCCTAATTTTTAGCCCCTCCTTTGGAGGGGTTGGGGAGGCCGCTTACTGCAGTACAAGTGTGCGACGCAACCGGTGCTTCATAGCAGCACTTCAGCTGACTTCCTGAAAAAAAAGTATGCAACACCAGCGTGTGATGTGGTTAAGGTAAGCCTGTGATAAAGGTTGTATTGTTTATCGCAGCACCATTTGGCGGTCTGCATCTAACCTTAGCAAAATAAACAGCAGTATGGTAAACGTTAGCAGCGATGAACCCCCGTAACTTATGAGGGGTAACGGTATACCAATAATGGGGAAGAGGCCAATGGTCATGCACACGTTTACCGTAATGTGAAAGAAAAGTATGCTGGCCACACTATAGGCATATACCCGGCTAAAAGTACTACGCTGCCGCTCGGCCAGCAGTACAATGCGAAACAGCAGTACAAAATAAATACCCAGGAAAACAAAGCACCCGGTAAACCCGAAAGCCTCGCCCAGTGAGGTGAAAATAAAATCGGTATGTTGCTCGGGCACATACTTGCCGCGGGTTTGGGTGCCTTTTAAAAAGCCCCTGCCCGTCATACCGCCAGAGCCTATGGCAATTTTGCTTTGGCGTACGTTGTAATCGTCGGGTTTTTTGGCGGTTTTTTCGGGGTTTTTGGTAACGTGCTTGTTCTGGCTACAGTCATAGTCTTTACCCACCATGCTGTAAATACGGGTGCTTTGGTAACACTCTAGCAGGTTATTAAAAATATACGGCACGGCAAAACGCTGTACGCCCACACATACCAACCATAAGCCTGTGATAACGATGAGCAGTTTTTTTTGCCGGCGTATTTGCCTGCGTAAAGTGTATATGGCAAGTACCGCAATAACGGTAAGTATAATGGCCAGCCTATTGGGTTCTACCAGCAGGGTGGCTACTACCAGGGTAGCAAACGAAAACCCAATGATGAGCAAGGCTGGCGGCAGCCCCTCGCGGTACATGACAATAAAAAAAGACAGGTACACCAATGCCAGCCCCAACTCGTGCTGGGCTATAGACAATACAGCAGGCAGCAAGGCAATGGCACCACCAATAAGCTGAGAGCGTACTTTGGTAAAATCGGTTTCCTGCAAAGACAAGAACTTGGCCAAAGCCAGGGCGGTAAATATTTTACACAACTCGGCAGGTTGCAGGTTAAAGCCACCGCCCAGGGGTATCCAGCTACGCGACCCGTTGATGTTTTTGCCCAGCACAAAAGTGGCCAGCATAAGCAATATGCCCATGGCATAAAACAGGTTGGCAAAGGCGGTAAACAACTTACTATCGGCCAAGAGTATAAACGTGGCTATTACCATACAAACACCGGTAAAAATGAGCTGTTTGCTGTAATTGGTTTTGCCGCCTAAAAAGTTTTGCAGCACCGGTGTATCGGGCTTGTACTCCACCATAAAAATGCACAGTATGCCTATGGCTACCAGTATGGCATACAACCAGATGATAAAGAAGTCAACCCCCTGCGATACTTTATGCGGATTAGTTTTTACCATTTTGTTTGTTTTCTTTTTGCTGCCTTTTCTTATCCGGTGCTATCATCATAGGCGATTTTTGCAAGTTGCCGGAGTCGGGGTTATTGTTGTTGTCTCCGGTATCACGCCTATTGGGCTCTGCTTCGGGGTCAAAAGTGGTTTTACGGTTTTCTACATTGTTCACTACTTCCGTTTTTTCATCAATCAGCACTTTTTCGCGGGCAGCACGTATAGAGTCTTTAATGTAGTACCAGCGTTTAATAGGTGCAGGTATCAGGTCAACTTTAGAGAATTTGTCAATCTTATCCAGGCTGGCGGTAGACAAAGTATCGTTCAGATACTTTTCAATCATGTAAGCGGCAACTGGGCCGGCCCATGTACCGCCATAGCCCGAGTTTTCTACCACTACGGCCACGGCTATTTTGGGGTTGTCTTTGGGTGCAAAAGCCACAAACACGGCGTGGTTTTTACCATGCGGGTTTTGGGCCGTACCGGTTTTGGCACAATACTCTACCCCGGGAATTTTAATTTGGGCAGCAGTACCAAAAATGGTTACATCGTTCATGCCATTGTGTACGGCCTGGTATACACTATCGTGAATGTGGGTAACCTCGTGCTTTTTGCGGTATTTGGCCATGTACACGGTATCGTCTATGCTTTCGTTTTCAATACTGTCTACAAAATGGGGTGTATAGAAATAGCCTTTGTTGGCAATAATGCACATCATGTTGGCCAATTGCAGGGGGGTGGCGGTCATACGGTCCTGGCCAATGCCCAGTGTCATCAGGTTACAGCTTTTCCAGCGGGCAAAGCCCCCAAAGTCGCGGTTGTAGCGGGCGGTATCGGGTATGCTGCCTTTTACTTCGCCGGGTATGTCTACACCGGTTTTAACGCCCAGGCCAAAAGCGTTCATGTAACCTTTCCATTTCAGGTAACCTTCCTGCGGGCTGCTAAAGCGGGGGTTGTCTATCGCCATACGAAAAACCTGTGTAAAGTAAGAGTTGCAGGAGTTGGCCAAAGCAATACGCAGGTTGGCGGCGTGGCCATGGCCGGCGTGGGTACAACGTACCGGTTTACCACAGGCGGTATAGGCACCAAAACAGGGGTAGCCGAAAGATGGGGTAATCAGCCCTTCATCCAATGCCACCAGGCCGCCCAATGGTTTAAAGGTAGAGCCGGGCGGGTATTGCCCTTGTATGGCACGGTTCATTAGCGGGCGAACCGTATCTAAAAACATGCGTGAAAAGTTTTTACGGCGGGTATTACCGGTTAAGGAGTTGGGGTCGTACCCGGGGCTTGATACCATGGCTATAATGCCGCCCGTTTTGGGGTTAATGGCTACGGCACTACCTATTTTGTTTTGCAGCAGCTTTTCGCCCAGTTGCTGTATTTCTACGTCCAGGCTGGTGTATAAGGCACGGCCGGCCACTTCAACTGTGTCAAACATGCCTTTTTCGTAAGGGCCTTGTATACGGCTGCGGTTATCGCGTAAAAAAAAGTGAACACCCCTTTGGCCCATCAGCACTTTTTCGTAGCTGCGTTCCAGGCCGGTAAGGCCGGTGTAGTCGCCCATTTCATAGCCTTCGTCTTTGTGGTCTTTTAAAAAGCGGGGGTCTACCTCGCCAATATAACCCAATACGTGCGGGGCGGTGTTGTAAGGGTATTTGCGTACCCGCCTTTCCTGCAGTATAAACCCGCGAAACTTGTAAATGTGTTCTGTAAGGCGTGCATGCATCTGGTCAGACAGTAACGGCTCAAATACGCTGGGCTTAACCCAGGTATTTTTAAAAACAATCTCCGTCATCCGTTTGCGGTATTCGGTGGTGTCTATTTCCAGCAGGTTGCATAGTGCCATGGTATCTACGCCGCGGGCTTCAGAGGGGGTAACCACCAGGTCGTACATGGTTATGTTTTCCAGTATGGCTTTTTTGTTGCGGTCGTAAATAATGCCCCTGTCGGGGTAAACCACTTTACGCATAATGGCATTGCCATCTGCTTCCATCCTTAGCTGTGCCGAAAACAATTGCAGGTTGATCAGCTGCCCTACAATTACTAAGAACACCACTACAAATATGATTTGTATAACCTTGCTTCTGCTTTGATTGAATACCGGCATAAAAATTAAAATGGAAATGTATCAGTGAGGCATCACAAAATTGCCGATTGTGAATAAATGTAACAATAATGTTTTGTGAAAAAGTTATTCAGCGTTTGTGAATTGGCCTTTTTAAGGTGCATAGTTATAAACATAGTGCGGGCAGTATGTTGTTAACCACTACAGCCTAAGGGTGTTACCCGCTGCTTTTTTTGGATAACCAGCAACAACAATACTATTGGACTGCTGTTGCGTCGCACACTTGGGCGGCAGAGCCTTGTTTGAGGTTTAATGTTTAAAGTTTAAGGTTGCGTTTGTATGTAAGGTTACCCTTGAACATGAAACAACTTTAAACCTTAGACCTTAAACTTTAAACCCTGCAGCTGCCCAAAGCAGCTGCAGTACAAGTGTGCGACGCAACCGGTGTTTCATGGTTGTTCTGCTGCCGGTTTCCTCATAAAAAGCATACAGGAGCAGCGTGTGATGTACTGGCAACAAAAAAGGGGCCTGAAGCCCCTTTTACGTTATTTGGATGCGTTGGTAAATATTTGTTTCTGTTTCCAGTTGTACCAGGGCTTGGGTGCGGTTTTTTTCATGATGGTATCTATGTTACGCATGCCAAACAGGTTCCATACGCCGCTGAGTTTGCCCGTGAGCGATGATTGAAGGGCACGCAGGCTCATGGCAAAGCCGCTGTCCAGGTACTCCATGTGGTGCCAATAACCGGCGGGCATAAACAGGGTGTCGCCGTGTTCCAGTATCACTTCGTAACCGTTAGCCTGTTTAAGCATGGGGAAGCGTTCGTAATCTACCTTGCTGTTGGCGGGGTCGTAATAGTTGCTAAAATCGGCCAGGCTCAGCACTTCAAACGGTTTTCTGTACAGTTTGTGCTGCTCTTCAAACGGAAACAACAATACCCGCTTGCGGCCTACAAACTGGGTGTGGATGATGTGGGAGAGGTCTATGTCGAAATGCATGTGGGTAATAGACGTAGCACCGCCGGTAAACAGCATGGGATAACGTTTTACAAAGCCTTTCATCAGGTGTTCGGGCCAGGTAAAATCCTGTATCAGTTGGGGTGCGTGTTCAAATATGTTAAAGAGAAAGATACGCCAGCCTGCTGGGCCCTGGCTAATCATGTCTATGTACTCGCCAAAGGTTTTGTAATCGTCTGCGGTATTGATGGGGGTGTACGCGTCGCTTTTAACGTTGTTGTACAAAGCCACTTGCTTATTACCCACCAGTTGTTTAAAATAATCCCAGTTCCATTTATGGTAGGCCGGCCATTGTTGGGCCAGGTCTTTGATGACCAGCGGAATTTTGGGTTCGTAATAGTGTTTTTTAAAGGTAGCTGTGTCAATGGTATTACATACCTGTACCGGTTGCAGGTTCATAGCTGTATGTGTTAGGCTTTGCAAATATAAAACGCCATTGCGGGAGCAATAGCGTTTTAACGTTCAATGACAATTACTTACGGCTGTAGTTGGGTGCTTCTTTGGTAATGTCTATATCGTGTGCGTGGCTTTCTTTCATGCCAGCGTTGGTAATTTTTACAAAAGTGGCCTGCTGTAAGGCTTTGATGTCTTTGGCACCGCAATAACCCATACCAGACCTAAGGCCACCTACAAACTGGTAAATCACTTCGTTCAAGTGGCCTTTGTAAGCCACACGGCCTTCAATGCCTTCGGGCACAAATTTCTTTACATCGTCTTCCACGTCCTGAAAATAGCGGTCGCCGCTGCCCTGGCTCATAGCACCCAGGCTGCCCATACCGCGGTATTCTTTAAACTTACGGCCTTCGTAAATAATGGTATCGCCGGGGCTTTCTTCTACGCCGGCAAATACGCTGCCCATCATTACCACGTTGGCACCGGCAGCCAGGGCTTTTACCATATCGCCGGTGTAGCGTATGCCACCATCGGCAATAACGGGTATGTTGCGGCCTTTCAGGGCATTGCTGGCCTCCATAATGGCGGTAAGCTGCGGTACGCCTGCACCGGCCACAATACGGGTAGTACAGATAGAGCCCGGGCCTATACCCACTTTAACGCAGTCTGCACCGGCATCGGCTAAGGCAAGGGCACCTTCGGCGGTACCTACGTTACCGGCTATGATTTGTAGTTTCTTAAAGTTTTTGCGTAAGGCTTTCAGGGCTTCGATAACGCCTTTGCTGTGGCCATGGGCACTATCCAGCGTTACTACATCTACACCAACTTGCTGCAGAGCGGCGGCACGGTCCATAAGGTCGCGGGTGATGCCCAGGGCAGCACCAACCAATAAACGGCCAAGGCCATCTTTAACGGCGTTGGGGTTATGGGTAAGCTGCAGGATGTCGCGGTAGGTAATAAGGCCTACCAGTTTGCCCTGTTTGTTAACAACGGGCAGTTTTTCAATTTTATAGTTACGCAAAATGTCTTCAGCCTTTTTGAGGTCGGTGCCTTCGGGGGCGGTAATGAGTTTTTCTTTGGTCATTACCTGGGCCACTTTTTTGGTTTTGTCTGTTTCAAAACGCAGGTCGCGGTTGGTAAGTATGCCAACCAGCTTTTGGTTATTGTCTACCACCGGTATGCCGCCAATCTTGTTTTCCTTCATCAGTTTCAGGGCGTCGCCAATGGTGGCGTCTACGGCAAGGGTAATGGGGTCTATGATCATGCCGCTTTCGCTGCGTTTAACCTTGCGTAGCTGCTCGGCCTGCTTTTCTATGCTCATATTTTTGTGCAGAATGCCCAGTCCGCCTTCGCGGGCAAGGGCGATGGCCAGGTTGGCTTCGGTAACAGTATCCATAGCTGCGGACAGCATGGGTATGTTGAGTACGATTTGTTTGGTTAACTGAGATCGGATACTTACTTCGCGGGGTAATACCTGGCTGTAGGCCGGTACCAGTAAAACATCGTCGAACGTAAGACCATCAATGAATTTGCGGGAGTTGGAAGTGTTGCGAGGGGATTTTATTGTTGCCATGTGCAAAGATATAGGAGAAAAACCATTGCTGCCAAGTGATATGAGATGGGTAGGTGGGGAAATTGGTTTATTGGTTTATTGGGGGATTAGGAGATTGGGTTATTGGGGGAGTCCATACACAGTTAGGCGTCTTTTAAAGTACCTACATTTACTCACTCCCTTATTTTAGGAGCCGCAGGGGCTCCTATTTCTTCTACCAATGATCTCAAATAGCATCAAAACAATCCACGGAGCTAATTCAAAGAATTGTGAGTTACTTGTATAATGAATGATTACATTTTTCTGCGGCACTTAATATGCGAAAACTAAGTACCGCTAGTACTCACTCATTTTTTGTTTTGAAATCTAGAAAACATTCCATTTTTTTCAATACTCTCTGTTAGCTTATTAATATCTAATGGGTATTGCCTGTTTCTATGTATTATACGATGGCAATTAGAGCATACAGGCCGTATGTTTTGAACCGCATTGTGTATTGTTTTAACCAAATCCTGACCTTGATATTGAAATATAGGTTTTATATGATGCATTTCAATGAAATCTGCCCCAAGTTCGGTGCCATAGAAGTCTTCGAAATTGAATTGGCAGCAACTGCAATCCAATCTGCCATTAACACGATAGTAATGCATCGCGTAATCGCGTAGATGTCTTGATCTTTCATAAACTGATACCTCTACAACCCTTTTAACACCTTCTTGAATAGTTATATTTTCATCAAAGGTTTCTATTACCTGTTCAGCGTTTTTTTCAATTGTGTTTAAACTATCAGTGAGATCGGTGTATGCAAAGTCATTTGTTAGAAGGTAGGTGAGTATGGGTTTATTTTGCTGAAGATGCATTCTCCCTTTTTCTGTTAGAGAAAATGTAGGCTGGCTATAAGTGGCATAGCCCGTTCTTTTAAATGTGTTATGAGCCTTAAGATTTCTTACTTTTTGCGAGAACTTATCATCTTTACGGCCGGCTAATATTGTTAGGTCTTCACCTGTTGGTTTCATTATATTCCTCAACCTTGGTATTAGATCAGAAGTGGTGATAGATCCGCCGTTTAAGTCCATTAAGAACAGAGAGGGTAAAATAAGTTCTGATTCGCTAATACGGTTAAATTTAGACATAGGCTAGTAGTTGGTAATTAATAGATGCTCAGCATCTTTATCGTTCCTATTCATAAAGCTAACCAAATATGTTTTATCGAAAGAATAAACGTTTAATCCTTTTTCAAGATATAACCCGGAAATCAATGGAGTATTCTTAATCACCATCATCCACTTTGCCCTAGAACTTTGTAACAAACAATTAGCCAATCGCATTTGATCTTGTTGAGTGAACTCGTTCTGAGCATACGTACTAAATTCGCTGTCGTAAGGAGGATCAAGAAAAACGAAATCATTCCAGTTCAAGTCATGACTCATTAGAAATGCTTCGAAATCTAAATTTTCAATTGTAGTCAATTTAAGTAGTTCTTTTAAATCATTACCTTTCAGGTACTCGATCTTTTTTCGAAAGTTTTTCCTATTATACCCAATTCCTCCATACGGTACATTAAACTGGCCGCGGGCATTATATCTGAACATGCCGCTATAGGCAAAATTGCGAATAAAAAGAAATATTGCAGATCTAATTGGAGATGCTATTTGATAGTTTTCTGTATTATTATAGATATGCCTGAAATGCATATAAAAAGCACTTTTTAGTGCGGTTTCCAAGTTATCAATAATGTCTTTATTGCTTAGGAGGCCTTTTAATCCTTCCAACTGCTTCATTCGTTTAATTTTTCTAAAAAGATTAATTTGTAGTTCTTTTAGAAAATTAGCAGTATTGAAATTGAAAGTTTCCGAAAACATGCCATTAAATTCAGCAGCATTAGTAATTATGAACCCAAGCATGATTTGTCTTATTCTCGCCTCGCTTAATCCATTTCGTGAGTACTCTTTATAAGTTTCAATAAAAAAATTATAATTGTTTTCTACTACCAACGTTAGTAAATCCCAATTGTGAATTATTTCCTCGATTGCATTGAAAAAACATTGCCTATTAGTCCCTTTGATATTGCTGTATAAGGAAATAAGTTCTTCGGACTTATCGTTGATAAAATACTTTTTTGCCTGTATAGCAGTATAGACAGATCCACCGCCTACAAAAGGCTCATAATAATTATTGATATTTGTTGGCACTTTAGGCAAAATATATTTCAATTCTTGCTCTTTACCCCCGGCCCATTTAAGGATAGGAGATAGTTTTTTTGCCTTTGACTGTACTAGTTCGAATGTTGCCATTTGTAATTAAATAAGTTCCGAAATATAATCTATACCTTGCCCTTAAAAAATTTGCCTACTTAAAGCATTGACTAACAAATGTCCCTATCTATTTGTAAACGCTGCTTTTGTTTTTCTCCACGTATTGTTTATATCTGAAGCTAATGCTGTTAATATAGCAATTAAGCCCATTAGCATTACCTTCCAATAGCCCAATTTAGTTGTTACAGCCCAAGTGTGCGACGCAACGGAAGCCTGATAGCATTCCTGCTGGTGGTCTTCACCAAAAAAAAGCCGGCATTACCGGCGTGTGGTGCCCGGGGCGGTTGCCCGAAAGGGTTTATTAACAAACATTTCATCCACAGCAGGTAAAGTTTTTGAGTGTGGTGTGGCTATCATTCCTTTACTTTTGCAGATTAACCTTTTCGCAACAAAAGTTACTGGCGGTTAACCTGTTATAACCCCAACAGGCAACCGGCAGCAGCAAGCAACACGGGGCAAGCAATGGCATTACCATATTTGATTAAGCACATTTACAACAATGGGTCGGAGGAGGTCATCCGACGCGGTAAAAAGATTCATACGCAGGGCAATGTAGAACTGGTGGAACACGATGAACTGATGGGCACGGTAGTGTTCAGGGTAAAAGACGATAGTTACGCTACGTTTTACAAAGTGTACATCAACAATTTTCGCAGCGAGAAAAACATATCGCTGCGTTGCACCTGCCCTTATAACCTGAGCGAGATTTGCCGCCATAAAGCCGGGGCCTTGTTTCAGCTACAGGAAATGATTGACCGCAACCTGCTGGGCGACCGCGAACTGGCCTACAACCAGAAACATACCGTGGTACGCATGAAGCAACTGGACTTGAAGATGATACGGATGCTTACCTCGGCCGATAGCTATGCCCGTGCCGAAGAATACCTGCGTAGCAACAAGGCCAATGTGGTAGACGCCAAAGACGAAC
>JAESFG010000478.1_pt1 | contig 26479 bp, 21 predicted proteins | sample 9269371 | NCBI WGS metagenome assembly JAESFG01 (sample SAMN14506227, study PRJNA617093) | algae metagenome | isolation source: Aetokthonos hydrillicola CCALA 1050 (B3-Florida) and co-occurring... | place: USA: South Carolina | collected 2013-01-01 | reverse complement strand
CAATCGCAATCTAAAAGCTGTAAAAGTCAATTGGTCGTTTACCACTGAGAAAGCTCGGCTAAAACTCAAAAATCGGTATAATGAAATTAGTAAAATTAATACACAAAACTAAATTGCTAAAACATTAGTTTATTTTTTTGATGTCTGACTTTCACAAAAAGCTCAAAAGTGATATTTTTCACTTCCCATAATTTAATTCTGAAAAACACCTGCTATTGTGCGAAAATTTCTGAGAATACCTGCAACTATCTTTTTTATCGCTTTAATACTTCTGTTGCTCAATGTAAATTTCAGCATTTATCATAAACCCAAATTTCTAAAAACGCCACAGGGTTATGTAAACATGGATGTGATGTATCAGTTACAACATCTCAAACATGAACTGCATGACAAAAATGCTGGTAAAAATATGCAAAATCTGTATCCTGAAGGTTTTCTGTTTATCAATGCCTTATATGGGCTAGCCTGGTATGATGCAACTGCCCATCTTTCACAAGATTCACCTTATCGCAAAAAAGCTCTCAAAGAAATAAGCTGGGCATTTGATAAAACCAACTCTGTACATGGGAAAAGCACTTTTTTTCAGGGTTTGCCTATCGAGTATGGGGCATTTTATATGGGTTGGAATAACTTGCTGCTTGGTAGAAAATTAGCTCTGCAAAACTCAACTGAACGTTTAAAGGAAGATATTAAATTATTTGAGACCAACTGCCGGCAAATTGCCACATTTATTCGAAAAAACGAGACCCCTTTTGCCGAATCCTATTCTAACATGGCATGGTCGGCAGATATGACAGTATGTGTTGCTTCTTTAAGTTTTCATGACAGAATTTTAAAAACGGCTTACAAAAAAGACATACAAAAATGGCTGACTGCCGTCAAAAAACGTCTGGATACTCAAACAGGATTAATACCTCATAAATCTGATGCTGAAAGTGGTATGCCGGAAACTGGGGCAAGGGGTTCGTCGATGAGTCTGATGCTGGCTTTTTTTCCTGAAATTGACTCGGTTTTTGCACGACAGCAATTCAAAATTTATGAAAAATTATTTTTAGATACACGTTTGGGACTGCCCGGCATCCGTGAATATCCGAAAGGAACAGCAGGCTGGGGAGATGTAGATTCCGGTCCGGTACTCTGGGGCATCGGTGGATCGGCTTCGATAGTGGGTTTAAAAGTACTGTACCAGCAAAAAAAGCTGAAAACGGCTGTCGATTTGCGAAACAGTCTGGAAGGCTTTGGGGTATCTTTACAAAATACAGAAGAAAAAAAATTTTTGTTTGGCGTATTGCCAATGGCGGATGCTTTTATTGTGTGGTCAAATGCCCAACAGATTTTTCCTGACAAGCAGGCAGACAACTGGCAGTGGCAATTTCACTTATATTCGTTTTTGCTGATAACTTTATTCTCAGTAATTATTTATCTTATCTGGAATTTCAGGTTTAAATCACCTTTACAAAATGAAAAGGCTTAACAATATTGACTTTACACGTGGCTTAATCATGCTGATAATGGCAATAGACCACACCCGTGATTTATTGCATATTACCTCGCTTAGCCAAGACCCTACCAATCTCACTAACACTACACCTGCCCTGTTCCTTACACGTTGGATTACCCATTTGTGTGCCCCTACTTTTGTATTTTTATCCGGCACTTCGGTTTGGCTTTCCATGAGAAACCAAGGAAATCTGAATAGTAGCAGGCGTTTTCTGGCAAGAAGGGGGCTTTGGCTTATCATCTTGGAATTCACGATTGTCAATTTCGGCATCTGGTTCGACATACACTTTCGCATACTGATGCTTCAGGTGATAGGTGCTATCGGAGGAGGCTTCGTGATACTTTCATTGTTGCTTAAACTACCTCCCAAAACGATTGGCATTATCGGACTGGTAATTGTTTTCGGACACAATCTTATTCCGCCTGTTTCATTTCAAAATCCTGCTCTGACGTTTGTATGGAGTATTTTTTTTCAGCCCAACTTCTTCCAGATTTCACCCAATTTTAGTTTTTTAATCAATTATCCCATCATTCCCTGGCTGGGTATTATGCTTACCGGGTTTGCCTGCGGACAACTGTTTGACTTGCCGGATACCCGACGTAAAAAACTTTTGTTGCAAATCGGATTGGCTGCTCTGGGTCTGTTTGTTATTCTTCGTTTTATTAATATCTATGGCGACCCTGCTCCGTGGAAATCTCAGAAAGATTTTGTGTTTACGCTGCTGTCATTCATCAATGTTACCAAATATCCGCCTTCACTTTTATATACGCTTGTTACCTTAGGAATTTCATTTTTGGTACTTTCTTTTTCAGATGGGGTTCAAAACCAGTTTACCAAAATAGTGAGTGTTTATGGCAAAGTACCTTTGTTTTATTACCTCATTCACTGGTATCTGATTCATTCGCTGATGCTGATTTTGGTATTGTCGCAGGGATATTCTTTCAAAGATTTGTCTTTTCAACCGTTTGCATTTGGCAGACCGCCAGGTTTTGGATTTGAGTTGGGCTATATTTACCTGATATGGTTTGCCATTATTCTGAGTTTATATCCGTTGTGCCTCTGGTACAGTCGTTACAAAGCATCTCACCGAGAAAATGTGCTGTTGCGGTATTTATGAAAACATAAAACATTGTAAAAATATATGGGAAGACTTTCATACAGGTTTACACTTAATAATAGGGACTTATATTTCCCGGAAATTGATTTTTGGCAGAGTAGAATTAAAGAGCAGACAGGATTAGACCTTCATTTAGAAAAGTATGTTAATGTTGTAGGAAAAGAAGAATCAATAGTTTATTTTTTTTCTCATTCTTTACTTTCAGATAAGATAGCTTTTAGGAAAGTATTTGGTAAAAATGAGATGAAGATTATTACCTCCTATCATGAACTCAATTACTTATACAATGCTCTGATTTATATGGTTGTGATGGTTACTTTAGAAATGGGAGGTGGCAGGATGTATTTTTTAGATGATAAACTTGAACATGCCAGAATTACTGAAAAGAATCTTCATAAAGTCTTTAATTATGGCTGGCTTACTATTCAGGATATGGAATGGGCTAAACAACCCTATGAAATTGCCAAAAATATGCCGGGGTTTAGAAGTTAGAGAAATCCAAGATTAACCTGCTTTCTGAATAGTAAGCATAAACAAGCCCTAAGCCTTTAACTCTTTCATCAAATTATATGGTTTTGGGCTTGTTTATGCTGGTCTAATATACAAGATGCTTTTCAGTTAAGAATACATATATCCCAATATGCATGTAAATACTTTTGCAATTAAAATCAACACGTGCACTTTACTAATCTATCTTTTTTACTATTCTGTTATTTTTTCAGGTTTACTTTTTAAATCATCACTGATTTTTTCATAAAAATTCTTTATCTTTTTAACACTAAAAGATAGAGTAATAGCACTTATACCGGCAAAAACAAAAGCTATCGCAGTAAAAATAACTAAAGAAATACCTGTAAATAAAGGGTTCGCAATTAGAAAAAAAGAAAAGAATATACTTATCACACTCGACAAAGCAACATATCCCCAATCACGAACACCATAGCTTTTCAAATCAAGAGCAAATCCTAAGTATCGGAAAGATCTGAACAGTAAAGTAAAAGCTACAAAAAATGGCAGTGTGGTAATAGATATGCCTGGATATATCAATAAAATTATTCCCAATAGTGTATCCATAATACCTCCGGTTAAATACCATCCCCACCCTTTGATTGCCTTATGATTTTGTATTGAAAAAAATATTTCTAAAATTCCGGCAATGACAAATGAAACACTAAATGTAATGCTTAATGATAAATATGCTTCTAAGGGAATAGAAAAAATATAAATTCCGACAGCAATTAAGAGAAGTCCTGCAATCAATAAGACATACCAAAACTTAAGAGAATCAATAATTGTATTAAAAAGTTTAGACATAATTAAGGTTTTTTAAATTTTGATTATTTTTTATATTTAACATACTTTTATTTGAAACCATAAATCGGAATTACTATTCAATCCGATTTATGGTTATTTTCCCTTCAATGGAAATATGTTATGCATTTTTCAAGCCTTCATATTCCAATTTCATTTTAAAAGCTTCCAAAGTAGCTTCTTCTACATTAGCTAAGGCTATAATTGCCCAGTCAATACAATCTTCTGCATACTCCTCAGCATCATAATAATTTTGTTCAGCAATAGCCAGCTTTATTTCATGCTTTTTTTCATCTACTTTTTGCTCCATTGCTGCTTTTTTTGCCTTAGCATCTGCTTTTAAGAATTCTATTTTAGCATGAATTTTTTCTTTAAAAGCAGTGTTTTTACTCTGTGCATCAGCTTTTACACTATCTACTTTAGCAATAAAATCTTCTTTTTTTAATTCAAGAGAAGCTTTTGACTGTGCAATCATTTCTGTTAAACTCTCCTTGGTTTCGGTCTCAGCGTTAGCAATTTTATCTTCTACATTTTTAGCTTTTACAGATAAAACAGATAAAGATTCAGATAATTTTTTCATTTTAATCTATTATTTTGTGCTACCTACTTTGTAATACGGTGTTCGGTATTTCCGCTGCGATAATAGTACTATTAGAAAAATAAGAGATAACATTAAACCTGCCGGCGGGCTTAATCTAACAGCAATTATCTTAAATCCTATTACAGATTTATGACACAAAATAACTGCATTTGAAGAAGAGAGAGTTTGTTCAAAACTACTGAAAAGTTGTCTGAAACTTATTTGTACTAAATTTTTACTCTAAAATTTAGTGGGGAAGAGCCTGTGTGTTTCTTAAAATATTTACTAAAAGATGATAAATCACTAAAATGAAGTTTTTCAGCAACATCGGCTATGCTTAAAGAAAAATCTTTTAATAATACTTTTGCCAAAGTAATTAGAGACTCATCAATTATTTCACCTGGAGTTTTACCTGAAATTTTCTTTATGGCTTGATTGAGATATGGAGTAGAAATAAAAAGACAATCAGCATAAAATTTAAGAGTATGTTGCTCTTTATAATAGTTTGCAACAAGGCTTCTAAATTTGGTATATAAATCAGATTCCCGTGTATATTGATTAGGGATAAGTTGTCCTCTTTGTTCATATACCAGTGCTGTTTCATAAACATAAGAAAAAATAAGATTACGTATGGTTTCTAAATGAAAACCGGAATCCTTTTTTTCTCTTTTGCTCATAAGCAAGTCGTATAGATTTATTAAAGGCTCTGCCTCTTTTTCTGTAAGTCTTAATACTATATTTGAATTATTATAAAAAAAATGAAAAGAATCAAATAAATGAATATTAGTGTAATTTTTCAGTAAAAAATCTTTTGTAAAAAAAAGCGTTTTATTAATACAATCAGAACTTTGATCCAATCTTTTAAAAATCATTTCAGGACTACCTGCAAAAAAACAATGCTTTTCTATCCTGACACACTCACCATTGATTTCCAAATCCATCCATCCATTTACACAAAGTATCAATCCATAAAAATCAGGGCGAAATGTATTTGAGAATGTAGGTTTATGTATTGGTTTATCAGGAGCGATGTAATAATCTACAGAATGCCATTCATAATTTAAGTCAGACAGCATGGCTTCAAGTGTAAGACACTGAATAGGAGAATTTTTCTGCATATTACTATACTATAATAGTCGTAAAGATACAATAATCTTATAAATTTAAGAATATGACATCTTTCTATCCCTACTTTATTTCTCCTTTCAAATCATTTTTATATTCAATAATCCCCGACTTAAGCATGAAATGATGCTTGTTGAATCATTATTCTAACATTTCTTTTTCCAGACTTCAAAACTCCTCTTACCTTTGCAGGCACTTATATACTTCATCAAACCGAAAATTTAGTAGTTTTTTATGCTTACTGTGCCTTTTCCGAAAAACGAACCTGTTTATCAATATGCTCCTGGCTCTGCCGAACGCAAAAACCTTCAAAAAGCCTTAGCAGAAGCCCGTTCTAAAGTTCTGGAAATTCCGATGTACATTGGCGGTGAGGAAATCTTTACAGAAACCAAAAAACGTCTTGCCCCTCCCCACGATCACCAGCATACGCTTGCCTTTCATGCTTGGGGAACAAAAGAAGATTTTGAACAGGCAATACAGGCAGCCCTCAATGCAAAAAAACTGTGGTCGGCATTAAGCTGGGAACACCGGGCAGGTATCTTTTTAAAGGCTGCTGACCTTTTTGCCACCAAATACCGGTATGCTATCAATGCTGCTACCATGCTGGGGCAAAGCAAAAATGCGTTTCAGGCTGAGATTGACTCGGCTTGCGAACTGATTGATTTTCTGCGGTTTAATGTATATTACATGACCGAAATTTATAAAAACCAGCCCGAATCTTCTCCCGGCGTATGGAACAGACTGGAATACAGACCACTCGAAGGTTTTGTATTTGCTCTTACACCCTTCAACTTTACAGCCATTGCCGGCAATCTGCCTTCGTGTATGGCTTTGATGGGAAATACAGTAGTTTGGAAGCCGGCAGATGCCCAGATTTATGCTGCCCATGTTATTATGCAGGTTTTCACGGAAGCCGGTTTGCCTCCAGGTGTCATTAACCTGATTTATGGTGAAGGAACTGAAATTGGAGAAGTAATTTTCAGCCATCCCGAGTTTGCCGGATTGCATTTTACAGGCAGCACCAAAGTTTTCAAGAGTCTCTGGAAAACCATTGCCAATAATCTTGATATTTATAAATCGTATCCGAGAATTGTAGGAGAGACTGGTGGAAAAGACTTTGTGGTTGCTCATAAATCGGCTGATCCTAAGGTAGTTGCAACTGCCCTGTTGCGTGGTGCTTTTGAATACCAGGGTCAGAAATGTTCGGCTGCTTCACGGGCTTACATTCCTTCAAATATTTGGGAAGAAGTTAAAGCCGTGATGATTGCCGAACTTAAAACCATGAAAATGGGTGTTACCGAAGATTTTACCAATTTTATTAATGCTGTTATTACAGAACAGGCTTTCGATAAAATTACAGATTATATCGAAAAAGCTCGTAATACGCCTGGAAACACCATTGTAGCTGGTGGCAAATACGACAAATCAAAAGGCTATTTCATAGAACCAACTGTGATAGAAAGTGTCGACCCGCAATCGCTGACCATGGTAGAAGAGATTTTTGGTCCGGTGCTGACGGTGTATGTGTATCATGAAGAGAATTTTGAGCAAACGCTTGAATTGGTAGATGCTACATCGCCTTATGCTCTCACAGGCTCAATCATAGCACAAGACCGTTATGCTATTGAGCTGGCAACCCAAATGCTGGTAAATGCTGCCGGAAATTTTTATATCAACGACAAACCCACCGGAGCCGTAGTGGGGCAACAACCGTTTGGTGGAGCAAGAGCATCCGGCACAAACGACAAAGCAGGTTCTTACCTTAATCTGTTGCGTTGGGTTTCTCCAAGAACACTCAAAGAAACTTTTGTTTCTCCAACCGATTACCGTTATCCTTTTTTAGGAAATGACTGATATATTGCTTCATAATAGCTGGTTAAAAATTAATCAGCTATTTAACACAAAATAAAAAACACTATGCTAAAATCAATGACCGGCTTTGGTTCGGCTTCGGCTGAGAATGACAACTATACCGTTTCAGCCGAAATCCGTTGCATCAATTCCAAATCGCTGGATGCCAGCCTGCGTTTTCCTAAAAACTTTTCAGATAAGGAAAATGAAATCCGTAACCTGCTTACACAGGCACTCGAACGGGGAAAAGTATTGCTGAATGTAGAAGTTCAGACAAAAGGCGATGTAACTCCACAGGCTTCCCTCAACAAAACGCTGCTTAAAAGCTATTATACCCTGCTTTCGGAAACGGCTCAGGAACTCAATACCAGTTCTGAAGACCTCTTCCGATTAGCCCTGCAAATGCCTGAAGTGATTCAATATTCTGAAGATGAAGAAAAGAATGAATTGCTGTGGAGTCTTTTGCAAAAAGCTTTAAGTCAGGCAATTACAGGTTGCAATGATTTCAGGAAAGCGGAAGGCAAAGCCCTTGAAGACAAGCTGACAAGTTACATCCAAAAAATTCAGAACCTGCTGGAACTCGTTAGCAAACAAGACCCTGCCCGTATTGAGAATATTCGTCAGAAAATTGCCAACCGAATGACTGAAATTGCCAAAGACGAAAAATTTGACAAAAATCGTTTTGAGCAGGAAATGATTTATTATATCGAAAAGTTAGACATTTCGGAGGAAAAAGTAAGACTAGGTACACACCTTAATTATTTTCTGGAAGTAGTAACCAAAGAAGAAAACCAGGGACGTAAACTCAATTTTATCAGTCAGGAAATCGGGCGGGAAATCAATACCATCGGTTCTAAAGCCAATGATGCTGTCATTCAGCGTCATGTGGTAGAAATGAAAGAAGAGCTCGAAAAAATTAAAGAGCAGGTTTTGAATCTAGTTTAAAACTATCAGCGTTTTCTGGCTATTTTTTCAGAAAAGACAACACATAGTCATTAATTTCTTTCTGTTGTGCAGCGTTTGCCCCATTTCCCATGTTGTTATGAGGTGTACTGGGTAGTTTTATAATGGTTATTCCAAACTTTGCCTGTTCTTCATCGGTAGGCAAAACACCTTCATCAGCGGGCTGGTCAGACGACCTTAACGAATATACTTTTGGAAAGTTAGTTCTTGGCAATGCCATTCTTCTGTTGTCAAGCGTAATGATTTTACTCACAATACCGGGATATTTCTGTGGAAACAAAGCAGTCATATCCCCACCATTGGAGTGCCCAATCAGGGTAATTCGGCTAAAATCCAGTTTAGGTTCTGTTTTTTTAAGGGCATTGATTACATATAAAATATTATCTGCTCCTCTTTCCCAGAAAGGTCTTCTTACTATTTGTGGAGTTCCGGTCATAGGAAGCAGGCTGTCAGTTGGCAATTCGTGCTGAATACTTATCACAAAATAACCATTTGAAGCCAGTTTTTCAGCCAATGCTGAATAACCCAGATAAGAATCAGGACTGTTTTGTCCATAGCCGTGACTTATAATTACAACAGGTTGTTTTTTAATCTTTTTGTTAGCCTGTCTATAAATAGCCGTCGGAATAATCCTGCTTCTGGAAGCATCCAGCCATTTTAGAGTATCTAATTGGGTTTTATAATCCTGAGCAACAGCACTTTTCCCTGCAAAACAACTTATCAGCAACAAGCAAAATACAATACGAAAGAAGAAGTTAGATTTCATCCTTATCAATCTTTTTATCATTTCTGGAATTTAAACTTAATCATGAATGGGTGGAAGTTTGTGAGCTCCAATAACTCGGTATCTTATGGATAGCTCGTGTGGACCTACAATATATATATTTAGCTTTGGATAATACCAATATGTATTTTCTCGGATTATAGCTGGCATTTTTCTTCTTAATGCCTTTAAAAACTCTAATTTCACATGGATTAAAAAATTCATATGTTTTTTTTTATGAAGTTCTGCATATCTGCCCATTGACAAGGTATTAATAATTTTAGCAAGAATAATCCACTCATCTAGAGTAATAGCATCTAATTTACTTCTAAATCTTTTGAATTTTTTACTTTCAGGGTCTATATCTAAACTGAATTTTCTGTAAAAATTATGATAGTAATAGTCAAATAAAGATTCAAATCTTTCCAGTGAAATATCTGTAAAGAGTGAATCTGGATAAACACCTGGTTCATAGTGTGTATTTCTCCATTGTTGTCTAAATGAAGAAGTATCTTGGGTCTGTGCAGAAGCACTTAAAGCCAAAAAGCTGAACAACAAAATGATGCTTATTTTTATATTCAGACTCATATCTATCAAAACCAAATATTAGAAATTCAAAATATAATCCTACGCCATTACAGACACCATTTGTAGTGCAATTTGTCCCAATTCTTTATCTCCTACAAGTGTTACTTTATGGATGGCGTCTTCCGGACTCATACCCTTCGTAAAAAGTTTCCAGGCATCGTTGGGGTCAATCGTCAAAGTTGCATCAGGTGCAGGAATTTCGTCTTTAATCAAATGCCACAAGTCCTTTCCTTTCATCAAATACCAGTTTCCGCCTATTTCCGAAGTTATACTCAACTGAATAGTTGTACCTGCATCAGCCATGATATTTCGGTAGGTATGGGGCAAGCCAAACATCAACGTATCTATAAACGGACAAAACAACTCCTTTGTAAACAAAGCCTGCTGTTTGCTGACAACTTCCCTGATTTGCATCTGATGATGAAACTTTTCGGTATATTCTCTTGCTATATGAAACCAATTATATGAAGTATCTTCACCAGCCCATGCTACTGAAAATATGGCTTTATCAAATGGATTTAAAGTACTTAAATGTTCGTAATACTCTTTTCCGGTTGATTCCAGTAGATTTATTAGCACCTGAGTACTCAGCCGTCGGGCAGCATTAGTCCAGTCATGATTTAGTCGGTTCAGATATGCCACCAAATCTGTGTAAGAGTTAATATTTTCTGGTTTTTCGCCAAAGAAATTATCTCTCGACATAGATAAAGTTCTCAGATTTCCATCAAGTAAATGGGCAGCTATGTCTTTAACCGTCCAAAGTCGGGCAAGCGTAGGCAAATGCCATTCTTCTTCTCTCAGCGATTGTAACAGTTCAATCAGCAACCTGTCTAATTCTGGAAAAAGATGCAGGGTTTCAACAGGAATATCAGTATTTAAGTCAGACATACAATATTTAACTTTCCCAGATTTAGGCAGCAAAAGTTCTCAAATTTACACTTTCCATGCTGTCTTTTTCTATATTTGTGCTATCAAAATCTCTTTATAAAATATTGACAATTTCCATCGCAGAAGCTGTTAAATAACGCTTTTGCCGGTTTGCCTTGTCTTTTCAAGACAGCAGAAAACAATCAATTTTCAAATTTTATAAAGAATATTTATGCAACAATCCATAAAAATTGCCGTCATTGGCGGTTCAGGCAAATCAGGGCAATACCTTGTCAAACAACTACTTCGTCAGGGGTTCCCAATTAAAATTCTTCTCAGAAATCCAGATAATTTTCAAATCAATCATCCACTTGCAGAAGTTATACAAGGCAATGTCAGTGATTATGAAACAGTTTTTTCGTTAATACAGGGCTGTAACGCTGTAATTAGTACGCTGGGTTTGGGTATTCCGGCAAGTGAGCCAACCATTTTTAGTCAGGCTACTACCCATATAATTCAGGCAATGCAAGCTTGCAGTATAAAACGTTATATCGTTACGACTGGTCTGAATGTAGATACCCATTTTGATAAGAAAAGTCCTGAAACTACTGCTGCCACTAACTGGATGAAAACTACTTATCCGGTTTCCACAGCCAATAAACAACTGGAATACGAAATACTGACAGAAAGCTCTATAGACTGGACAATGGTAAGACTGCCTTTGATTGAGCAAACTGATGAAAAACCGGAAATAAAAATAAGCCTGGAAGATTGTCCGGGCAACAAGATAAGTGCTACATCGTTGGCTCATTTTCTTACTAGTCAACTAGCTGATGAAACTTTTATCAAAAAAGCCCCGTTTGTTGCCAATGCTTAAAACAAAAAATCCAGCCACTTCGGGCTGGATTTTTTTATTTTCTCTATGCTATTGTTGCATTGTTAAGCAACAACCTGACAATTTAACCATCACTACTGTCAATTATTTACCATTTTCGGCTTTCGAGTTTCAGGCGGGTTGCCAAAAGTAATATGACGGTTATGCTAACAAAATACAATACATTCCGGGAGTCAATCAGTCCTTTGCTAAGTATCTGATAGTGATAATCAATTCCCAATTGCTGAATCAAAAAAGCAGTATTACTCAGCATATTGAGATTTGTAACCGACGAAAGACCGCCATACAGCAAATAACAGCTAAAGCAGCCAATCACAAATGCCACAATCTGATTATCAGTCAGACTGGAAGCCAGTATGCCAATAGCCGTAAATATGCCTGCGAGTAAAACCAATCCAATGTAAGAGCCAGCGATGCCGGCAGTATCAAGATTTCCCACTGGATTTCCAAGCTGATAAATAGAATAATAATACAATAATGTAGGAAGCAGAGTCAGTATGATAAGCAGCCAGCACGCAAAAAACTTCCCCAAAATAATGTCCCAGTCAGTCAGGGGTCTTGTAAAAAGCAATTCCAGCGTTCCATTTCGTTTTTCTTCAGCAAATGTTCTCATCGTTACAGCCGGAATCAGGAACATAAATACAAATGGTGATACGTCAAAAAAAGAACCCATTTCAGCATAGCCATAGTCTAAGATATTGGTTTGTGGATATATCCAGACGAGTAAACCTGTACCTGTTAAAAAAACAGCAATGATTACATATGCTATCAGGGAACTGAAAAAACTACTGATTTCTTTACGAAAAATAGTAAGCATGAAAGCAAAAAGGACAGTTAAATTAGTACTTCGGGTTGCAAAAGTAGAAATAAATCATTTCTCTTTCAATCTTTATAGGACTTTCGCTTACCAGTTAACCTCACAAGAGTTGAATGGATAACAATTTAATGATTCAGTATTTTAACTCTTGCAGGGTTAACCTTTTTGCATTGTTTCACTAAAAAATGCTTTTAGTGAAAGTTCTGCTTCAGTCTCCCAAGCCTGCAAACCTGATAATGAGCTTAATCTGCCGAATAATTTTATCAGTATAGGGGGGATAGTACAATTTTCCAAGATTGAGTCTGGCTTCAGAAATTCCACGCAGGTTAGAAAACTCATCAAATCCAAATTTACCACCCGATTTCCCAATACCACTTTGGTTGATACCTCCAATAGGCAGTCGTGTATGACCAAAATGAACAATATGGTCATTTACCATACCCGTTCCGGCAGTCGTATTATTCAGAAAAAAGTCTATATTACTTTTATTTCGACCATGAACATATAAAGCAAGTGGCTTGTCATGCCGTCGGATATAGTCAATTACCTCTTTTTTATCTTTGTAAGTGAGTACTGGCAAAAGTGGTCCGAATATCTCTTCCTGCATCACTTTCATGTTTTCGGTTGTACCCAAAAGCAATGTAGGTGCAAAATATCTGTCATTTTCCGAAATTTTTCCTCCCCATGCTATGGTTGCTCCATTCGCCACAGCTTCTTCTAAATAAGATTTCAGGCGTTGAATATGATTGCTATTGATAATTCTGCCATAGTCAGTTGACTTCAGGCTATCTTCGCCAAACATATTTTCAGTAGCTTTTTTAATTTCAGCAATCAGTCTGTCTTTTTTATCTTCCGGCACGAATACATAATCTACAGCCACACATGATTGTCCGCAGTTAAAAAACTTCCCCCAGGCTATCTTTTTTGCAGTTTCATCAATATCTGCTGATTCATCAATAATTGCAGGACATTTTCCTCCTAATTCCAGTGTGACAGATGCCAGATGTTCGGCAGCAGCTTTCATCACGATTTTGCCGACAGTAGTACTGCCTGTAAAGAATATATGGTCAAAAGGCAATGACAGCAATTCCTCTGAAATATTTTTACCTCCTTCAAAAACCATTACTTCTTCGGGCTGAAAAATTGCCGAAATCATTTTTTTGATAGCAATCGAAGTATGTGGACTAAGCTCAGAAGGCTTGGCTATCACTGTATTACCAGCAGCAATTGCCGAAATTAAAGGCTTAATGAGCAACGCAAACGGATAATTCCAGGGAGCAATAATGAGGACTGTACCTTTGGGCTCAGCTTTATAATAACTTTTATTTCCGAAAAGAGCCACCGGATTGCTGACATAATGAGGTTTCATCCAGCTTTTCAGGTGCTTAATGGTATAACTCAGTTCCAGCTTTACATTTAATATCTCCGTAATCATAGCCTCCTGCAAAGCCCGATGGTCGAGATGAATGGCATTGGCTATTTCTTCTGAAAAGGTATCAATATAGTTCTCAATTTTCCGTAGCTTTTCAATACGTTCTGTTACTTGAGTAATGGCGAGAGCAGGAGCGAAAGCCTTTTGTAAGGCAAAAATTTCCCGAATCTGTAAAGCATTGTATTCCAGATTCTGAAGCATAAATTAGGAAGGTTAGGACGCAGTCTGAGAATTTACGAAAAAATAATTGTTTTGAAGAATGATGATTTACTTTATGCCAGCACATTATTCCTTTTTTCTGCCAGCTTGCGTTCAATAAATTCTACAGCCTGTTGTACTGTCCCAAGCATAGAAGTCTCAGTATCTGGTATACGTATGTCAAATGCATACTCAAACTCCATTACCATTTCTGTATATTCCAGCGAATCTATACCCAAATCTTTAAGGAAATGAGCATATGGCTTGATTTCTGTATCAGCTATACCTAATTTTTCCTGAAGAATATCCCTGATTATTTCAAAAACATTTTTTTTCATGGTTGAGGTAAACTTTTAAGTTAGGATAAACAATATTTTTGCTTCAATTTAGTTGCTTTCTTATCCAACTTGTTTTGAGAAATACTAATATGTACAAATATACTAAAAAAACTATGCTAATGCTGTATTTAAATCTTATAATTTTTTCATGTAAATTTCAAATTCGATAAACTTTTTTCCTGAAAAATGGTTTATCCCGGAAAGTTACCTTCTCAATTAACTTTCAATCTTTTAATTATTTTTTTATGCAAGCAACTTCTCTTAGTACATTGCTTGCTGCTCTTGCTGAATTTAATGGACACTCTTTTGATATATTTAAGTTACAGGACAAATTCGGAACGCAGCAAGCCCCCCTTGCCGACTCAAAATCGGTATATAGTTTTGTAGATGATTTAACTGCCAAAGCCAATTCTATACAATTAGGTTTGCTGGTTAATGGAATGGAAAGAGCCGGATTTCAGGCTTTTATACAGGAGCTACAATATCCGGTCATAGTATTTTTACAGGAGAACAATCAGTTCCTGCCGGTCATCATCAGTCCTGACAAAAAAGGACATCCCAGTTTTCTGAAAATCAAAGCTCCTTCTCAAACTGAAACCTTTACAGCTGACAATCATTTTGCAGAGCATCTGTTTACGTTTTCAGATAATGCGGAAGAAGATAAAAATGGGAAAATCCTGTTTCTGGCAGCTTTTCCGATGGAGAGTCTGGTGAGTCCTGATGAAACAACTATTGACGAAAAACCCCTTACACCAGTTCAGCGATTTTTGCGTTTGCTGGGAAAAGAAAAAAAAGACATCTACTATATTTATGTCTATTCTATTCTTGTAGGGGTTATCAGCCTTACAGTACCGCTTGGAGTTCAGGCAATTATCGGTTTTGTTTCAAGTGGTACAGTTTTCAGTTCGATTTATGTTTTAATTATTCTGGTGGTAATCGGGACATTGATTAGTGGTATTTTACAAATTGTTCAGGTTACACTGGTAGAAAATCTGCAAAGGAAAATATTTGCTCAGGCAGCTTTTGAATTTGCTTACCGAGTTCCCCGAATCAAAGCCGAAGCCCTGCTGAAATCCTATCCTCCAGAGTTGATGAATCGCTTTTTTGATATACTTACTATTCAGAAAAGCCTTCCTAAATTTTTAATAGACATCACTGCTGCCCTGCTCCAAATTTTGTTTGGATTGATTCTGTTAGGTTTTTACAATGCTTCTTTCATTCTTTTTGGCTTGTTTTTACTGATGTTGCTGGTTTTGATGTTTTACATCACCGGACCTCGCGGGCTTAAAACCAGCCTGTTAGAATCAAAGTATAAATACAAAGTAGTACACTGGCTTGAAGAAATAGCCCGTACCTTATATTCCTTTAAAATTGCCGGCAATAACAATATGTCCGTCAGCAAGATGGATTATTATGTGGATAATTACCTGCATTATCGTAAAAACCACTACAAGGTACTGGTATTGCTCATGGCAAATTCGGTAGCGTTCAAGGTTTTGGTTACGGGAGCATTGCTGGTACTAGGAGGTTTTCTTGTAATTGACCGTCAAATAACACTGGGTCAGTTTGTGGCTTCAGAAATTGTAATCATTTTGATTATTGGAGCTGTTGAAAAACTGATTGTGAGCATGGATGTAGTTTATGATTTGCTTACTTCAGTAGAAAAAATAGGGAATGTAACTGATCTGCCTCTTGAAAAAGAAGCTGGTATGAAAGATTTTATTAAGAGATATGACAAAGGGCTGGAAATTAAGGTAAGAGATTTGAAGTATAAATATCCTGGCTCTGAAAACTTTGCCTTGAAAGGAATTGATTTCGAACTGGCTGCCGGTGAGCATGTCTGTCTGACCGGACCTACTGACTCAGGCAAAAACACCTTTACTAAAATAATTTCGGGTATTCTCACTGACTATCAGGGAATGATTTCAGTAAATGGGCTTTCAGTAAAAAATCTTAATATCCATAATCTGCGGGATGCTATCAAGAAAAATATTTCTGTAGATGATATTTTTAACGCAACACTGCTTGATAATATTACTATGGGAAAAAATGTAAGTCTGGAAGAAGTAACTTGGGCAATTGAAAAAGTAGGCTTACAAGACATTATTAACAGTCTGCCTAATGGCTTATATACTGAAATTACTGCTGGCGGAAAAGAGTTTTCAGAAAGTATTTTGTACCGGATAAATCTGGCAAGATGTATTCTTACAAAACCTAAACTACTGATTCTGAACGACTTTTTTCAGCACTTCAGTAAGAGAGAGAAAATGAAAATTATCTCATTCTTACAGGCAAAAGAACATAGCTGGACTTTATTGATTATCTCCAACGACCCACTTGTGATGGCTGCCTGCGATCGTATTGCTGTGATGCACCAGGGTTGGATAGTAGCTCACGGATCGTATCAGGAAATGATGCAACACCCGGCTTTTCAAGATGTTGTATCAGATAACATGGAGGGTTCTTATAATTTTACCAATAAGGAACTTGCCAGAAATTACGATAAAAGGTTCAATCCACAAACTCCTGAAAATGGGGAATGGGAATAACAACTGATGGTTGCATGGCTAAATTGTTAAATAGTTAAGTGTTTTATGGTTGTTTGTTTCCACTTCACGACTTTGACTATTCCGTAACAATACAGCTATTTAGCCATCAAACCATTCCACAACGTTTCAATTTTTAGAATTAAAAAAACTTATGCTCAATATATCAAGACACAGAGTACATCAGGAAATAGAAAATGAACACCTGCATTCACTCGAAACACTACACACCTCTGATGCAGGCAAACTGCTGGCAAAAATTATGCTGGGTTTACTGCTGTTGGGAGTTATTATTTTGTTTTTGCCCTGGCAGCAAAATATCTCCGGTTATGGCGAAATTACCGCTTTATCTGTGCAGGACAGACCTCAATCTTTACAGAATACTATTCCGGGCATGATAGAAAAATGGTGGGTACAGGAAGGCAGTTTTGTAAAAAAGGGGGATACTATCCTTACTATTAAAGAAATAAAGGATGATTATTTTGACCCTGAAATCCTGAAAAGATTGCAGGAGCAAATTGATGCCAAAGAGATGAGTATCGGTGCTACCGAAAGTAAAATTCAGGCTTATGCCAATCAGATTACCCTCTTGCAACAAAACCGGGAATTGTCATTACAAAAAGCAGAAAACAAAATCAGGCAGTCTGGTCTGAAAGTTACTGCCGATAGTGCAGATTTGGTTGCTGCCCGAAATGACTATGACATTGCTGCGGAAAGGTTAAAACGCTTTGAAAAAATGTACAAAGACGGTCTGATTTCTAAAACAGACTGGGAAAGCCGACAACTCAAATTCAGAGAAACTCAGGCAAAAGTAACCAGCAGTGAAAGCAAACTTTCTGTATCCAGACAGGAATTGATAAATGCCAGGATTGAGATGAATTCAGTAGGTGTAGAATATAATGAAAAAATTGCAAAAGCCCGTTCAGACATGAGTGCAGCCATGAAAGACCTCGGCGATGCAGAAGGAGATTTATCAGGTAAGAAAAATAAATACTCCAGCGTAGCAGTCAGACGTGGATATTATTCGGTGGTAGCCCCTCAGGATGGATACGTAGTAAGGTCACTGAAAGCGGGTATTGGCGAAAATATCAAAGAAGGAGAAACGATTGCCGTTTTACAACCATCCAATCCATCTACAGCTGTTGCATTATATGTAAAAGCAATGGATGTTCCCTTGCTAGCAAAAGGCAGGAAAGTAAGAATAGAATTTGAAGGATGGCCTGCCTTGCAATGGGCAACCGGGTGGCCCGGAAGTAGTTTTGGTACATTTGGAGGTATCATACAGGTAATTGATTTTACAGAGAGCAAAGATGGCAAATATAGAATTCTTGTTACGCCAGATCCTACAGAAGACAAATGGCCAGCACAACTTCGGGTAGGTTCACAGGCTTACGGCTGGGTGATGCTCGACGATGTACCTATCTGGTATGAGATATGGAGAGAATTGAACGGATTTCCTGCTAAAATGCCGGAAAAGGATAAAGCAGAAGATAAAAAAGAAGCTAAATCTAAAAAGTAACATACTAACATCAGTAAGTAAAAACGATGAATTATAAGTCGATTGAATGATTACTTTATAATTCATCATTTATTGCTTGTCACTGATAAATCTAAAACATTGTACTTTCGTGAAAACCAATATATTATTCAAATTTTTTGTCTTTTTTTTTAAGTATCTGAAGACCCTTCATTTGTATAAGGCAGCCATTGTGGTATGCTATACATTTTATGGTTCACATGTATATGGACAACAAGACACGCTCAAGACATTGAATATTCAGAGCTTTTATGACCAAATTCTGGCATATCATCCCGTGGCTGCTCAGGCAAATTTGCTACCCGATGAAGCTCGCCGGATATTACAGGAAGCCCGTGGCAGTTTTGACCCCAAAATTGAGATTGACTTCAGCCGGAAATATTTTTCTGAAAAGACCTACTATAACTACTGGAACAGTTATCTGAAAGTTCCGGTTTTGCCTTTGGGGGCAGAATTAAAAGCAGGTTTTGAAAGAAACATTTCTGATTTGGGAGATTTACCTCCTTTAGAAAATACTTCTTCCTCAGGATTGGGATATGCCGGCATTACTATTCCTATAGGACAGGGATTGATAATAGATATGAGACGTAATACCCTGCGTCAGGCTGAAATTTACCGTAATATGGCTGAAGCAGAAAAAGCAAAACTTATCAATAAACTAATTTTTGCTGCTGCCAAAGAATACTGGAACTGGTATTTTGCCTATCGTCAGTTTGTCTGGATACAAGAAGGATACAATCTGGCTGATATTCGGTTTAAGGCTCTCAAAGCACGGGCATTGGTAGAAGATGCAGCCCCAATAGATACAGTAGAAGCATTGATTTTATTGCAGGACAGACAGGTACAATTGCAAGAATCGATAGTAGAGTTGCAAAATGCCCGGATTATGGTTTCTAATTATCTTTGGTCTCCAGACAAAAATCCGATGATGTTACCTGAAAACATTATTCCCGATACGTTTAGAGTAGCTACTCAAAAAATTGATGACCAAAAACTCAGAGAATTGATAGACAGAGCTGAAAACCAACATCCGGAAATCCTAAAAAATCAATTTAAACTCAAGCAACTCACTTTTGAAGAAAGATATCGGCGGGAAATGTTTAAACCTAAATTAGATGTAAGTTTTAATTATATTACGCCTTATACAGATAAATATGGTGAAACTTTGCCAATGCTGCCACTTTCACAGAATTATAAAATGGGAATAGATTTTGCTTTCCCAATTTTTTTAAGAAAAGAACGAGGCAAATTCCAGCAAATCAAGATTAAACAGCAGCAAACCAATCTTGACCTGATGCAAAATCGGCGGGAAATTACCAGTGAAGTAAAAACAGCCTATAACGAAGTGCGTAATTTTGAACAGCAAATTCTTGTCCAAACAGCTACCGTACGAAATCAGGAGCGACTGGTGCAGGCTGAGTACCAAAGATTTGACCTGGGAGAAAGTACCCTTTTTATAGTAAACTCCCGTGAAAACAAGCTCATTGACTATCGAATCAAACTCGAAAGTCTAAAAGCAAAATACGAAAAAGCGTTAGCCGAAATCATTTATGCAGCGGGTAGCATTGCCCTGTAAAAATACTTATTTCAAAACATACTTTAAAAGCTTTTTAATTCAAAACACAGTTTCAAAAGACAGGATATACAAATTATCCTGTCTTTTTCTTTTACAGCTTTCCTACAGACACATTTTCTCACTGTTTTTAGGTAATTTTGTAGTATATTTAAGCAAAACCCTGAGGGACAACAGAGCCTTGCCACAGGCAACTTGTTTTGTATTTTTATCCTCCTTATTTACTCTATTTGTCAGTGAAACCTAAAAAATATTTTAAAACCCGTGAAGACCGGGACTCAACGGAAACCCCGTTGATGAAACAATATAACTACTTTAAAACCAAATATCCGGGAGCTCTGCTATTATTCAGGGTTGGTGATTTTTATGAAACGTTTGGGGAAGATGCCATCAAAACAAGCCGGATTCTGGATATTGTACTTACCAAACGCTCCAACGGGGCTGCTTCCGAAACAGAACTTGCCGGATTTCCACACCATGCCCTCGAAAATTATCTCTCCAAGCTTATTCGGGCAGGCGAACGTGTAGCTATCTGTGACCAGCTCGAAGACCCCAAATTTGCCAAAGGTATTGTAAAACGGGGCGTTACAGAGGTAGTAACACCTGGCACCTCTTTCAGAGATACTACACTGGAAGTAAAAAGAAATAATTATCTGGCTGCCATTCATATTGACAGAGAAAGAATCGGCATTGCCTTTCTGGATGTTACGACAGGAGAGTTTTTTACATCACAGGGAGATTTTAGTTATATCGATAAATTACTGCAAAGTTTTAATCCGGCTGAAATATTATTCAGTAAAAAAGAAAAGGCTGCTTTTTTTAACTTTTTCGGAGAAAAATATACCACTTTTGGCATGGATGACTGGGCATTTGGGTATGATTTTGCTTACGAAAAACTGACTTCTCACTTCCAGACTGCCAACCTCAAAGGCTTTGGTATTGAAAATCTGACCGAAGGTATTACGGCTGCCGGAGCTATTTTGCAATATCTGGTAAATAACGAACAAAAAGATTTCAGGCATATAGCCAAAATTTCACGTCTGGAAGCTGATAATTACGTATGGCTCGACAAATTCACTATTCGCAATCTGGAACTGGTTTTCCCGCAGCAGGAAGGAGGCATTCCTTTGATTCAGGTTTTAGACCAGTCTGTTACACCAATGGGGGGGCGGTTGATGAAAAAGTGGCTGGTATTGCCTTTAAAAGACAAATCCCTGATTGACAGAAGGCTGGAAATTGTTTCTTTTTTTACGGAAAACCCGGAAGTGGTTGAGAAAATGCTGGAACATCTGGGACAAATCGGTGACCTTGAAAGGCTTATCTCTAAAGTTTCTGCCCGACGGATTAATCCCAGAGAATTGCAACAACTCAGAAAATCGCTGGAACACCTGCAACCTGTCAAAAAAATGCTGAATAGTGTTGATTTTCAGCATCTGCAATATTTACAAAGGCTTGCCGAACAACTTAATACCTGCGAAAAACTGGTTTCTAAAATTACTGCCGAGCTTCGGGAAGACCCACCTTTGCTCATCAATCAGGGAGAAATTATCAATGCTGGTGTGGATGCACAATTAGACGAATTACGCAAAATTGGCAATGCCGGCAAAGATTTTTTGATTGATTTACAGCAAAGAGAGATTCAAAATACAGGCATTTCTTCACTGAAAGTAGCCTTCAACAAAATTCATGGCTATTACCTGGAAGTACCTAATACCCACAAAAGCAAAGTCCCTAAAGAATGGATTCGCAAGCAGACGCTGGTCGGGGCTGAACGCTATATTACAGAAGAGCTAAAAAGCTATGAGGAAAAAATAATATCTGCTGAAGAAAAAATTTTAGTCATAGAAACCCGTATTTTTAATGAGTTGGTGCTTACTGCTGGCGAATATTTGCAACCTATTCAGCAAAATGCTCAGGTGCTGGCACAACTCGATTGCCTGATGTCGTTTGCAAGGGCTGCTCTCAAATTCAGATATATTCGTCCGGAACTTAACGAATCGCAAACCATCGACATCAAAGCAGGCAGACATCCTGTAATCGAACGACAAATGCCTGCCGGTGAAGAATATGTGCCCAATGATGTTTTTCTGGACAATGCAGAGCAGCAAATTATGATTATTACCGGACCAAATATGGCTGGAAAATCGGCATTGCTACGCCAAACTGCCCTGATCTGTCTGATGGCTCAGATGGGTAGTTTTGTACCGGCAACGGCAGCCAGCATCGGTTTGATTGACAAAGTGTTTACCCGTGTAGGGGCTTCAGATAACTTGTCTCGTGGAGAAAGTACATTTATGGTAGAAATGACCGAAACGGCAAGTATTCTGAATAACCTTTCGGAAAGGAGTCTGGTGTTGATGGACGAAATCGGGCGGGGAACAAGTACGTATGACGGCATCTCGATTGCCTGGTCTATTGTGGAGTTTTTGCACAACCATCCGCAGTTTAAAGCCAAAACTCTGTTTGCTACACATTACCACGAACTGAATCAGTTGGAAGAAATGTTGCCTCGTGTAAAAAATTATAATGTGTCGGTGAAAGAAGTAGGTAACAAAGTGATTTTTATGCGTAAACTGAAGCCGGGAGGCTCAGAACACAGTTTTGGTATTCATGTGGCTCAAATGGCAGGGATGCCTCAGCAGGTAGTATTACGTTCTAATGAAATTATGCACTTTCTGGAAAAAGAGAAAGTTGCCAAAACCAACAAAAAAGCCCTGCGGGAAGTACCTTCTGCCAATTTTCAGGTCAGCCTTTTTGACAGCGTAGACCCGAAAATGGAAAAAGTAAAAGACCTGCTTGCCAAAATAGACATTAACACGCTTTCGCCTATCGAAGCATTATTGAAATTAAACGAGATTTTGGTGGCGATGAATAAAGAATGAGAAATAACTAAAAATACTAGTTATCTATTTGATAGGCAAGGTGGAATGCTTTATTTTAGCAATGTAATACTATAAAAAAATATCCAACTATGCCAAAAACTACTTCTCAAAAGAAATTGAAACCAGGACTTGTTTTTATTCTTTGTGCTATACTATTTGTATTGTGTTTAGGGATTTCTTTTTTCATTCCCAATCCTACAAATTTTCAATATATCTTTTCTAGAATAGGAATTGTAGTAGGAGCTGCTGGATTTGCAGGCTTTTTCCCAGGCTCAATAACACTACTCTATAATGGATTCAGAGCTACAGGGGCATTTGCCGCAATTTTATTATTTTACTTTTGGAATCCAGCAGAACTATTTGAAAAAAATTTCTCCCTAACTGTATATGTTCATGGAAATGAAAGTAAACAGGATATGATACTAAAAAATGAAGGGGAAGTTATCATTGATTTGAATGATGATAGAAGAGAAGCAAAAATTGGAGAAAGAGGAGATGCTTTTTTTAGAGGTATTCCAAAAAGTTTTTACGGACAAAAAGTTTTCATAACTATTCAAGACGACGAATTTGAAATTGTAAAGAAAGACACATCTTACATACTTTCAGAAAGTAGCATTTATATTGAAGTTAGAAGAAAATCACAAAAATTATTTGGAAATGTTGCAGATGAAAAAGGAAATCCTTTACAATCTGTAAAAATTAGTGCAGTTGGTATAGAAACGTTTACCAACACAACAGGAGATTTTAGTCTGAATCTGCCCGATACCTTGTTTTCACCTGAAATTAATATCCTCGCTTCAAAGACAGGATACGAAAATAAGGTTTTGAAAGTCAAACCTAACCTAAAAACTGAAATGGTTATGAAAAAAATAAAATAAAAAGAGATTATGAAAATCAGCTATTTAACACTTCTCCTCATTTTATTAAATTTCCCTCTCTCTGCACAAAGAATAAAGAGTCATCTTAAAGGCACTGTCACTTATCAAAATGGGAATGGTATACCCGCCGTTGAAGTATGGGCTGAAGGAGCTAATCAGGTAATAACGGGAAATTTTGGCGAATTTACATTAGAGTTCTCAACGCTGGATCCTGGAACTCCTGTCACTATTGAGTTAAAGAAAGATGGCTTAGAAGTAATGAATATTCAGGAAAAATCACAACAAACTTGCAATCTCAATCCCCATAATAAGTGTAATGTGGTAATTAGAATGACTAAGATTGGAGAGAAAGACGAAAAAACAGTAAGAATATATAATCAATTGATTCAACAACTAACAGCAGATTATGAAAAGAAAATGAATAAAATACAAAGCCAGTATAAGGAGTCCATTAATATTTTAAGAGATTCATTGCGTATTTTAAAGGAGGAAAAAAGCTTTGCAGAATTGAAAGCAAAAGATTTAGCAGAGAGAATCGCTAGAGCAAACCTAAACGAAGATTCAGATACCTATAATCAAATTATAAGATATTTTGAAGACGGGAACTTTGAAGCAATAGATAAAATATTGTTAAATGCTGACTTTGTCACTGAAAGAAGAAATATACTAAACCAAAGAATCCAAGAGGATAACAATTATACTCAAAAACTTCTTCTTCAAGTAGATTATCTTATCTCTCGACTAGAATTCGAAAAAGCTCAAAAGATTTTAGAAGATGCTAGTAATTTAGAGCCACAGAATCTTGAAATAGCACAATCACTCGCAAATCTTCTACTATACAGGAGAAAATTTGCTTTAGCAATCAGAACTTATCTTAATACACTAAAAATAATAAAACTTTCTTCTAAAGATTCAGCAAAGATATATACTCATTTGGGAATAGCTTACTCAAGAAACAAAGCATTTGAAAAATCTTTTGAGTGCCATAAAAAAGCTATTCAAATTTATGAAAGACTTATTAAGAAGCAACCCCAAGAATATACTTGGTTATTAGCAACAGCTAAATCTAATTTTGGAATTTCCTATCATGATTATGGTAATTACTTAAACGATAATTCATACTTCTTAAAATCTTTGCAATTACAAGAAGAGGCATTAGCAATAAAAGAGAAATTAATAAAAGAGTTTCCGCGAAAATATGCCTCTGATTTCCTTGCTATTAAATGGGATATTATGACTGAATATCATAACTTAGGTGTAAACTACTTTAAATTGAATAAATATCATTCAGGGTGTAAAAGGTATGATCATGCCGCTAATATTTTACAGAAGAGCTATAGAATTCTTGAAACAATACCATATCAAGGGCTAGAAACTTTAAAGATAATCGCTGATTTTTTTCAGACTTTAGGAGAAATTAATTATGATTTAGTTAGATGTGATTCTAAAAGTCTTCAAAATGCTTATGAGTTTTATAGTGAATCTTTAAAATACTACCAATTACTTGATAGTTTAAGTAACGGAAAATATAGATACAAACTTACAGATGCTAATTTCAGCATGGGTCAGATATATAAATACAAACGAAATGCTGACTCTACTATACACTTTATGAAAATTGCAATTCGTCAATCAGAAGAACTATTACAAGAAGAACCTGAAAATTTAAAAAATCTTATAAATATAGCTCATGGTAACAATGAATTGGGAATGGTTTACAGAGATTTAAAAAATGATAAGAATACTGCAAGAAGACATTTTCAGGTATCAATAGATGCGTTTTCAGTATACCAAAAGCAACCTGGAGAGAAGTATCGTGGATATCTTCAAGATTTAGAGGAAGTAAGAAGAAATTTGAGAAGTGTAGAATAAAGAACATCTTCTTCCTTATGTTATTTCTAAAAATTTCAGAAAAATAAAAAAACTCTTTTCAGAATTTTAATTCTTACATATTCATTCGCTTCTGAAAATACGCACAATATCAGCGTAACTCACTAACAATCAGATTTTTACATAAAGCATCAAGTCTTTTATCTTCTTTAAAATATTTATCCCAAAGAAAAAATAAGAAAAGTTATTCACTTTTGGCTGTTTTCTTACACGATTTCTTACATATCAAAAATTGTACTTTTCCAAGAAACTGCTATTTTTTTAATTAACATCCCTGGTTACTTTATTTTCTCATAAAATTATACTTTTTTAAGAAGTAAAATATCAATAACATTCTATCTATATCTTGGAATAATTATATAAATATTCTTAAATTCTCATTTTTCAAACAAAATCACTTAAATAAAAAGAATTGTATCTAGGTATTATTGTCTCAAAATGATACACATAAAAAGTAATATTTTGGTTATATGTCAAAATAAAGTTCATGTAAAATATTTATAAATATAATAATTTCAAAATAATATTCTGTTTCATTTTGTTAATTTTCTAATAACCTTAGTCCCTTACAAAGATTCAAAATCTTTCACTTGTACAATTTCATTACTGATGAGGTATTTGTAGTAAATTATACTTTTCCGTTACAACCCAACCTGCTACTTTTGTATTGTCGAAAACAACTAAACAAAGACACTCAATCATTCACACATATTAAAAACAATTAAAACTATGAGAAAATCAATTGTAACTTTCGCAGCCCTGGTAGCCAGTATCGTTAGCTTTGCACAAACTTCTAAAGTAAGTGTAGCCCATTCAACCCGTGAGTC
>JAESFG010000477.1_pt1 | contig 26761 bp, 21 predicted proteins | sample 9269371 | NCBI WGS metagenome assembly JAESFG01 (sample SAMN14506227, study PRJNA617093) | algae metagenome | isolation source: Aetokthonos hydrillicola CCALA 1050 (B3-Florida) and co-occurring... | place: USA: South Carolina | collected 2013-01-01 | reverse complement strand
TAAAACCAATTACCATGGGCATGTGGCACCCGAGTCTTTGGCTTTTGCAGACATACGTTTAGGCAACAACAACCTACGGGTTTTTACCACCCACCTCAAATCTATAAACCTTAATCTAGACGTAAACCAAACCAAACCGGTAGGCATGTTTGTAGAAGACTCTGCTTTTTTTTATGCCAGCCCCAGCAAAAAACAAAAAATCGAATACTTTACCCAAAAGCATGTGCAACAGGCTTATGTAGCCAAACAGCAGTTGAACAAAAGCCCTTACCCCTATGTGTTTTGTGCAGACCTTAACTCTGTACCCAGCAGCTATGTGTACCACACCCTCAGCAAAGGCCTTACCGATGCCTTTGTAGCCAAAGGCAGTGGCCTATCGCCTACGTACAGCGGCCTTTCGCCCACATTGCGTATAGATGTTGTGCTTATGAGCCCGCAACTAACACCCCGCAGTTATTATGCCCCCCGCCTGCAAAACGCATCAGACCATTACCCCGTAATAACCGATATACAATTACCCGTAAAACCCTGATGTTTGTGTAACAACGCATACAGCTAGCCCGCCGCTGTTTTTTGTAAACCAGCAGTGGGAACACGATTGGGCAACTGTTGCGTCGCACACTTGTACTTAAGGAAGTCATAGCGTCATTGGTCAGTAAGTCAATAAGTAAAACACAGAATGTACACACCTAACCTTAATGACTTACTGACTACTGACTACTGACTTACTGACTTACTGACTTGCAGCTGCCCAAAGCATCTGCAGTACAAGAGTGCGACGCAAGGAACGCCCAATAGTATTACTACAGTTGGTGCCATAAAAAAGGCCGCCTTGTCAGGCGGCCTTTGTGTTACAGTTCAATGTTGTATTCCTTTTCCGTATCGCCGCGTTTAATGCGAAGGGTTGTTTTGTCGCCCTTCTTAAACTTGCCCAGGGCCTGCATGTAGCTCATAACATCTACAAACTTATACTCGCCCAGTTGCAGCAAAACATCGCCAGCCTGCAGGCCAATTTTTTCGGCCAGTTTGCCGGGGCTTACGCCATCTATACGCATGCCTGTGCCGGTGTAACCATAGTCGGGTATTACGCCCAGTGTAACGGTCATTTTTACACGGCCCATTTGCGGCTCGGTGGTTTTGGTAAAGGGCAGTTTGCCTTTATCGTTGGCCAGGGTAATAACCTGGTAAATGTATTGTACAATGTCTTTTTGGCCCTGGTAGTTTATTTTATCCCAGTCGTCGGTAGCCTTGTGGTAATCTGCATGGCTGCCGGTAAAAAAGAACAGTACAGGAATATCGGCACGGTAAAAAGTAGCATGGTCGCTGGGGCCGCTGCCGGTACTGTCGTACCTGGTAATAAGCGATGTGTTAACCGCTGCCAACACAGGTTGCCAGGCCGGCGAAGTGCCAAAGCCGCCGATGGTAAGTTTGTGGGCGGTATCGTAACGGCCAACCATGTCCATATTGATCATATAGTTGGCATTGATTTTTGTAGTGGGGTGCTCTATCCAGTATTTGCTGCCAAACAAACCCAGTTCCTCGCCGCTAAAGTGCATTATGAGGTAGTTGTTGTTTTGTGGCGATTGCTGTTGCAGCATTTTAGCCAGCTCAATAAGGGCGGCGGTACCACTGGCATTATCGTCTGCCCCATTGTGCACGGCATGGGCGGCATCCAGGGCGTTTTTGTCTTCGCCGTAACCCAGGTGGTCAAAATGGGCACCCAGTATTACGGTGTTGGCCGCATGGTTGTCTATATAGGCAATTACGTTATGGGCAACCCTTTTTTTTTCGGTAATGCTTACCGCCAATTGCACAGGTACGGTAGCCGTGGCATCGCCGCAGTGCTTTTTAAAACCTTCTTTGGTAATGTACAATACAGGAATGGCCAATACCGGCGATTTATCGTTCTTGTTGTACTGCACATTGTCTACCGCATCAGATGTGTTGTACACCACCAGTGCGGTGGCACCTTTGCCTGCAACGCGGGCCGCTTCTTTTTGAATGTATTCATCAACGTCAAAATGCGGGTTGGTCTTGTTTTCTTCGGCTACTTCTTTCAGGTCTTTAAACCAGGGTTGGCCGGGCTCGTTCATGGCTACAGCAACATTGCCTTTAACGCTTTTACGGGCACTATAGGCCAAAGGGAAAAACTCTTTGTTTACCAGTAACGGCTTGTTGTTGATGATGAGTTGTGTACTGTTGTCAATGGCATTGCCTTCGTTTATTTCGAACTCCTGTATAAAGCCGTTGCTGCCTTTGGGTTGCAGGCCGGCTTTGGTGTATTGGGCAATAATGTATTGCATGGCCAGTTGCTCGCCGCGGGTGCCTGTGCGGCGGCCTTCCAGCTCGTCTGAAGCAAGGAATTTAACATGGTTTGTAAGGTTGCTAACCAGTACGGCAGCGGCCTTTTCTTCGGCCTTGCGTTGCTTTTTAGATTTTTTTTGAGCCTGTGCCAGCACAGGTACCAACACTAAACAGAGTAACAGTCGCTTCATACTTTGGAATTTGTGGGGCAAATGTAGTGTAGCCTTACGGGCTTTGTGTTATGGCCGTGTAAAAAGCTATAAAGCTTTTTGCATATACACTACGCCTGGCAAGGGGTTGTTGTAATAGGATGTGGTGGTTTCAAAGCCCAGTTGCCGGTATAACTGTATAGCAGGTTGCAGGCGTTGAAGGGTATCCAGTTTCATTTGTGTGTAACCCATTTGGCGGGCAAGGTGTATAATGGCGGTAGCCAGTAGCTTGCCTGCTTTTAGCTGGCGGTATTGGGGCAAAACGTATAGCCTTTTCATTTCGCAGGTGGCGGGCTGGGGTAAAGCCTGTATGGCTACGCAGCCAATGGGCTGTTGGTTGTAATAAGCCAGCAACAATGCACCTGTGGGTGGGCCGTATTTTTTTAGCGGGTTATCCAACTCCTCGGTAAAGCCCTGGAAGCATAGGTTTTCGTCCAGCTCGGCGGCGTATGCTTTGAACAGTTGAACAGCGGCTTGTAATGCAGGCCCGGCGGTAGTAATGCTTTGTATTTGCACCATGGTGTAAAAATAAGCATGGGAAGCGGGGGATTGGGGGAATGGGGAATTAGTTTATTGGTTTATTGGGTTATTGGGTAATGGGTACACGTGTAAACTGATTAAACCCTAGCCCAATAAACTTGTTGCAGTACAAGAGTGCGACGCAAGGGACGCCCAATAGTATTACTACTGCTGGTTTCCTTAAAAAAGAAAAGCCTGTAGTTATTGCGTGTAACCTATAACGAGAGGATGTTGCCAAGGACAGGGCATAAAAAAAGCCCCTTGCGGGGCTTTGTATTTAGCCGGGGATGCGGCTGATGTATTTTTCGATTTCTTTGATTTGGTCTACCACTTGTTTGGTGGTGGGCTTGCAGGCTTTGGCCTTGCGGAAAAAGTCTTTAGCGGCCCTGAACTCTCTTTTGTTCATGAATATCTGGCACATGCTGAGGTAGGCTACGGCTTCGCTTTCTTTATCGGGTATGCCTAAGCGGATGGCGGCACGGATGTATTGTTCGCCCTGGCGGAGGTCGCCACGTTGCATGGCCATCATGCCCAGTTGCAGTTTGTTGGAGCCTTCGGCCTCGGGCATGGGTGAGCCGAGTTCGCTGCTTTTTTTGAGGTGTTTTTCGGCAGAGTCGAAGTCTTGTTTCATCATGGCCAGGTTACCTTTTAAGGTAAAATAGGCAGAACGTACAGGTTTGTACAGCAGGTTGGGAAACCAGATGGTGTTGAGGATGCGTTCAACTTCGTCGAGGTTGCCTTGTTCCATAGGCTCTTGCACCAGGCGTAAAGGCCCGATGAAGAAATTGCTGAGCAGGCCGATGAGGGCTACAAAATAGAGCGGAAAGCTGGCCCAGAAGCCTGCCGAACCGGTTACATTTAAGGTAATGGCCAGTACGATAAGCAGTAGACTTAACCAGAAACGATACCTGATGATGAGGTTGTAAAACTTCATACTTGCATTTTAGGGCGGCAAAGATAAGCGGTAATAACGATAAAGGATTTTTTTGCGTGATTTGTAAAGTGGATTCTATTATTTTTGCAACCCGTTGGTCCCGTAGTTCAATGGATAGAATAAGAGTTTCCTAAACTCCAGATACAAGTTCGATTCTTGTCGGGACTACAGTTTAAAAGCCACCACTTGTGCAAGTGGTGGCTTTTTTGTTGGTGTAAGTGCATGTTGCGGTTGATGATGGGAGGTGCGGATGCTGATGGGGATGGCTTTAACGTATATAGCCCTGCTTTTAAAATTGAGTATTTATACGCATGCCCGTGCAGAACAAAGTTTTTATTTTTACTGACTTGTAAAAAAGTACCCTGGATAAGTAGCGATTATGCTTGTTAAACCTGCTGTATGGTTTATACGAGGCAACCACCGACCCGGGCTGTTTACTTATTACCGATGCAGACAACCTATGGACAATTCCATCATTGACGTTAGCGGCCAGTCTTTCAATATACCCCAAGACACCAGTAGGCAAAAAGTGCCTTATTGGAGACATCAATATGTGTATGCGGTTACAGATATTGAGGCAGCGGATAAGGATCAACGAAGGTTTTACAAAACGTTCAAGACCAATTTCCTGAATGATATTTATATGGATATTGAAGGAAATAGTAACTATGCCTTTATATTACTGTTTGACCTATTGGATGATTTTGACCGTCATAATGATTTTAGCCGTGTAAGAAAGCTGCTGCTGCAAATGGCCCTTCACTATCCTGAAACAAAGCGTTATTGTACGTCTTTACTGGTAAAAAAGTTGGAAGATACCGGCAAGCTAAGTGAAGCAGAAAAGGTAAGGTGCGAAGACAATTATCATGTATACGAAGGCGACTCAAAAATTGGCACCAAATACAGGCCGATACTACAGTTGACAACTGAACAGGCAGCTTTACTGAATAAACTTGGCAACCATGACAATAACTTTTTCAACCATGAGTTTTGTGGATTAGAGATTGTAAAGTTGTATCTCTCTGTAGTAAAATGGCTTAATGCCACATACAAAAAGCAAGGCTCATCGTTGGAGGAAACATTGACAGGGATAGCGGATATTGTTTGTGAGAAGCATTTTAAATACAAAAAAGGCAACAGCCATTACAATTACTTTCTTGAAATGGTGATAAGTGAGTTTTACACAAACATTTTGAAGCATTGCGAGAACAAGGTTAGGGAATGTTACCTGCACAAAAGAAAACTTCATACCGATATTGATTACACTTATGCTGAAGTGAAGGAAGCCTATCATGACCAGTTGTTGCAACGGTTACAAAAAGCCCTGAACATATATGCACCTACGATTGCACCACCTGAAAGGGGTGTAGAGTTGGAGCTGAACAGTCAAAACCCACAGCGGTGGAAAGTAAGATATGAGGAGATTGCCACTGCATATAAAGATGACCCCAAAGAGTTTGTGAGTGATATTGTTATACTGGGTAACCTGAATAAAAGGAACCCATCGGTTGGGCAAATTTTTTACGAAGCCTCTAAATTTATTGTACGGCATGATAAACTGGCCTCTTTGAAGTTATACATCTATTACCTGCATTATGACTTGCGTTCTGTAAAGTTTGACAATAAGCCTATAGCCAAGACTATTCAAAAAACGCTTTTTGATAACAATGAACAGCTGCACGCTTTTCAGGCTATTGTTAGTGCTATGATCAAAGATAAAAACCTGGATAAAGCATTAAACAGCCTGAATGCGGTATATGCCGTTAGGCGGAGAAAAATTAATATAAACCCAGACGCGGTGCAGCGTGTACGGGAAAAACACTCGGGTACTGTAGAGTTGCTGAATGAATACCTTAAGGATGAATATGCAGATGAGACAAATACCATTAATACAGAAGAAGTGAATGCCGACGAAGTAGTGATGCAAATAGCTTCAAAGTCTATAGCAAGCGAAGCCATTGCGTTAAACCCCGGAATAAGGCTAAATGCCATACAATGTGAGATGCTTAGCGTTTTCGTTCAATCCAACCTATCGGTACATCAAAATGATGCAGAAGCTTTTGCACGTACCAGAAGTGTTTTTAAGAACCAACTGATAGACAGTATGAATGAAGCTTGTTATGAGGTATTGGACGATTTACTTATTGAAGAAGATGACGAGTATTATGTTATAAACAACCACTATTACCAAAAAATTCTTGCGAAATGATAGACAATATTAAGCCCAAAGAAGCAACTGCCATAATTAATTCACTTATAGGCGGTGTTGTTCCTAAAATTGGTGTTCAGCATATAACAGTAGGCAGGTCGGACGAAGTAAATGCAGTATTGGCTGCATTAGACGATGTAAAAAACGGCCATAGTATGGTTAAGTTTTGGATCGGTGATTTTGGATCGGGAAAATCGTTTATGCTGCACTTACTGAATACTGTTGCCCTTAAACAAAAGTTTGTGGTAACAAATGCTGATTTTACCCCGGATAACAGGCTTTATTCTACCGATGGTAAAGGCGTGGCCTTGTATACAGCTATTATGGATAACATAGCTATACAAACGAAGCCAGAAGGTGGTGCATTACCCACTTTAATAGAAAAGTGGATAGAACAGATAATTGTAAAAACAGCAGGTGAGCATAATATATTGCTTGCAGACATCCGCAAGGAACAATACCTCAGCTATATTCAGAATAATATTGTTAAAACCATTAACGAGGTTACGGAAGTTGGTGGTTTTGAATTTGGTACGGTAGTAATGAAGTATTACGAGGGATACATTAACAATGATGAGCAATTACGCAGAAATGCTTTAAAATGGATGAAGGGTGAATATACTACGAAGACAGAAGCGAGGCAAGGCCTGGGCGTAAGGGAAATTGTTAACGACCTGAACTATTACGATATGCTTAAAAACTTCTGCAGGTTGTTTGTGAGTATGGGGTATAGCGGTTTTATGATTAATCTGGATGAAGTAATCAATCTGTATAAGATTTCTACAGCTGTAATGCGGGAAAAGAACTACGAAAAAATACTTTCCATTTACAATGATTGCTTTCAAGGCAGGGTGAGTAACCTATTTATCAACTTTGCAGGAACCAAAGAAGTGCTGGAAAACGAAAGGAGGGGCTTATTTAGTTACCACGCACTTAAATCCCGACTTCAGGAAAACAGGTTTGGGTCGGCGGAGATAAAGGATTTTGCACAGCCTGTAATACGGCTGTACCCTTTAGACCACAATGAGATCTTTGTATTGCTAAAAAAACTAAAGGCCATATTTGATTTTAATTATAAGGTTTCATCAAGCCTTTCTGATGAGGATATACTGACTTTCATGGAAGATATGTTCAATAAACCCGGAGCTTCTGAATTTCTAACACCCAGAGAAGTAATACGTGATTTTCTGAACATCTTAAACATTCTGAGGCAAAATCCTCAACTAGACAAGTCTAAACTGTTTAGTGATATTGAAATTGCTGATGAGCGACCAGATAAATTTTTATTAGACAGCATAGAAGAAATATAATGTCCTTCAATTTACTTTCTGAACCTATACGCAAGTACATTAGAGATAAACGCTGGGAGCAATTACGGCCTATACAAAATGCTGCCATAGAGCATGTGCTTTCTACCGATAATCATTATATACTGGCAGCCAGTACAGCCTCCGGAAAAACCGAAGCTGCTTTTTTGCCTGTACTGTCTGCAGTAAATTTTTATGAGACGGGTGTTCAGGTATTGTATATATCGCCGTTGATTGCCTTGATAAACGACCAGTTTTTGCGTGTAGAAGCCTTGTGTAAGCACATGGAAATTAAAATTACGAAGTGGCATGGCGAAGCCAATAAGGGGCTGAAGGATAATCTTGTTAATAATCCAGAAGGCATTGTTTTGATTACGCCTGAGTCTATTGAAGCGATGTTTGTAAACAAACCGTACAACATAAAGCTACTTTTTGGTAACCTTAAGTTTGTAATAATTGATGAGATACATGCGTTTATTGGGTCTGACCGAGGCATCCAATTGAAATCTTTGCTTTACAGGTTGCAGCAGGCGAGTAGCAATACTTTTAGAATTATTGGCCTATCGGCTACAATAGGCAGCTTTGAAGAAGCCAAAAAATTTACTGGCCAGGCAGACAAAACAATTGTTCTGCTTGACAAAATGAAAAAAAATATTGAGGCTTCTTTTCGCTTTTTTGCTGAAGAAGCATCGGGAAATACACCTTTGGCACTACTTAAAGATTTATACCTGGAAACCTGCAACAGTAAAGTGCTTATTTTTCCCAATAGCCGGGGCAAAACAGAAGAGATTGCAGTACGCCTTAAAAAAATTGCGACAAAGGTTAATGGCCACACCAACTATTTCTCTCACCATTCTTCTATACACAAGGAAATAAGGGAGTATGTAGAATTTTTTGCAAAAAGCACACGTGAAAATTTCAGTATAGCCTGTACATCAACACTGGAACTGGGAATTGATATTGGACATGTTGACAAAGTTGTACAAGTGGATGCTACGCATAGTATAGCCTCGTTAATACAGCGTGTAGGCAGAAGCGGACGCAGGGACGGTGCTACCAGCAAACTGTTGCTGTATGCAACAGGGCAATGGAGCTTGTTAAAGGCTATAGCTTGCTGGCTGTTGTTTGAAGAGGGATATACAGAGCCGCCCTCTATTTGCCCAAAGCCGTATGACCTGCTGCTGCATCAAATACTTTCCATTACAAAAGGCCATTCAGGAATACAGGTTGCTACACTAGTGGATGAGGTGAAAAGCAATTTTGCTTTTGATAACATACATACCGATGAGATTAAAGCCATTGTTAACCACCTTATTAAAACCGATATGCTGGAGCAATTGCAGCAAGAGGTGATTATTGGCGTTGAAGGTGAGAAAGTGGTGAACACGAAAGATTTTTATGCCGTATTTAATACCGAAGACAACTTTACAGTATTAAACGCAGGTAATATTATAGGTGAAATGCCTTTTACTAATATGGTAACGGAGGGAGAGAATGTATTATTGGCGGCCAAAATATGGAAGATTGTTTATGTGGATTTAAAGGCTAAAAAGATTGAAGTGGTAATTGCCCATGATGGTAAACGGCCACTTTTTCACGGCGGGGATGGAAAGGTTGCAGATAGGATATGGCAAAAAATGCTGGAAGTATTGTATAGCGATGAAGCTTACACGTTTTTGAACGAAGACTGCCTGGACGTACTTAATGAAATGCGGCATTACTTTACTGCTTTTGATATTAGTGATACACAATGTCAACGGCCGCTGGCTATGTCGTATTCTAAACAAACACTGTTTAGTTTTTCCGGTACCCTAATCAATCAAACATTAGCATTGCTGTTTGATCTGCAAAAACTAAACGTAGGATATAACGCAGAAAGCAGCAGCTTTACAATACCTTCAACTAATGAGATTTCTATTGATACACTTGTTGAGTTATTGGAGCAAAGAGATGCAATAGACCAGTATTTGTATCAAAAAATGGAGGAAGGCCTTACTTGCTCTAAATGGGGAATATTTCTTCCTATGCAATACCAGTTGGAAGTACTGTATCAAAGGGTGTATAATATTAAAGAAACACTTGCTTTTTTAAAACAGCTTCAAATGGTTAAAAACCATATTGAGATGCCTTAGTGTTGTTTGCCAACTGTGCCGGGCTAGGTTTGTGAACCAGCATTCATGAAGCTTTGTGCAAAGAGGCGAATGAAGAATAAACAAAAGATGTATGTATCACTGCCCAATAGCATTGTTGACGTACAAGTGTGCGACGCAACTGGTGTTTCATGGTTGTACTTCTGTTGATATCGCCCCCTATACAACCCCCAAATAATAGCGTGTAACCTGTGGTTGTGCTGCCAAATACCAGGTATTGAACCCGGCTTTTTATAAAACCTGTAATGTTTTTGGTATTTGGGCAACTAAATATAGCCATGAACAATTTACCCTAAGTGCAGGCAGATTATGTATGTGTAAAATAAAATGGTGCGAATTTGTTCATGATAAAAAAAATGATATTTTCATTTTTGAATCAAAATTTACTGCATCTCTATGGCAATCAACCTGCAAAAGGGCCAGAAAATTGACATCGGCCTTTCTAACATTAGCGTAGGGCTTGGATGGAACCCTAACGAAGGCACAGGAGCGGCCTTTGACCTGGATGCTTCGGCTATTATGATTGACAGCTCGCGAACCATACCATCAGAAGCTTTTTTTGTTTTTTACGGTAACCCAAACTCTGCCGATGCCTCGCTGCACCATACGGGTGATGACCCTACCGGCGGTAATTCAGACGGAGGTGACGATGAATCTATTGTTGTTGACCTTACAAAGGTTGACCCTCGCATACAGGAAATACTGTTTGTTGTTACTATACACGAAGCCCAGGCACGCAAACAGAATTTTGGCCAGGTACGAGACTCTTACATACGGTTGGTAGACAATACCACCGGTACAGAAGTGGCTAAATACGAATTGGGCGAAGACTTTTCAATTGAAACCGGTATTGAGTTTGGCCGCTTGTACAAACGAGAGGGTAAATGGAAGTTTGAGGCTTCGGGCATTGGCTATAAGGAAGACCTAGCTTTCTTTTTAAGCAAGTATTACAAAGGCCAGATTATTAACTAGCAATTTAAAAAAACTGTTATGGCAATTAACCTGCAAAAAGGCCAAACCATTGACCTGCGTAAAAACGACCGTGGCGAAACGTTTGACCTTACCACCGTAACCATAGGCCTTGGCTGGGATGTACGTAAAAAACAAAGCGGCTTTTTGGGCAAACTGTTGGGTGGTGGCAAAGAAGAAGAGTATGACCTGGATGCCATTGCTTTTTTGTTAGACAGTAATGGCAAGGTGGCCAATATGGGCCGCACCGTGCAAACGCAAAACGGCAGGCAGGTTGGCTTGTATGAAGGCGATGTGATTTTTTTCAACAGTATGCGGCACCCGTCGGGCCATATATGGCTTACAGGCGATAACCGCACCGGTGCCGGCGATGGTGATGATGAGCAGATTGTTGTAAAGCTGGACTCGCTGGAGCAGCGGTACGAAAAAATTATTTTTCTGGTAACCATTTACCAGGGCAGGCAAAACAACCAGCACTTTGGCATGATTGATAACGCCTTTATACGTGCTGTTGATGCAAGGGGCCGCGAAATTGCCAGGTATAGCCTTTCGGGCGATGCCTCTTGCACCGGTAAATGTGCCATGGTTTTTTCTGAAGTGTACCGTAAAGACGGTACCTGGAAATTCAGGGCCATTGGTGAGCCTAAGGACACAGATAATTTTGTAGAAATTTTGAAATCGTACGTGTACCAATAACCGTTACAGATTATGTTAGGTATCAGGCATTACTCTTTTGATTTATGGCTTACGCTTATTAAGTCTGACCCGCTGTTTAAACAGCAAAGGGCCCTGTATTTTCATAACCGTTACAACCGCCATAACAAAAGCCTGGAAGAAGTTACGGCCATCTTTCGCCAGGTAGACATTATGTGTAACACCATTAATGAAAAAACAGGTGGTAACATAGATGCAGAAGAAATGTACCTGATGGTCATCAGCCTCATTAACGATGGCTTGTTGCACCATACCGATATAGACCTGCAGGAACTGTATAGCACTATGGATAACCTGCTGTTTCAGCACTTGCCCAAAATATATTCTGAAGATACCTTGCCTGTACTGGCATTACTTAAACAACAGCATGGTGTAACCTGCAATATTTTAAGCAATACCGGTTTTATAAAAGGGGTTACTTTACGTAAGGTGTTAGATGCATTGCAGCTTTCACCCTACTTCGACTTTCAACTTTATTCCGACGAACTGGGTATGTCTAAGCCCAACAAAAGGCTTTTTTTTAAACTGCTGCAATACATAGAGCAGGTACAAAATAAACCGATAGACCCCGATGCCATTGTACACATAGGCGATAACGCTTATGCCGATATTGAAGGTGCCCGGGCAATAGGTGTAAAGGGCATACTCATAAACTCCAATACCGCCACCATCAGAAGCCTTATCCATTCATGACGCAGTTATATTCATTACATAAAATCCACCATGAAAACCAATTCGGTTTTTCACCCCTTGCTTACAGCAGGTTTAAATTTGGCGACGAAGCCGTAGCACGCGAGTTTGGCATAGCCCTGGCCAAAGGGTTTATAAAACAGCATCTGGCAGTACAGCCCGTACAACGCCAAATGGTGGTCATATCCAGCCCTTATGCCTTTATTCCTACAGCAACCTTTGCCATGAAAGATTATTTTGTGAGCGAGTTGAACCGCTGGCTGGCCAACCAGCAACTGCCGGTAGTACAAGAAGCAAAAGTGCACCGTACCGTTACCTATAAAGAAGATTATGGAGACCTGAGTGCCGAAGAACGCATCAACCTCATCAGCAACGATTCTTTCCACATTGATAAAGCATTTCTTTCCGGTAAGGTGCTCGTGTTTTTAGACGATATCAAAATAACCGGCAGCCACCAGCGTATGATCGAAAAAATGATCCATGCCTACGCCCTTGACAACCCGGTATTCATGTTGTACTTTGCCGAGTTGGTAAACCACAACATTCATCCTAAAATAGAAAACTATCTCAACTACTATTACGTCAAATCCATCTTCGATCTCGATGGCATCATCAAGTCGGGCATGTTCCGCATCAACACACGCCTGGTTAAGTACATACTCAACTACAACCACAGCTGCTTCAGGTTGTTCATCAACGATCAGGATACCCAGTTTGTACAATACCTGTACGATATGGCCATTGGCAATGGCTATCATCTTATAGACGCCTACATACACAACCTCAACTTTATCAAAGAAAACTTTATACAAACAACTCATAAACTTGTAAACCATGGCAATTAACCTGCAAAAAGGACAAAGACAAAATATTGATGCACCCCGTTTTGTGGTAGGCTTGGGTTGGGATACCAACGCAACAAGCACCGGTACCGCGTTCGACCTCGATGCTTCCATCTTTATCCTGGCCGATAACAAGAAACTGGTTTCCGACGAGCATTTTGTGTTTTACAACAACCTCAAATCGCCCGATGATGCTGTAGAACACAGCGGCGATAACCTTACCGGAGACGGTGCAGGCGACGACGAACAAATTAAGGTAGACCTCTCCAAAATAGACAGCCGTGTATCCGAAATCTGCATCGTGGTTACCATCCACGAGGCCGAACAACGCCGCCAGAATTTTGGCCAGGTACGCAACTCCTTTGTACGTATCGTAGATGCCACCACCAACACCGAAATTTTAAAATACGAACTGGAAGAAGATTTCTCTATCGAAACCGCTGTTGAGTTTGGTCGCATCTACAAAAAAGACGGCAACTGGAAATTTGAAGCAGTAGGCTCCGGCATGAAGGGCGGCCTGCAAGACTACCTCAACCGTTACAATTAATACAGCCAGCTTGCAGTAGTATCACACACTGTTGCTACAAGCTTTTTTTGGGGAAACCCGGCTGCAACAAACAATGAGGCTTCCGTTGCGTCGCACACTGCATCACCTGTACATACATGGGCAATAAACAAGGCAGCACCCACATAAACAACTGCCCTTAACAACCGCAATTCTTACAATAAAAAAATCGCTTTATGGCCATAAACCTGCAAAAAGGACAAAGGATTAACCTCGAAAAATCCAATGGTTCCAAACTCTCCAACGTATGCGTAGGCATCAACTGGGGTGCCATCGAAAAAAAGAGCCTGTTCGGCTTAAGCAAATCCAAAGAAGCTGTAGATCTCGATGCCAGTTGTGCCCTCTTTTCCGATACCAAACAAATGATTGACGTCGTGTATTTCGGCAACCTTCGTTCTAAAGATGGTTCCATCAAACACAGCGGCGACGACCTTACCGGCGATATGGGTGGCGACGATGGCCTGGACAATGAAGTCATTACCGTAGACCTCTCCAGGCTCAACCCCTCGGTAAACTATGTAGCTTTTGTACTCAACAGTTTCCGTGGTCACGATTTTGGTACCATACCCTTTGCCTCCATCCGTATTTACGAAGGCACCCCTTCACGCGTAAACGAAATATTTGCCAAATACGATATTGCCAACGGCCCTGGCTTTGCCGGCCACGTATCCATGGTAATGGGCGTGTTCTACAAAAAAAACGGTGAGTGGAAGTTCAATGCCATCGGCGAACCTACCAAAGACCGTAAACTCGAAGAAACCATCCGCACAGTAGCCCAAACTTATCTCTAAGCCATAGCCACTGCCATTACATTCATTTCATTATCCAACCACATCATCGTTATGGACGCAACAGCAACCACCAACAAACCTGAGTTACCCGCCCGCCTCGATAAAGACGGCAACGTAAACATCGCAGAGCTTTCTTCCGAAGAAATCAGCAGGTACAACGATATCAACCGTAGCCTGGTACCGGGCGATACCAACTCCATCCTCAACTATGGCGTGCAGGTTCAAAACTCCATGGAAAAGTACAGCAACGATTTCCTTACCTCGGTGCGTACCTATAACGCCGGCGAAGTAGGCACACTCATAACAGAGTTGCTTACCGAACTGGATTATATTGATGTGGATGAATTGCAGCAAAGCCCCCTCAAAAGGCTTCTTTCCAAAATCCCTTTGCTCAATAAGCTGGTGGTAGATATCAAAAAAATGTTCCAGAAATACGATACCATTATTGGCAACGTAGACAAGATTACCAATAAAATCAAGGCTGGCAGGCTCAACGCCATCAAAGACAACAGCTCTCTGCAAACCATGTTTGACAGCAATGTCAACTACATCCGCCAAATGGAGGAGCTGATTGTTTCAGGCTCGCTCAAACACAAAGAACTGTCAGAAAAACTGGCTGAAATGGAAGCCAATGCCTCAGCTTATGGCGATTACGAAATTGCCGATATGCGGGATTATGTAAACAGGCTAGACAAACGCCTGGCAGATATGAAAGTGGTACGCTACATCATGCTGCAGTCGCTGGCACAAATACGTGTGGTGCAAAACAACAATACTTCTATTGCTGAAAAGGCCCAGTCTATTGTATCTACTACCATCCCCGTATGGAAAAACCAGCTTACCATTGCAGTAGCCCTGCAAAGGCAAAAAGCCAATGTAGAAATGCAGCGTAAGGTTTCTGAAACCACCAACACCATCCTGCAAAAAAATGCTGAACTGCTTAAACAAAACAGCATAGAGGTAGCAAGGGAAAATGAAAAAACCGTTGTGTCGCTCGATACCCTCAAGCAAACTACACAGTCGCTTATAGATACCCTCAACGAGGTTAAACGCATTCACGACGAAGGTGCACAAAACCGTACCGTATTAAAAACAGAATTACAAAACCTGGAAACAGAATTGAAAAAAAATATCACAAGAGTTAATTAGTGTTAATGGACGAAAGTGCAAAGCAGGTATTTCAGGCATCCCAACAAATCATCAGCAGGTTACAATTGCTGCTGGTGGTTTTTGAAGAGGAAGTGGTGGCCAACATTTATGTACGCACGCAGGTAATTCACAAGCTGTTTGAAAACAATGCCGAGCTGGATGTAAACAAGCTGCAACTCTTCCACTTTCAGTTTACCGAAAGCATTATCGGGCTATTGCGTAAGGTTAAAAAAAACAATGAAAAAGCATACCAAAGCCTGCTAGACGAAATGGAAGTCAACAACGACCTCATGCGTAAGCTTTCACAGGCTATGAAAGAGAAAGACAACTTTGATTACGAAAAAGAGGTGCAGGCGGCCAGGGTAAACAAAACACTTGCAGGCTTATACGAAAACTTTTCTGATTACCTTAAAACCAATCCTGTTCCTAAAGACATAGCAGACTTTGGAAAACGTTTCGCACCGGCCTATTTCTATCCGTTGCCGCAGGTAGCCATCAACCAGTTACTTGATTTTGAACCTGAAGAAGTATACCGTAATGCCTATGGTATCGTAGAAAAAAAACTCATGGGCCTGCAATGCAAAAAGCAGTTCAACAACCGCTTCTATTGTGGCATTCGCTGTAATACTCAGTTGCTGGAAGTGTATAAAGTTCAGGATGAAGAAAGCTTTTTCCTTTTTTACCCCGACCGCAGCTTGTTTCTGGTTTGCCCTACCACTTTTATGGATGAACTGCCGGTTACCAACACCGTATCTGCAAAAGGTAAACTAATGGAAGAACTGGCCGAAAAAACCCTGCTGCTCAAAGAAAAAAGTAAGAGCATCAAAAAGCAATTACCCCCAGAAGTAAAAACCCTGCTGGAAGATTACTATACAAAAATTGAAGGCATAGATTTTTTAGACCTGATAGACGATTACGACATACAGGCCAATATTTTAAAAACCATGCTTAATACAGACAGCATGTAATGCAAACTAAACCGTTATGAGAAAACTACCAGTTTACATACTGCTCGATACCTCTGGCAGCATGAACGGAGAACCCATCGAAGCCGTAAAAAATGGCTTGCAGGTATTGGTAAGCTCCTTACGCCAAAACCCGCAGGCTATCGAAACCGTCTACCTCAGCATCATTACCTTCGATACCGTTGCCAACCAGGTAGTACCACTAACAGACCTGGCCTCTTTTCAAATGATCGACATCAAAAGCAGCGGCACCACCGCTTTAGGGGCAGCCCTGCAACTGGTGGCCAAAAGCATACAACACAATGTTGCCAAAACCACCACCAGCCAAAAAGTAGACTGGAAGCCGATTGTATTCATTATGACAGACGGCATACCTACCGATAACTGGCAAGATGGCCTAAAGGAATTTAAAAAACACAAAACAGGCTTTACCGTAGCCTGTGCCGCAGGTAGCAAGGCCGATACCGGCATACTCAAACAAATCACCGAAAATGTGGTAAGCCTCGATACTGCAGACAGCCATACCATTTCCAAATTCTTTACATGGGTAAGTGCTTCTGTGGCCGTTAGCTCCAGCCGTATCGAAGACACGGGTAAAGAAGTAACCGGCCTTAACGAACTGCCACCACCACCACCCGAACTCAACATCGTTATATAGACCTCCCCCTCATTTTCAAACCCTTTTTATGAGACGCCTGCCCATTTATTTCCTGCTCGATACCTCAGGGTCCATGTATGGCGAACCCATACAGGCCCTTAACAACGCTTTAAGTGGCATGGTCAACATTCTGCGTAGCGATGCCCAGGCCATAGATTCCCTCTGGCTCAGCATCATCACCTTCGACCGCGACGTTACCGAACGTGTACCCCTTACCGAACTGGTTAACTTTCAGCTACCCGAAATACGCTGCCCCGAAAGTGGCCCCACGCATACCGGCAAAGCATTGGAAGTATTGCACAATAAGGTAAGTAAAGAAATACGTAAAGGCAGTGCAGAACAAAAGGGCGATTGGCGGCCGCTTCTGTTCCTGTTTACCGATGGTAAACCTTCAGATTTACAGCTATACAGGGAAATGATACCCAAAATAAAAGCACTGGGTTTTGGGGCCGTTGTAGCCTGTGCCGCCGGGCACTTGGCCAACGATACAATGCTAAAAGAACTTACCGATACAGTAGTGCACCTTGAAACGGTAGACAGCAGCACACTTAAAACGTTTTTTAGATGGGTGTCCGAAACCATAGAGCAAGGAAACAAAAGCATGGGCACGCAAGAAAGCCTGGCCCTGCCGCCACCCCCGGCAGAAATCAACCTGGTTATCTGATGTAAGTATGCCCGGCCTTGCCACACGCTGTTGTTGTAAACTTTTTTTATGAACCAGGCAGCATTAACACAAATGAGGCACCGGTTGCGTCGCACACTTGTACTGCAGGTGCCTTGGGCAGCTGCAAGTCAGCAAGTCAGTAGTCAGTAAGTCATTGAGGGTAGGTGTAAGCATCCTGTGTTCTACTTATTGACTTACTGACCAATGACCAAATGACTTCCCTAAGTACAAGTGTGCGACGCAAGGGACGATGCCATACTTCCTGCTGCTGGTCTCCAAAAAAAGAAAAGGCCGAAAATAGATAACGTATAAAAACAGTACAGGTATAGCCTGTTTACCAATACTAAACAACTTTTATGAGCCGCAGATTACCCATTTATTTCCTGGTAGATGTTTCAGAATCTATGGTGGGCGATTCGATGCCTTTGGTAGAAGAGGGTATGGCAACCATTGTTAAAGAACTAAAGGCCGACCCCAACGCCATTGAAACAGCCTGGATATCCATCATCATCTTTGCAGGCCAGGCCAAAACGCTGGTACCCTTGCAAGAGCTGGTGCACTTTTATCCGCCCCGTTTTCCGGTAGGCAGTGGCACATCGTTAAGCAAGGGCCTGGGCCACCTGATGTATGAAATGCGGCGTAACCAGGTAAAGACTACTTACGAACAAAAAGGCGATTGGAAGCCGATTGTTTTTTTGTTTACAGACGGTGTACCAACCAATGATACCAAAGCCGCCATTGCCGAATGGAAACAGCATTGGCAACGCTCTGCCAACCTGGTGGCCATTTCTTTTGGGTCTGAAGCAGATACCCGGCAACTGGGCGAGCTTACAGAAAACGTACTTCGCTTTCAGAACACCGGCCCCGAAGCTTACCGTAAATTTTTTAAGTGGGTTACAGATTCTATTAAAACCAGTAGTATTGCCGTAGAAAGCAATGCATCTGGCCTGGAACTGGCACCCATGGATAAAACCACACTAGATAAAATAGACATAAGCAAAGAGCCCATACGCAGCGAGATGGTAGACAGCAATTTTGTGGTACTCTCTGCCCGTTGCCAAAATTCTAAACGGCCTTACCTCATCAAATACCGCAGGTCTTTATCAGACTCGGGCATTGCGGGCCTGCAAACGCTATCGTACAGGCTGGCCGGTGCTTATGTGGTAAATCAATCTTATTACGAACTAAGCGATGAGGGCGGCAAAAAACAAAAGATACACACAGACGAGCTTATAGGTGCACCCACCTGCCCCAGTTGCGGCAACCAGATTGGTTTTGCCATGTGTGGTTGTGGTGGCATACATTGCATTGGTGAAGAAGAAACCAGTACCTGCCCATGGTGTGGTAATACCGGCCGTTACGGTTTTGGGGAAGGCGGTTTTGACGTAAACAGGACACAAGGTTAATTATTAGCAATGGACAGCGTAAAAAATTACCTGCAGGCTTTTTTGCTGCAAAAGCAACTGATGATACCCAACCGGCATAACCAGTTGTTTGAAGCTTTTGTACAAGACGAGGCAAACTTTAAAGCTGTAGAACAAATACTGGCTAACCAACAAATGCTCATGGAAAAGTGGAAGATCAAAGACCGGGTAGATACCATTATACGGCAGCATGCTGTGTTGCCTAATGCAACGGTAGGCAAACCTTACGAAGCGGTATTGGATTTTGAGAAATGGCAATGGGGCGACATTACTGCTTTTGAGCTGGATAACCTGGAAGCCATTGGCCTGCAAATAGACAAGGCCAGCAGGCTTATTACGGGCATACCTACCCAAAGCGGCGATATAAGGCTGGTGTTTAAGTTTCGTATACAAGGCGAAACCGATGATAGTCTGCTGAATGAGAAGGCTTTTCCATTCATTGTTAACCCAGATCCCAAATCTTTATGGAAAGACATACCGCCCCCCTCAGATGCTCCATTTATGAAACCTCTGGAACAGGCTGTACAAGCACAACTGGGTAGCCATACGTTGGTAGCCGCCTCTAAAAGGGGGCGGTCGCATGCCAATGCCGGCACATTTCGCGATGATGATTTTGCCTATACATATATTGCCCAAACCGGCTGGAACGTAGTTGCCGTAGCAGATGGGGCTGGCTCTGCGGTGTTTTCCCGCGAAGGCTCACGCATAGCCTGCGAAACAGTTATTGATTATTTTGCTACCAACCTACAGGCCGTTAAGGCCCAATCCTTTGATGTACTGCTGCAAGCCAACCACCAGCAACCAACGGAGGAATTGCAAAAAAAAATAAGCCACGAAGTGTACCAACTGTTATCAGGTGCTGCTTTTGAGGCCCATAAAGCCATTGAGCAAACGGCTATGAGTACGCAGGCTACATTGAAAGATTTTCATACTACCCTTGCTTTTGTAGCGTTTAAAAAATATCCGTTTGGTTATAGCATATTATCGTTTAGTGTAGGTGACTGCCCTATGGCCCTGCTAAGTAAAGACCACAGCAATGTAACCTTACTAAATAAGCTGGATGTAGGCGAGTTTAGCGGCGGCACACGTTTTTTGACCATGCAGGAAATATTCACCTCATCGGAAAGCCTGCAAAAACGTTGCGGGTTTAAAACGGTGGAAGACTTTTCTTACATTGTATTGATGACGGATGGCATTTATGATGCTAAGTTTGGCGTGGAAGCCAGCCTGGAAAAAGCCGAAAACTGGCAGCAATTATTAAATGACCTTGCAGGCCAAAACGATGACGGACTTGCCGTGCAACTGGATGCCGCCAATACCGACGCCGGTAAACAGCTGTTGGCCTGGATGGATTTTTGGAGTGCAGGCAACCACGACGACAGAACCATTGCCCTGGTATTTTAATTCAGCTAATCATGTCAACAACAATAACAGTAGCCTCTTCTATCACCGGTAAATCTTATCAGTACATTGATAATGGCGAGCCTATGCGTGGGGCAGTTAAGGATGTGTATTTTAGTCCTGATAAAACATATGTGATTGCTTTTTACCGCGATAAGCAGGACTTTAACTCTAAAGAGCGTTTACGGCTGCTGGTTACCAGCTACCGCGACTCCTTTTTAAACAAGGAAGGCGGTGACTACTGGAAAAACATTTACTGCTGGCCCAATGATGTGGTTGAAAAAGACGGGCTCACAGGTATTGTTGTACCGGCTTATGACCAGCGTTTCTTTTTTAAAAAAGGCTATGCTGCCAACGACCTTATCAGGGGTAAGGAAAAGCAAGGCAAATGGTTTGCTTCCCCAAAATTCCGCAACAAGCAGTTTACCCTAAGACTTGATGATACTGAACTGGGCAACTGGCTGAATTATTTCCAGATTTGCATCAACATTGCCAGGGGTGTAAAACGCTTGCATGCTGCCGGCCTGGCCCACTCAGACCTTTCGTATAAAAACGTTTTGATAGACCCCACCGATGGTGCGGCGGCCAACATTATTGATATTGATGGCCTGGTAGTGCCCGGTAAGTTTCCTCCCGATGTTATCGGAACACCCGATTTCATTGCCCCGGAAGTACTGGCCACCAAACACCTTAACGTAACTGACCCCAAACGCAACCTGCCCAACCGGCTTACCGATCTGCATGCACTGGCAGTTATGGTTTACATGTACCTGCTGTACCGGCACCCCTTAAAAGGAGGTAAGATACACGACCTGGATACAGAGAAAGATGACCTGCTTTCTATGGGTGAAAAAGCCTTGTTTGTAGAGCACCCTACCGATGCCAGCAACAGGCCTAACTTAAAGCAGGTAAACCCCAAGGAATTGCCCTGGGCAGACGTAAATAAACTGCCTTACAGTATAACAGGCCCCTACCTGAAAGAATTGTTTAACCAGGCATTTATAGATGGTTTGCATAACCCCAACCAACGCCCGCCTGCAGAAATATGGGAGCAGGCTTTACTTAAAACAACTGACCTGATGCAGCCTTGTGCCAACAATGCCTGCGAACAAAAATGGTATGTGTTTGATAACACCACACACCCACGCTGCCCTTTTTGCGGTACGCCGCATAAAGGCACGTTGCCGGTATTGGATTTTTACTTTCAGTTTAAGCCAGGTGTTTGGAGGCCTGAAAACCACCGCCTGATGGTGTACCATAACCAATACCTTTTTCAATGGCATGTAAACCGACACATCATACGTAATGAAAAGATTACAGCCGAACAAAAAAAGCCTGTAGGGTATTTTACCCTGCACAACAATAAGTGGGTGCTTGTAAACCAAACATTACCATCGTTGAAAGACCTGACCAACAATGCCGATGTACCCATGGGTGCCATGGTAGAGTTGACAGATGAAAAACAACTACTGCTTTCAAAAGAAGAAGGCGGAAGGATTGTACTTATTACCTTAGCCAACAAATAACCTTTATTTTCATTGTACTAAATAAAAACCCTTATGTACCTTTTAGCATCCTTCTGGGATACGTTTGTGCAGTACTTCTCGAGCGTGCCAGACCAATGGCATGACTTTACCACCAACTTTACCCGTTACCTGCCTGTTATTGGCGTACTTATCGTAATAGAAAGCCTGCTGTCTGTAGACAATGCTGCCGTACTGGCTACCATGGTTATGGACCTACCACAGCAACAGCGAAACAAAGCCCTTAAGTATGGTATTATTGGTGCCTATGTATTTAGAGGGATATGCCTTATACTGGCGGGTTTCCTGGTAACCGTATGGTGGCTGAAACCGCTGGGTGGCCTGTACCTGCTTTACCTGGTTTGGGATTGGTGGAAAGGCAAACAATCTGCCGAAAAAGAAGATGACTTTGTAGACAAGAAAAGCAACTGGCTGTACAAGGTTACGGTGGGTACCATTGGTAACTTTTGGGCTACCGTAGCATTGGTAGAACTGATGGACCTTGCCTTTTCGATAGACAATGTATTTGCTGCCGTAGCATTTACACCCAATGTAATTGCCATTTGGTTTGGTGTTTTTGTGGGCATACTGGCCATGCGTTTTGTAGCACAGGGCTTTGTAAAGCTGATGGAAAAATACAGCTTTCTTGAAACCTGTGCCTTTTTGGTTATTGGTATTTTGGGAGTTAAGTTGCTGTCATCGGTATATGCCCATTATTACCCCTGCTCTAGCTTTACGGTGTTTATGGAAGGTAACCATGAGTGCCTTAAATCGCAAAACCTGCCTATACCGCAAGGCACCCATGAAATTGCCAAGGGAGACCTGATTACATCTATACTTACCATTTCTATTTTCCTTTTGCCCATATTGAGTTCTTTGCTGTTTAACTTTCCTAAACGGTCGGCTAAAGCCGGTAATGAGGAGGGATAACCAACTACCTTTTTATAGCAAGCCTGCATTTTGGCATAACCAAAATGCAGGCTTTTTTTATGTTACAATGTATTGCTGTTGCCAGATGGCAAGTAGGCTTTTACTGATGTTCTGCTGCTTTTTTTGTGCCTTGGTGGCCAATTGTTTTCTTAATTGCTGAATAGTATTTCTACCGTACAAGTGTGCGACGCAAGGGACGATGCCATGCTTCCTGCTGCTGGTGTACTAACCTCTATAGCGGGCTACACAGCAGCGTGTAAATGTTTAGCTGAAGAGGTAGGTAATATCGTCTTCGCTAAGGGTTTTTACAAAGCTGTCGTCTTCGGTAACCAACTCGCCGGCCAGTTGCTTTTTGTGTTGTTGCAGTTGTATGATTTTTTCTTCTACCGAGCCTTTGCAGGCCAGCTTATAGGCAAACACATTTTTATCCTGGCCAATGCGGTGTGTACGGTCTATGGCCTGTTGCTCTACGGCTGTGTTCCACCAGGGGTCAAAGAGAAAAACATAGTCTGCCGCCGTTAGCGTTAAGCCTGCATTACCGGCTTTTAAACTAATGAGGAATAAGTGGGTAGTATTACCCGGCTGTTGAAACTGCTGCACCATAGCTGTACGTTGGGCGGGTGGTGTTTGGCCATCAAAGTGGTAATAGGCAATGCCCCGTTTATCGCACTCGGCAGCCAGCAGTTGCAGCATGGTACTAAACTGCGAAAACACCAGTGCCTTATGGCCACCGCTGATGATGTTGTCCAGCTCGTTGAGCAGCATTTCGGTTTTTACAGATTGTGTGCAACCCTGCTGCTCTGTGGCCGGCAACAGTAGGGGCGAATTACATACCTGCCTTAGCTTAAGTATGCCCTGCAATACAGCCATTTTGCTTTTGTTAAGGCCGTTGTTTTTGATTTCGAGAAACAGGTTGCCTTTGATTTGTTCTTTGATATCGTCGTACAGGTTTTGTTGTGCGGCACTCATGGTACACCACAAAATACTTTCTGTTTTAGAGGGCAGGTCTTTGGCTACCTGCTCTTTGGTACGCCTTAATATAAACGGTGCCGTTAGCTTTTGTAAGGCCTGTATCTTTTCTTCGTCCCGGTCACGGTCTATGGGGTCTGCATATTCGCGTTTAAAAAATTCGCGGCTGCCAAAAATACCCGGCAAGGCAAAGTTGAGCTGTGCGTATAAATCGAATGTATTGTTTACTACAGGTGTACCACTTAAGGCAATGCGTATATGTGCGTTTACCAGGTTAACGGCTTTGGTAATTTGGGCAGCAGGGTTTTTAATGTTGTGGCTTTCATCAATTACACAAACACCATACTGGCGGTTGGCCAGCAGGGTTTCATCGCTACGCAGCGTGCCATAGCTGGTAATGACAATGTGGTGCGGTTGCTCTAAGTCTGCAGGCTTACGTTGGGCACCATGGTACACCATTGCGGTAAGTGTTGGTGTAAACCTGGCCAGCTCCTGCTGCCAGTTGTACAATAAAGAAGATGGGCAAACAATCAGGCAAACACTATTGGGGTTTTGGTGTAAGTACCAGGCTAAAAAGCAAATGGTTTGTAAGGTTTTACCCAGGCCCATATCATCGGCCAGGCAACTGCCTGCACCTGTTTCAGACAGCAGGGCCATCCACTCAAAACCCTTTTGCTGGTAGGGTCTGAGTGTAGCATTTACGGTAGGCGGTAAGGCATAAACCGCTTGGGCAGATTGTTGCCATTGCAGCCATTTTTCTTTCCATTGGGTTTTGATCAAAGGTTGCAATACAGCAGCCTCGCCCTGGCTTTGTATGCTGCTGTAAGCAATAAAGCGGGGTACAACCAGTTGCTTCTTGTCTACCTTGCCGTGTTTAATCATTACGGCGTATTGCTGCAGCCATTCGTCGCTCAAAACACCCAGGCTGGCATCTTTCAACAGCACGGCACGCTGACCTGCCCACAGCATTTTTTGCAGTACGCCAACAGGCACTTCTTCTTTACCAAAGTGTACGGTAAAGCTGAGTGTAACGGTATGCTCTGACTGCTGAATGATGGCCACCGAAGTTGCTGCCTTATGCGGCGAGTAGCGGAAATGGTGCAGCATATCCATGCCCACCAGTTCAATGTCCAGGTCCAGCAGTTTATGATAAGCTCTTAAAAACCATTGTTTTTTTTGGGCCTCGGCAAAAGGCACATAAAAAAAGCCATTCTTCTGTTTGGGAAAAGATGGGTGTAAAGATTCCAGTAAAGCCATAAACGCATGCTCTGCCTGCTGGTCTCTTTTAATCACCACTGTTTCGCCACCTATTACGGTTTCGTGGTTTTCTTGCCAGGCACCTTCAACCAACATACCATCGTACAACCATTGCGGTGTAAACATCAAAAAGGCGTTGTTTAGCTCGCTTAACAAAACCCGGTTTACAGGTGTAACCACCAGTTGCTTTTGGGTAAACAGGTTGTTGCGGTTAACGGTATAATCTTCATCCAGCCGGGCCAGTATGTGTTGGGCAAATGCGGCTGCATCGTGCTGGTGCAAGGGCAATGTTTGTTGCAGCCATTGCAGGGTTTGATGGTCTTTAAAAGCCAGTATAAAATACTCGTTGTTGCTTTCCAGCAAAAACAGGTAACGGGTAAAGCTATCAAGCGGGTAAGCGGTACCGTTGAGAACAACCGTAATGTCCAGGTTAAAAACGTTGTTGTGTTTTACAACTTCAAACTGCAACTGTGGCCTAAAGTTGCTGAAGCTGCATGGGGCGGTACGCGGGTTTTTATCGCCTTCGCGTTTAACCTTGTGGTACATTTTAACCAAGCCCACAAAAGGCTTTATACGCTCCAGGTTTTTATGTACATGCTTTTCTAAGGCGGTGGCTGCGTACGCTGGCGATACATTGCTTTTCTTAAGCGTTTGTTGCACTTCTAAAATATTGCCAGTACAAAACTCGCTCAGTGCCTGCTGGCCTGCTTTGGGCAAGTGGGCAAAATGCTTACGCAGTTGGGGCATGTCAAGCCCTTTCATGGTATAGTTTATGGTACCGGGGCCTTTAAAAATGTGCAAAGCCTCCAGTATAATGTAGGTTTTAAGCAACTCCTGCGGAGACAACAACACACCTACCTTTTCTTCTACTTTAGCTACCGCCATTTATACTACAATTAGGTTGATAAAAAAGGGGTGCAAACATAAGGTAAGCGGTGTTACAAAGCAGGTATGTCAACAACTATCACCAGCCCAGTTCGGTGGCGGGGTCCCAAAAATGTTTTTCCAGGTTTTGCACCTGGTCTTCTTTAATGGCAATGCCTTCTTTTTCCAGCAGTTTTTGCATGGCATCGGGTGTGCCAAAATGTATTTTGCCGGTAAGCATGCCATTGCGGTTGAGTACGCGGTGGGCGGGTACTTTGGGTTTAATGTGTATGGCACCGTTCATGGCCCAGCCAACCATACGGGCACCCGATTTGGTGCCCAGGTAGTTGGCAATGGCCCCGTACGATGTTACCCGCCCTTTGGGTACCTGGCGTACCACATCGTACACATCCTCAAAAAAAGAAGTGCGGTTTTTGGCAGGTGCTTTGGCTGCCGCTTTTGCTTTTTTAGCCTTTGCCATGGTAAGGTTTAAAGTGGAAAAATACAATGCTTGCACCAAAATAACAGTAGCGGGCACCACAGTTTTCAGTTGCAGCGTACAGGTGTTGCTTTTCTTTTTTGGGAGACGGGCAGCAGCAAGTATGGCATCGTCCCTTGCGTCGCACACTTCCTCTGAAGGAACAATACTGTATAGTCCTGAAATAGGTTGACTCTGAAGTTGTGGATAAGTCAACTTAAAACAGGACAAAAAATGAGTAAAAAACAGATTGTCAATCGTCGGGAAAGGCAACAA
>JAESFG010000476.1_pt1 | contig 26877 bp, 24 predicted proteins | sample 9269371 | NCBI WGS metagenome assembly JAESFG01 (sample SAMN14506227, study PRJNA617093) | algae metagenome | isolation source: Aetokthonos hydrillicola CCALA 1050 (B3-Florida) and co-occurring... | place: USA: South Carolina | collected 2013-01-01 | reverse complement strand
GTTGTTCGCTCGTCGACTCAAAAGACTTGACAGGCTTCGGCTTTCTTCGCCCCACCCGCGATCGCTCGCGAGCAGAGCTACGATTGCTTCTCCTGTCGAGACCGGTCAACGCCGCGAACCGCGACGTTTACCAGCCCCAATAGGCTTCGCTACCAACTTGTCAAAGACCGATTTGACTGGGCCGCTTGTCGCAACCCTTCGACTCGTCTCACTTACCATCGGGTCTTATCAACCGTCCGGCTTGCTCAACTTATCGGTTCCGCGTCGCGTGGCTAGAAGCAATTTTTAACTTGCTTTTCGTCTCGCATCGCTCACCACCGCGTCACAGTGGTAACGGAATGATAAGGGCCAGCAGCGAAGTGTCAACGGGCGGCGAGAAATTTTTGCGAAAAGCGTCTCAAACCCTTGCAAAACAAGGGTTTTGGAGCCGTGGCGAAGTGTCCGCGGTTCCGTCCGGTTCGGCAGGTCGGCGGGAAATGTCCCGTCGGCCGGGTTCGACCGTGGTTCCCTCTGGGGCAATAGCCCCTGGTGTCACAGGAGAGGGGACGTTACAACAAGTTTCACCGGGCACTTTGTGTGGGTCAAGCACAATCAAGCCACCTTCTCGGAATTTTCCCAATGGCGATCCCGCACGCTCTCGTCCTCCGCGCCCCGGGCACCAACTGTGATCACGAAGTGCAAACCGCGTTCGAGATGGTCGGCGGGCGGGCGACCCGCGTCCACATGAACGCCCTCCGCGACAACCCGAAACAGCTCCGCGACTACCAGATTCTGGTGCTGCCGGGCGGGTTCTCCTATGGCGACGACGTCGCCGCGGGCAAGGTGCAAGCCCTCTACATGCAGCACTTCCTGGCCGACGCGATGCGGAAGTTTCGCGACCAGGAGAAGCTCATCCTCGGCATCTGCAACGGGTTCCAGGTTATGCTGAAGGCGGGATTGCTGATGCCCCCAGACGAGGACGGGCCGCTCGCGACCCTCGCGCATAACGACAGCGGGCATTACGAAGACCGCTGGGTGTACCTTCAGGCCACCCCGGGCCGCTGCCCGTTCCTGAAGGGCATCAGCCGCATGCACGTCCCCGTCGGGCACGGCGAAGGTCGATTCGTGTGCCGTAAGGAGTGGATTGCGAAGGGGTTGGAGCAAACCGGGCAGATCGTACTTCGCTACGTCGATGCGGACGGGCATCGCGGCGGCTACCCGGTGAACCCGAACGGCGCACAGGACGACATCGCCGGTATCTGCGACTACAGCGGGCTTGCATTAGGGCTGATGCCGCACCCGGACCGGCACCTGTTCCCGACCCAGCACCCGCAGTGGACGCGGCACGGGTTGAAGGCCGAAGGCGACGGGCTTCAACTGTTCCGCAACGCGGTCGAGTTCTTCGCGAAGGATTGACTGACTTCGGGGAGGCGCAAGATGGCCCGCGACAAGCTCGATCGCCCGCTCGAACGCTGGCGGCGGAGCCACAACCCGCACACGCTCCTGCAACTCGTCAAGGAGCGCGCTCCCGAAGGCAAGCGGAAGTACCGCTTGCTCGCCGCGGCGTTCTGCCGTCGGGCGTGGGCCAAGTTCAACGCCGAACAACGGCACGCGCTGGAAGTGATCGAGCGGTACGCCGAGGGCGAGGCGAAATACAACGAAATGCGGTTAGCGGTCGCCGGGATGCGGATGGAAGGCTACCGGATGCAACCGCTGCTGGTCGAAGCCGCCCGCCGTAAGCCCGAAGACGGCGTCGGCAGCGTGCTGTTCGAGTTGCTCGGCGGGTGGTGGTCGATGGCACCGAGCAACATCGACGAAGCGGACCACCGACCGAATCGGTCGCAGTGGATCGACGAAGCCGCGTGGCAAGCCGAGTGCGCGCGGATGTGCCAGATCGTCCGCGAGTCGTTCGCGCCGCTGTTCGACCCGGTAAAGGTTCATCCGAACTGGCGGACCAAAACCGCGCTGGAGTTGGCCGAAGCGGCGTACCTCCACCGCGACCCGGCCGACGGCACGCTCGAATCCGTGCGGCTCGCGATACTGGCCGACGCCCTCCAAGACGCCGGGTGCGACAGCCCCGCCCTGCTCGACCACCTGCGCAATCCCGGACCGCACGTCCGCGGGTACTGGGCGCTCGACCTGATCCTCGGGAAGCCGGAATGAGCCGTCGAGCGGTGCCGCGCGGAACCTGTCGCCTTGTCGCGCCGCGGGCCGCTCCTGATAATCACCGGACGCGAGGCGCGACGGAGACGGGCGAATGAACGTCGGTGAACTGCGGGCGGCGCTGGCCGCCCAACCCGCGGCGGCACTGCACCTGATGCTGCCCGACGGCGACTTCGTCCCGGCCCACTTCCACGTCACCGAGGTCGGCCGCGTCCAGAAAGACTTCATCGACTGCGGCGGGACGGTCCGGTCGGTGGTGTCGTGTCTGGTTCAGGTGTGGGTCGCCGCCGACACCGCGCACCGGCTGACCGCGGGCAAACTGGCGGGCATCTTCGGCGCGGCCGCGCCGCTGCTGAAATCCGACGCCTTGCCGGTCGAAGTCGAGTACGAGGGGGCGGCGGTGTCGCAGTTCCCGGTCGCCGGCGTCGAAGTCACCCCCGCCGGGTTGCTGCTTCACCTGGGCACGAAGCACACCGACTGCCTCGCCCCGGACCGCTGCGGGGTCGGCCCGAACGCCGCCGGTTGCTGCTAGGGCCGACGCCGACCACCACCGCGACGGGCCACGGAATGCCGACACTCACGCAACTCGGGAACGTCCTCACCAGCGCCCGCGTCGTCACCGCGGAGGTGTGGCAGCGGGCCGTCAAGGCCGGCGACGGCGACTTCGCCGAAACCCTGGACGCGCTCGCCGCGACGCCCGCCTGGTGGACCAACGACCAGCCGACACTGAGCGAATACCAGCGGAGCGTCATCGAGCTGTGGTGGGAGGGCGGGAAGGTCGCCCTGCACCGCCAGCTCGCCCTCAACCAGTACCTCATCCTCAAGAAGCTCGGGCAAGGCGGGCAGGGCGAAGTGTACCTCTGCCGGCAGCTCAACCCGGCGCGTTACGTCGCCATCAAGACGCTGACGCAAGAGACCGACGCCCGGCGGCAGCGGTTCGAGCAGGAGGCGAAGGCGATGATGCGGGTGGTTCACCCCGGCGTCGCCCGCTTCCAGCTCTACGAGCGGGTCCGCGACGCCACCGGCAAACCGACCGACGAGTACCTGATCGCGATGGAGTACGTCGAGGGCACCGACCTCTACCGGATGGTGCAGGAGAACGGCCCGCCGCCGTGGAAGTTCGTCGCCCGGTGGGCGGTGGACGTGCTCGGCGGGTTGGCCGTCATCCACCAGAACGGCTTTATTCACCGCGACGTCAAGCCGGCGAACATCATGGTCGTCGGCCCGACGCCGGGGCCGCGGGTGCTGGTGGTCGACAGCAACGCCAAGCTGCTCGACTTCGGCGCGGCCAAACTCGCCGCCGACGTCAAGCCGGTCGCCACCGGGCCGAAGCGGGTGTTCGTCGGCACCCGCGAGTACGCCCCGCCGGAGCAGTGGAACGAGCAGGTGGTTCCGGCGTCGGACGTCTACGCGCTGGGGGCCAGCCTGTTCCACGTGATGACCGGGCGGCCGCCGTACGAGGTCGAGGGGCGGGACGCGGTCGCGTTCGTGCGGGCGCACTCGCGCGCGCCCATCCCGGACGCCCGCGAGTACAACCCGGACGTGCCGGTGCCCATGAGCCGGCTGCTCATGAAGATGATGTCGAAGGCCGCCGAGGACCGCGGCACCGCGGCCGAACTGGTCGGGGAGTTCCGCGACCTGCTGCCGGAGGCGCTGCGGCCGCCGGTCGAAACCGCGACCAAGCCCAAGGCGTCCGGGCCGCCCAAGTCGCGCCCGCCGGCCGCGATCGCGCCGCCCGAGCCGGAGGAAGAGGAACGCGGCCTGGCGCACGCGCTCTTGCACCCCTTCTTCGTGGTGCTCGAACGCCTCTTCCTGCCGGCCCGGTTGCGCCCGCCGGCCGGGCACGAGCCGGGGCCGGCCGAGCGGCTCGCCGCCCTGCTCCGCCGACCGCTCTTGCTCCTCGCGCTGCTGGTCGTTATTGCCGCCGTCATAATTCTGACGCGGTGACCGATCTGGGTTTGGCACCCCGGCCGTGCGCGAGTTATACTGAATGGGGCGTCGATTCACGTCGTGTCTCTCTCCCGGCGGGATCATGACGGACTTGCACCTCCAGAACGTGCGGACCGGCGAGACGCTCAAACTGCCGCCCGAGCGCACCCTGATCGGGACCGCCGACCACGCTACCGTCGCCGCACCCGAGGACGGCCCGTACCTCGCCGCCCTCATCGTCCGTTACCCGACCGGGTGGGCCATGTTCGGCCTGTCCGACGACGAATCCGTCACCTTCAACCGGCAGCCGCTCCGCCCCGCTCAGCGCGTCGTGCCGAAGCGCGGCGACCTGTTCATCATCGGCGACGAGCGGTGGACGTTCGTGTCGCCGCGGAGCGACGCGGACGCGGGCACCGGCGCGGCCGACGCGCCGCCGTGCTTCGTCTACATCCGCAACCCGGACGGCATGGAGGAGTGCCGGGCGGTCGATCACGACCTGCTGTTCGGCCGGCTCGAAACCTGCCACGTCCAACTGGCCGACTCACGGCTGTCGCGGCTCAGCGCGCTCCTGGCAGCGCACGACGGCCAGTGGTACCTGCACAACCTGTCGAAGAAGGCGCTCGGCCGCAACCGCAAGGCGGTCCACAACATCGCGCGGGTCGAGGACGGCGACGAACTGCTGATCGGCCCGCTGGTGGTGCGGGTCGAGATCCGCGGCGGGTCGGCGGAGAAGCCGCCGCTGTCGGCGAGCGCCGGGAGCGACGCGAAGGGGTCGAAGGCGACGTTCGGCACCGGCGACTTCGGCGAGACGACCGAAGACGGCTCCGGGCCGCACCAGCCGACCGGCCGGTACGATTCGACCGAGTTGCAGAGCAACGCCCAGCAGTTGGAGCGGTGGCTCAAGAAGCAGGAAACGGCGGCGGGCGGGCCGAAGTCAGGGTTGGGCGGCTGGCTGGCCGGGCAGCGGGACAAGCTCCGCCGGTTCTGGCTCGACACGCCGGAAACGACCGCCGCCCGGAGCCTGCGGGCCGCCGGCAAGTTCGACGAGGCGTTCGCGGTGCTCGACCGCGCGATCCGCGCCCGCCCGGACGGCCCAGAATTGCTCCGCGAGCTGTACCGGCTGTATGAAGCCGCCGGCTTGCTCGACCTGTGCTACCGGCCGCTGCGCCAGCTCGAAAAGCTGACCGAAGCCCGCGGCACCCCGGACGCCTGGGTGCTGGAGACGCTCGCCCGGCTGTGCGAGCGGCTCGGCGTGGAGCAACCGGAGATGACCAACCGCGCCGTGGCGTACTGGCACAAACTGGAGGCCGCGACCGGCACCAGCTATCACCGCCAGCGGGCCGACGCGCTCGCCCGCCGCGCCCTCCGCGAGGGCGGCTACGCCGAAACCAGCGACGACAGTTGATTCTTCCTTCGAACCGCAACATCCGCACCGCGTCGCCGAGCGTCCTCCAGACCCGGCGACGCGATCGTCTTTTTGCACCCGCTCCAAAACCGGAAAAACATGTAAGCGGCGCGGACGAAATGTGTAGAATCTGTTATGTCACTATGGTGACACACATCCGCTCGGTGTCTGTTGCGCCGAGCGACCTTTCACAGCAACGTCCCGGCAGCGGACCGGGAACCGAGGAGTGTGATGACAACACGGGACGCGAGCGGGGCGTGGGCCGGCCCGGAATTCGGTCCGAACGCGACGATGTCGTCGACGGAGCGCGGGCTGTGCCTGTCGGCGATATTCGGGGCGGTGAGCGGCGCGTTCGCCGGTTCCGCGCTCGCCGCCGGCACCGCGGACGTCTTCCCGGCGGTGTTCGGGATGCTCGGCACGGTCGGCGGCAGCGCGCTGGCCGCGGCCGCGTGGTCGGCGCTCGCCGGCCGACCCAACCGCCATTCGTAATCGGAGTTGTTGTCGCAGATAATCATCCCAAGCGGCGTCACTGCGGTGACGCCGTGCTTCTTGGTCGGTGTCGCACGGCGTCACCGCAGTGACGCCGCTTGGGAGGTGTCCGATGCCCGACAGTCGATACGCAGTCTCCGACCTGATCGAGTACGCCGCGGCCCTCTTCGCGGCCGCCGGGTGCGACGGCGACAAGCCGCACGTCATCGCGGCCGGCTTGGTCGAAGCGGACTTGCTCGGCCACACGACGCACGGCCTGCAACTCGCTCCGACGTATTTAAACGAACTTAATTCCGCCGGCATGACACCCCGCGGCGAGCCGGATGTGGTCGCAGATCGCGGCGCGGCGGCCACCTGGGACGGCAAGCGGTTGCCGGGCGTGTGGCTCGCGGCCAAGGCGACCGAACTGGCGTGCGAGCGCGCGCAAAAGTTCGGCGTCGCGACGGTCGTCATTCGCAAAAGCCACCACATCGGCTGTCTGGCGGCGTTCCTCCAGCGCGCCACCGACCGCGGGCTGATGATCACGATCGCCTCTTCCGACCCGGCGGTAGCGACCGTCGCCCCGTTCGGCGGGCGCACGCCGGTCGTCACGCCGAACCCGATCGCGTACGGCATCCCGACGACCGGCGACCCGATCCTGATCGACGTCAGCGCGTCGATCACGACGAACGGCATGGCCGGGCGGTTGCGGCGCGAGGGGAAGCGGTTCCCGGGGCGCTGGGCGCTGACGGCCGAGGGCGAACCGACCGACGACCCCAACGCGCTGTTCACGACCCCGCCGGGCACCTTGTTGCCGGTCGGCGGTGCCGAGTACGGACACAAGGGGTACGGCCTGGCTCTGATGGTCGAAGCGCTGACGCAGGGGTTGAGCGGGTACGGCCGGGCGGACGCGCCGACGCGCTTCGGGGCGTCGGTGTTCGTGCAGGTGACCGACCCGGCGGCCTTTGGCGGAGTGGAGGCGTTCACGCGCGAAACGGGTTGGCTGGCGGCGGCGTGTCGGGCGTCGGCCCCGGTGCCGGGCGGGGACGCGGTGCGCCTCCCCGGCGAGCGCGGGCTGGCGCACAAGCGCCGGGCGCTCGCCGAGGGGTTGGAGTTGTACGCGGGGGTGATGGAAGGGTTGGTCCCGCACGCCGAGCGGTTGGGGGTGAAGGTGCCGCAGCCGCTGTGAGTGATTAGGGTGTCCGCGGAGGTGGTTGCTCCTGACCCGGCCGGCAATGGTGCATTTCCGATGCGCGGGTAGGCAGTTGTCCCTCACCCGGACGGCGGTTCGGCTACCGACATTTTCGCGCGTGTTCGCCGACGCGCCGGCCACCCTCTCCCCGCATGTGCGGGGCGAGGAGAAGAACTTGGCGCCTGAATCGCAATTCGCGCCGTGTCGCTGTGGGCGGCGGAGGTGTTTTCCCTCGCCCCGCGCATGCGGGGAGAGGGTGGCCGGCGTGAGTTGCGACAACCGGAGTGGGAGTCCGCACTTCTACCGCCGGCCGGGTGAGGGGCAACACCGACGCGCTCCTGAAGTGAGCGTCGGCCTCACGCCCCCATCAACTCCTTCACCTTCGGCAGCCCGACGCGGGTGACGTAGTCGCCGAACAGCTCGTCCTTCGCCCGCTCGGCCGCGAACGCCGCGAACACCTTCGACAGCCGCGGCACGATCTGGTCGATCGGCACCCCGTCCTGAACCTCCTCGTTCAGCCGGCGGCCGTAGGAGTCGCCGCCGACGTACAGCGTGTATTTCGTACCGCCGCGGCCGACGATGCCGATTTCGCTCTGGTACGGCCGGGCGCACCCGTTCGGGCACCCGGTCATGCGGACGCTGATCTGCTCGCCGCCCAGACCCAGCCCGCTCAGCATCGTCTCGAACTGATCGACCAGCCCGGGCATCGCCCGCTCACTCTCGGTGATCGCCAGCGGGCACGTCGGGATGGCCGGGCACGCCATGCTCCACCGCTGCACCATCGACAGCGTCTCCGGCTTCGGAATGCCGTACTCCTGCATCAGCGACTCGACGCCGGGGCGGTCGTCGGCCGTCAGCCCGCACAGCATGATGTCCTGCTGCGCGGTCAGCCGCACGTCGCACTTGTACTTCTGCACGATCGCCCGCAGCCCGCTCAGCAGGCGGAGCGACCCTTCGTCTTTAATCCGCCCGTTCTCGACCGACAGCCCCAAAAAGAGTTTGCCCCCGCCCATACTCTGCCAGCCGTGGTGCAGGTCGAGGCCAGTGATGCTCACCTCGCGCGGAAGCTCGCGTGGCCCCTTGAAATAGTCGCTATAAAAGACGTCGCGGAACTTTTCGAGGCCCCAGTCCTTCATCACGTACTTCAGCCGCGCCCGCTTGCGGTTCTCGCGGTTGCCGTGGTCGCGGAACAGCTTGACGACGGCTTCCGACGCCGCCACCACCTGATCCGGTGTGATGAAGCCGACCGGTTGGGCGAGCAGCGGGTAGGTGTCGGGGTTCGCGTTCGACTGCCCCTGCCCGCCGCCGGCGAACAGGTTGTAGCCGACCGGTTGCCCGTTCTCCGTGATGGCGAGAAACCCGAGGCACTGCGCGAGCAGGTCGGTGCAGTTGTCGTGCGGCAGGCTGAACGCGACCTTGAACTTCCGCGGCAGGTACGTCGCCCCGTAGATCGGCTCGTCGGCCTCCGGGTTGGGCGACTCGGCCGCGGGCGTCTGCGGCTGGTATTCGCCGTTGAGCCAGATCTCGTGGTACGCCCGCGCGCCGGCCCGGGGGGCGAGGTGAGCGGCGACCGCGTCGGCAAGCTCTTGGTTCAGCTTGCGGGTCGGGTCGGGCAGCGGGGCCGGGCAGGCGAGCACGTTGCGGTTCACGTCGCCGCACCCGCCGAGCGTCGTGACCAACTTCGCGTTGATCGCCTGCAGAGCCGGCTTCATGCTCCCCTTGAGCACGCCGTGGAACTGGAAGCTCTGCCGCGTGGTGATGCGGAGCGTGCTGTTGGCGTACTCGCGGCAGACCTCGTCCATCGCGAGGTACTGCTCGGCGGTCAGCTTCCCGCCCGGCAGCTTGAGCCGCAGCATGAACATGTACGCCTTGCCGACGCCCGCCTTCGAGCGGTTCTTGCGGGCGTCGCGGTCTTCCTGCTGGTAGCTGCCGTGGAACTTGATGAGGCTCTTGTTCGCCTCGCTCAGGTGCTCGACGGTCGGGTCGGCGAACTCCTCAGCCAGCGTACCGCGAAGGTAGCGGCCTTCGAGCTTGTGCCCCTCGACCGGTGACAGCTTCGGCGCGTTCTCGTCTGACATCGCTCGTCCGTATGTGAAGTGGCCCGACGGGGCCGACAGTTCATTTTTACTCGCCACCAAGAGAATCGGTAGGGCAACTTCAGCGCTAAAGCCGATTCACGAAGTGATAGATGCACCGTTGAGCGTTCGCCCCGCGGGGGCGAAAACACCAATGGACTCGCCCCTGCGGGGCGAACGCTCAACGAAAGACCTTTCAAACGCACCTAAACAAAAATCCAGAAAAATTGGCGCAGGCGATTTGACTTCGCCAAATTAATGCACACAATACCAGTAAGACATTATTCGGCGCGATTGCGCCGCGCAAGAAGGTCGGCCGGTATCGGGCGCGGAATGTTGCGGCTTGGCAAACGCCGCGCCGGCGGGGTACGTTAGTAGCTGGGAAGGCGTCCTCAGCGCGGAGGTGGGCGATGGCGGCACTGCGAGTTTACCGGTTGCTCGGCGCGGCGGTCACGGCCACTTGCCTGCTCGCCACGGCGCTCGCGGCACAGCCGCCGCGCCCGGACCCGATCGAGGCGGCCAAGGCGCAGCAGAAGCTTTCCGATCAGAAGGTGACGGCGGAAGTCGAGAGCAAAATCGCCGAGGCCGACCGCGCCATCAAGGCCGGGAACAACGCGAAGGCCGCGGTGCTGCTCAAGGGCGTGCTCCGCGACGTCGATCTGGCCGTCGGGATCAGCGGCGAGACGCGGAAGACCCTCACGACGAACCTGACGGCACGCATCGCGATCGCGGAAGGCCGCCCGGTGCCGGCCGCGCCGGGCGGGGTCGCTCTCGACCCGAAGACGGCCGAGTTCAAGGCGTCTCAGAAGGCCGCGGTGGATCGCTACATCGCGCAGTTGAAGGAAGTGAACGCCGGCATTGACCGCGTCGCCGAGGCGCAGGCGAAGGGCGACAACAAGGCGGCCGAAACGGAGATCGCGAAGCTTGCCGCCGCGTACCCGAACAACCCGGCGGTCCTGACCCTGGCCCAGACCGGCAGCGTCAAGAGCCGCGTGGACGACGCGGTCGCCTTCCAGAAGGTGCAGAACGCCCGCATGGCCGCGGTGCAGAAGGGGATCATGGAGTCGTCGCTGCCGGCGATCCGCGACGTCGAGTTCCCGGCCAACTGGAAGGAGATCACCGCCCGCCGCACGACGCAGGTCAAGCTCACCGCGAAGGAGCAGAAGATCCTCGAAGCGCTCGACAAGCCGACGTCGGTGAACTTCAACGAGCGGCCGCTGGAGGAGGCGCTGCAAGACCTGTCCAACGCGCTCGACCAACCGCTGCTGATCGACAAGAAGTCGCTCGAAGACCTGCTCGTGGACCTGAAGAAGGGCGTGTCGCTGAACGCGAAGGGGCTGTCCGGGCGCACGGTGCTGCGGTCGATCCTCGGGTCGCAGGGGCTGACGTTCATCGTCAAGGACGAGACGATCCAGATCGTGACGCTGGAGAAGGCCAAGAGCACGCTGACGACGCGGGTGTACTACCTCGGCGACCTGGTGACCGGCACCGGGCCGTTCGGCGACTTCCGCTTCGGCCCGCTGCTGAACCTGGCGCAGACGCAGGAGAACGCCCGGGTGCTGATCGACACCATCACCAAGTCGGTGGACCCGCTGGTGTGGAAGGAGAACAGCGGCCCGGGGTCGGTGGTGTTCGACGTGCCGAGCATGTCGCTCATCGTCCGCGCCCCGACCGAGGTCCACTTCACGCTCGGCAAGAGCTTCGGGGGGGGACGCTGAATAGTTGGTAGTTGGTGGTTGGTAGTTGGTAGTAAAGGCAGAAGGCCAGAACCCCGAATGGCTCTGGCCTTCTGCCTTTACTACCAACTACCAACCACCAACTACCAACTATGTCGAGATTCTTCCCCTCCCCGGCCGAGTGCGGGCACCACACCATTTTCGGGGCAGCGCAGGCGCGGACGTACGCCGGCGACCACGTTCAGCTCTCGCTCGTGGACGTGCCGGCGGGCGGCGTCATCGACTGGCACTCGCACCCGAACGAGCAGATCGGAATGGTGACCGCCGGCGTGCTGACGTTCTTCATCGGCGACGAGCAGAAGACGCTGTCGGCGGGCGAGTTCTACCTCATCCCCGGCGGGGTGCGGCACCGCGTCGAGGCGAACAGCGGCCCGGCCCAGGCACTCGACGTGTTTTATCCCATTCGCGACGAGTACCGGTGAGCCGCGCGGAACCCACCCCCAACCCCCTCCCTGAAAGGAGGGGGCTTCAAGAGCTTCGCGCGCCGTTACTGTAATCGGCGCGCCGAGGTTTCGGCCCCCTCCCTTCAGGGAGGGGGTTGGGGGTGGGTTCTTCACGCGCGCAGGCAGTGCTCGAACAGCAGCCGCCACTCGAGTTCCTGCACGCGCTTCGCCAGCCCCTCCTGCGGGGTGCCGGTGTCGCGCACCTTCTCGCACAGGTCCACGAAGTCGAACGGCGTGGTGTAGCGGTAGCCGAGCGCGGCCGCTTCGGTCGCGAGTTGGGCTAGAACCGGGTGCGAGCCGACCCGCCGCCACCAATACTTGCTGTTGAAGGCGTCCGGCTCGCGGCGGTGCATGATCGCGTGCCAGAAGTCGCGGTCCGGGTGTCCCTCGTCCTCCTGACTGACCGCGTGCGACTCGTCGAGGAAGTCGAACCGCAGCCACAGCCCGGCCTGGGCGGGGCGCGGCAGGTCGGCGCACGCGGTGGCAATTCGGGCGCGAAGGTCGGTCGCCGGCGTGCCCGGGCCGAGCGACGTCGGATGTGGTACGCGAAGGAGGTCGGCCAAGCGCGGCAGGAATTCGGCCATGTGAGCGCTTCGAGAAAGTGAGGGCGACGCCGACTGTTCTACGCCTACTGCGCTTGCCCGCCGACGCCGCGAACGGGACAATCAGCCCAAACAGACACGCGGAGCCGGCCCATGCGCACGTTCGTGTTCAGCGACGGCAAGTCGAACAAGTTCTGGAACATCGCGCTGAGCGGCGCGGAGTTCACCGTCACCTTCGGCCGCGTCGGCACCACCGGGCAGACGCAGGCCAAACAGTTCGCTTCCGCCGCCGAAGCTCAAAAGGCGCACGATAAGCTCGTCGCCGAGAAGTTGAAGAAGGGCTACACGGAGACGTTCCCGACGCCGCCGGCGCCGCCGAAGGTCGTTACGACCGAGCAGAAGGCGCTCGAAGCGGCGCTGCTGGCGCACCCGGACGAGGTCGCGGCGCACTCCGCGTACGCCGACTACCTCACCGAGCACGACGACCCGCGCGGGGCGTTCATCCAGACACAACTGGCGCTCGAAGACCCGGCCCGGGGCAAGGCCGAGCGCGCCGCGCTCGCCAAACGCGAGGCCGAACTGCTCAAGGCGCACGCGGCCGAGTGGATGGGCGGGGTCGCCAAGTACCTGCACGGCGAGTGGAGCGGCGCCGAGTCGATTTACGAGTACCGGTTCGCCCGCGGGTGGCTGGACACGGTCCGCGTCCACCCACTGCACCCGCCGCTGTTCGAGGCGCTCGCGCAGTCGCCCGAGGTGCGGATGCTCCGCCGGCTCGACGTCGTGTACGACATGCGGTACCACTTCGACCGGTTCGACCAGTTCGTCGAGAAGATGAACGCGTCGCTGCCCGAAGACGAGCAGATGGACGACGAGGACTGGTACTTCGAGGACCCGGCTGAAATAGTTTCGGTGCTGGCCGCGTCGCCGTACTTTACCAACCTCCGGGTGCTGAAATACGGGTACAGCGACGACCACAAGGACGGCCCGTCGCACAGCACGATGATCAGCGCGTTCGAGTCCGACCCGGACGCGTTCCTGGCGCTGCTGAAGGCGTGCCCGCGGCTCGAAGAGTTGTACCTCAACGCCGACCTGGACCGGGTCGATGAGGTGTTCGCCTCGGACTTACTCGGCAACCTGCGGGTGTTCCAGTACTACTACGGCGTCGGCCGGTACAACAACCCGGCCAGCCCGTACCCGCTCAGCGCGCTGGCGGAGAACGCGGCGCTGGAGCACGTCCACACGCTCCGCTTCCACCCCGGGCGCGACGCGGACGTCGACCTGGACGAGTTCACCGCGCTGCTCAACTCGCCGAACCTGCCGGAGTTGAAGCACCTGCAGGTTCACATGGGGAACTTCGGCGACGCGGGCGCGGACGCGGTCGTCGCGAGCGGCATCCTGAAGCGGCTGAAGTCGCTCGACCTGGGGTACGGCGACCTGACCGACGTCGGCGCGCGGGCGCTGGCCGCCTGCCCGGACTTCAAGAACCTGAACACGTTCGTCGCGAACTACACCGGGTTGACGGCTGCCGGGGTCGCGGCGCTGCGGGCCACCGGCGTGCCGATCGTGGCCGACAACCTGCACTCCGCCGCCAACGCCCGCGACTACCGCTACAGCGTGGACTGGGAGTAGGAAAAGTGCTGAGTGCTGAGTGCTGAGTGCTGAGTCAAGACAGAAGGGCGGCAGTCGCGCGCTCTCCTCTGTCTTGACTCAGCACTCAGCACTACTTGGCGGTGAGCGGGATGTCGTGCGACTGGTCGCCGCCCTTGACTTCGACCACCAATCCCGAGGTGTCCGGCTTCTCGTACTTCTCCGGGACGGCGACGTAGATCGGCCACTCGCCGGTCTTCGGGTCGGTGAAATCGACCGGCCCCTTCTTCTTCGACGGCGGCGGCACCTCCTTGAGCGGCGAGGTGATGACCGCCAGCTTACACGGCCCGAGCGGCGGCTCCAGAATCTCGTACGCGCCGCTGTTGCGAATCCGGCCGGACATCGAGTGCTTGCCGTCGGCGCTGAGGATGATCACCTCGCCGCCGCCGACCGGCTTGCCGTCGATGGTGATCGTGCCGGTCAGCTTGCCGCCGCGGTTGACGCCGTCGCCCTTGGCGCACCCGGCCGCGAGCGCAAGAGCCGCTAGCAGAACGCCGGCCGCGGCGCGCGCGTAGATGCCACGCATGGAATTGCTGCTCCGTAAAGGGAACCGCCCGGCACGCGGCCGGGCGGGTGAGAGGTACGGGACGCGGTCGGGGGTCAGAAGTTCGGCACCACCTGACCGTCGCCCGGGTCGGCCAGCCGGGTCCACGCGGTCGCGTCGATGCCCGGGCTGAGGCCGCGGACGCTGCCGTCGGCCATCGACACGTTGATGCCGCTGGCGGTGAACGCGTGGGCGACGTCCATGTTGCAGTTCTGCTGCGTCACCCCGGTCTGGAACTTGGTGCCGACCGAGATGCCGTTGAACATCGGAGCCTGGCTCGGGGTCCAGCCGCCGTGGAACAGCAGGTTGCCGCGGCTCGACGCCGGGCACATCATCATCTTCTCGGCGAACGCGATCGACTGCGAGGTGCCGTCGGGGATGGTGTCGAGCTTGTAGCTCGTCCACCAGTACCGGGTGTCGGTGTACGGGCTGTTGCGGCGGGCGAACATCTGGTAGTTGAACGCGTAGCTGGTGGCCGACCAGTTCGAGTTCGCGCCGCCGTCCAGCCAACTGTAGGCGATGCTGAGGAAGTCTTGCGGGCTGGGGTCGTGCGGGGCCTTGAACGACTTCACCTGGGCCGTCCACACCTTGGTGGTGCCGGCGGTGGAGAACAGTTGCTGCCCGTTGCCGGCCTTGTACAGCGCGTCCTGCTCGATGAACGGCATCAGGTGGTAGTACAGGGTGACGTCGCCGTTGAGCGTCTTCCACGGGGTGGCGTTGCCGCCGTTCTGCCACGCGCTCGGGTTGGCCCCCGGCTCGCCCTGGTGGTTCCACCAGGGGTCCCACGCGTTCGGCAGCACCCCGCCGCGGCTGTCGGCCGCCGAGTGGACGGCGAGCGTGATCTGCTTCATGTTGTTCTGGCTGGCCATCCGCGCCGCGGCCTCGCGGACCTTCTGCACGGCCGGGAGGAGCAACCCGATCAGGATGGCGATGATCGCGATGACGACGAGCAACTCGATCAGTGTAAAGGCACGCGCCCGTAGGCGCCGGGAGAGAGACATTTGGGCAGACTCCGCAGGCGAACCGATGAAATGGGGAGGAGATGCCGGGCTGCGAGGCCCGACACCACCGATGTTAAGGCACAATGAGGGATGCCGTCAACGGCGCAAATGATGAGATTTGTGCCGAAGGACGGCGGGCGCCGGAATCTGATACACTGCCGCAAGCACAGGAGGTTCCGATGACTCCCGCCGAGCCGCTCCGCCTCACCAAGCTCGCCAAGCGCGCCGGGTGCGCCGCCAAACACCCGCCCGGGTTCCTCCTGCCGCTCCTCGGCCTGCTCCCGCCGGTCACCGACCCGAACGTGCTGGTCGGCAGCGCGACCGCCGACGACGCGGCCGTCTACAAGCTGAGCGACGACCTCGCGCTGGTCCTCACCACCGACTTCTTCACGCCGATCGTGGACGCGCCGCGGGACTTCGGCCGGGTCGCTGCGGCGAACGCCCTGTCCGACGTGTACGCGATGGGCGGGGTGCCGACCGCGGCGCTGAGCGTGGTCGGGTTCCCCGATTCGCTCCCGGCCGCAGTGCTGGGCGACATCCTGGCCGGGGCGTCGGCGGTCGCGGCCGAAGCCGGGATCGCGATCGTCGGCGGCCACACCATCAAGAGCGAAGAGCCGATCTTCGGGCTGGCGGTGGTGGGCACGGTTCACCCGCAGCGCGTGCTGTCGAACGCCGGCGCGCGACCCGGCGACGTGCTCATCCTCACGAAGCCGCTCGGGCTGGGCATCATCTCCACCGCGGCGAAGAACGACCAGGATTCGCGCGGGGCAATCACCGAGGCGATTCGCGTGATGACGACGCTCAACCGCGCCGCGGCGGAAGTGCTGGCAGGAGGGGGTGGCAGGGGGAACCCGCAGGGGGTTCCCCCTCTCCAAACAGGTTTCGAAGTCCACGCGCTGACCGACGTGACCGGGTTCGGGCTGCTCGGGCACCTGCGCAACGTCACGGCGGCGAGCGGGGTTGAGGCCGAGGTGTGGGCCGACCGCGTGCCGGTCCTCGAAGCCGCCCGCGAGTACGTCAGGGCGGGGATCGCCCCGGGCGGGACGCGGGCCAACGCCAAGTTCCTCGCCGACTGGGTCGAGTTCGCCCCGGACGTGTCCGGCGAGGAGCAACTCCTGCTGTGCGACGCACAGACCTCCGGCGGGCTGCTCGTGGCGGTGCCGGCGGCGACCGCGGCCGATGTCGTGAAGGCGCTGGCCGCCGCGGGCACGCTCGCGAGTGCCGTGGTGGGTCGAATCAGCGGCGAGGGCCGCGGCAAGATTCGCGTGGTTGCGCGTTGCACGTCGTGACGCCGCCGGTTACCTTGTGGCGTCCTTCGCGCTCGCGTTTAGCTCGCTGGTTTCCAGCAGGCCGATGTTGCGTCGGCCGAGCGCCTTCTACGCAGTCCGCCGCGAGGACGGCTGTTCCAGCACCGCTATCGATGCGCGTTGCGCAACTTGTCGAGCGGTCTGGGGCTACCCCGCGAGTCGTGGTCTCGCTCAACAAGTTGCGCAACGCGCATCGGCGGTGCCGCGAGCCGTCCGCGCCACAGGGGGAGAAGTAAACGCGAGCGCGGAGGGCGCCTCCCTTGTCAGCTTTTTTGCGGCGGCCGGCGCGCCGCCGGGATACAACTACGCTCACCTCTCACCACCCGGCCCTCGACCCGGTAGCACCATGACCATACCGCGCCTCCGCGCCGCGCTCGCGGCCGCGATTCCGACCGCCCTTCTCGCCGCACTCCTCGTCCCGCTCGCGGACACGCGGTCGGCCGATCTGAAGCCGACCGCGTACGCCATCCGCGACGCCCGCGTCGTCACCGAGGCCGGCACCGTGCTGCCGAAGGCGACGGTCGTCGTCCGCGACGGGGTCATCACCGCCGTCGGGCCGGACGCCGAGGTGCCGCCGGACGCGCTCGTCACCGACGGCAAGGGGTTGACCGTGTACCCGGGGTTCATCGACGCCGGCAACGCCCGCGGCTACGACCCGGCGCTGCGTCGCTCGCAGGGCGGGCCGCCGGCGGTCGAGGACGTCGCCGCCGACCCGCTCGTCGCCACCAAGCCGGACAACCGCAAGGGGCTGACCCCGGAGTTCGCCGCTCAGACCGCGCTCAAGCTGGATGAAGACACCGTCGGCGCGTGGCGGAAGGCCGGGTTCACGGCGCAGCTCATCACCCCGGACGGCGGATACCTGTCCGGCACGAGCGCGCTCGTCAGCCTGAGCGGTGCGGTGCCGCGGGAGGCGGTGCTCCGCGCCCCGGTCGCGCTGCACGCCCGGTTCGGCCGCGTCCTCGGCTCCGACTACCCGGTCGCGCTCATGGGCGTCGTCGCCCACGCCCGCCAGACGATGCTCGACGCCGGCTGGCTCAAGCGCCAGTGGGCCGCATACGAAGCCCGCGGCCGAGTGGGCAAGCGGCCGGTCGCCGACCCGTGCCTCGAAGCCCTCTGGCCGGCGCTCGACGGGAAGTTGCCGGTCGCGTTCGACGCGGACACGGCCGACGAGATCCACCGCGCGCTCGACTTCGCCGCCGAGTTCAAGCTGAAGCCGGTGATCGTCGGCGGGCGGTCGGCGTGGAAGGTGGTCGATCGGCTGGCGAAGGAGCAGGTGCCGGTCGTTCTCAAGCTCGATCTCGCCACCGCCTCGGAGCGCGAAACCGACCTGCCGCTGCGCGTCCGGGCCGACCGCGAGCGGATTCGCGCCGAGGAGGCCGGCTGCGCCGCGGCGCTGCACAAGGCCGGGGTGAAGTTCGCGTTCTCGACGCAAGGATTGGCCGCGACCCGCTTCCGCGACAACCTGCGGAAGGTGATCGCCGCCGGGCTGCCGTCCGACGTCGCCCTCGCGGCCCTCACCGGCACCGCGGCGGACATCCTCGGCGTGTCGCCGCAGGTCGGGAAAGTGACGAAGGGCCGCGCCGCCCACCTGCTCGTCACGCAGGGCGATTTCGACTCCGCGACGGCTCGGTACAAGTACGCGTTCGCCGACGGCGTCCGGTTCGATCTGGAAGCCGCCACCCCGGCCGCGACCGCGTTCCCCGGTGCCGGCGGCGCGACCGATCCCGTCGTGCCGAAGAAGGGCAACCGCCCGCGGCCCGGCACCGACCCGGAAACACCGATGCCGACGACCCCGACTCAGCCGACGCCCGCGCCGATGCCGAAGGGGCCGTTCCCCGGCAGCGGGCGGTTCGGCGGTGGTGCGGATCGCGAAACGGCTGCTCCGAACGCCGAAGTGCTGCGCATCGTGTACCCGTGGCTCGACGCGATCGAGCGTCAAGTCACCGAGATCGAGGCCGACCGCAAACCGGCGATCAAGACTGGCGGCGATGTGCTCATCCGCAACGCCACCGTCATCACCGGGGCCGGCAAAACGCTACCGAAGACCGACATCCTGGTGCGCAAGGGCAAAATCGAGGCGATCGGCTCGAACCTGGCTGCTGAAGGAGTCAAGTCCATCGACGCCGATGGGATGTTCGTGACCGCCGGCATCATCGACACGCACTCGCACTTCGCGTTCAGCGGCGGGGTGAACGAGACGTCGCTGTCGGTCGTGCCCGAGGTCCGCGTCCGCGACGTGATCGACAGCGAGGACGTGCAAATCTACCGCGCGCTCGGCGGCGGTGTGACGACGGCCCGCCTCTTGCACGGGAGCGCCAACGTGATCGGCGGACAGGACGCGGTCGTCAAGATGAAGTACGGGACGAGCGCCCGCGACATGCTCGTGACGAGCGGCCCGCGCGGGGTGAAGTTCGCCCTGGGCGAGAACGTCAAGCGGACCGACGGCCGGTTCCCGAACAGCCGGCTCGGGGTGGAAGCGGTGCTCGTCCGCGCGTTCACCGAGGCCCAGACGTACCGCAAAACGTGGGCGGAGTACGAGCGGAGCAAGGACCGCGGCGACCCGCTGCCCGAGCCGCGGCGCGACCTTCGTCTGGAGGCGCTTGCGGAGGTGCTGGCGGGCGACATCCGCGTCCACTCGCACTGCTACCGGTCGGACGAAATCCTGATGCTGCTCCGCGTTGCCGAGCGGTTCGGGGTGAAGGTCAAGTCGCTCCAACACGTTCTGGAGGGATACAAGGTGGCCCCGGAGATCGCGGCGCACGGGGCCAGCGTCAGCCTGTTCAGCGACTGGTGGGCGTACAAGATCGAGGCGTTCGACGCCATCCCCTACGGGGCCAAACTGCTGCGCGACGCCGGCGTGAGCGTGTGCCTCAAGTCCGACGACAACGAACTGATGCGCCACCTCAACCAGGAAGCGGCGAAGCTCGTCAAGTACTGCGGGTTCACGCCGGAAGAGGCGCTGCACACGATCACCCTGAACCCGGCCAAGCAACTCGGCCTTGAGAGCCGCCTGGGCACGATCGAAGTCGGTAAGGACGCCGACCTGGCGATCTTCAATGGCCACCCGCTGAACACCTACGCCCGCTGCGAGATGACGCTGATCGAGGGGGTCGTGTACTTCCAAAGGGACGAGAAGTTCCAGCCGAACGCGGCGGCTCGTGCGGAGCCGGAGGCGGCGCCGGCGGCGAAGTTCCCGGCCATCCCCGAACTGCCGAAGGGCACCTACGTCCTGAAGGGCGGCACCGTGCATCAGCCGGGCAAGGCGCCGTTCCTCGGCACGGTCGTGATCGACGCCGCGAGCGGCAAAATCACGAAGGTGGCCGCCGCGGGCGAGAAGATCGATGCCCCGGCCGATGCGAAGGCAGTTGACTGCACCGGGCTGCACATCTACCCCGGGATGATCGACGCCGGCACCGTGCTCGGACTGGTCGAGATCGGCTCGGCGCGCGAGACCGACGACTCGCGCGACGGCGGCGACTTCCAGCCCGACCTGCGGGCGAGCATCGGCATCAACCCGGACTCGGAACTGATCCCGGTGACGCGCGCCAACGGCGTCACCACCGCGCTGACGCGCCCGACCGGGTCGCTGATGCCCGGCCAGGGGGCGCTGATCAACATGGCCGGGTGGGTGCCGGCGGAGATGGTCGTTGTCGATCGGCTGTCGCTGCACATCGAGTACCCGACCGAGTTCGGCGGGTTCCGCGGGTTCGGCGCGAACACGCTGTTCGAGGGCGGGGACGGCTCGCTCGCCCGGCAGCGCCGCGAGGAGAAGCTGACCAAACTGAAGGAGCTGTTCGCCACCGCCCGGCGGTACGACGCGGCGAAGACCGCCGGGGCCGCGATCCCGGCCAACCCGCGACTCGAAGCGATGATCCCGTACATCCGCGGCGAGAAGCCGGTGGTGTTCACCGCCGACCGCAAGGCCGACATCCTCGGCGCGCTCAAACTGGCCGAGGAACTCAAGGTGAAGCCGGTCATCAGTGGCGCGAGCGAGGCGTGGAAGGTGACCGACGAGTTGAAGAAGCGGGGCGTGCCGGTCATCCTGGGGCCGGTGATGAGCCTGCCGCGCGAAACCGGCGACAAGTACGACGCCACTTACACTTCCGCGGCCAAGTTGTACGCCGCCGGGGTGAAGTTCTGCATCCGCTCGGCCGGGTCGAACAACGCCCGCAACCTGCCCTACGAAGCCGCGATGGCAGCCGCCTACGGGCTGCCGCCGGAAGAAGCTCTGAAAGCGATTACGGTCAATGCGGCCGACATCCTGGGCGTCGCGGATCAGCTCGGCACCGTCGAGGCGGGCAAGCGGGCGTCGCTGGTGATCGCGACCGGCGACGTGTTGCAGGCGACAACGAAGGTGCAGGCGGTGTTCGTCGAGGGCCGGCCGTACGAGCCGACGAGCAAGCAGACGCGGCTGTTCGAGAAGTACGAGAAGCGGCTGACCGAGGTGAAGGCGGGCGAGACGCCGCCGAAGTCCGGCCGCCCGTGACGGCTTCAGTTTGTTCGGCGTGTTGGTCTTGTCGGCGACCGGCGCGGGTATAGAATCAGGTTGTGATGTGCCGGCCGCTCCGACACTCCGAACACCCGCGCGTTTAGCTCAGTTGGCTAGAGTACCACATTGACATTGTGGGGGTCACTGGTTCAAGTCCAGTAACGCGCACTATACGCAAACGCCGCAACCGTAATGGGTTGCGGCGTTTCTCGTTGACAGCTAACTCTGACAGCCAATCACGTTTGACAGCCATTTGACAGCCAATCAGCCGAAAAGTGCTTCGACGCCAGTCGCAAGCTTCTCGTCGTCGTTGGGCATGAGGTGGGCGTAAACCCGCAACGTGACCTCGATCGACCCGTGTCCGAGACGCCGCGAAACTGCCTTGATGCTGTGGCCGGTCGCGATGAGAAGCGAAGCGTGGGTGTGCCGCAGGTCGTGAAATCGCACTTCGATCGGGATGAGTTCCGGTGCGGTGCCGGCCTCCTTTGCGGCTTTCTCCGCGGCGGCGTTAGCCTTGTTCAGCACGTTGCGGAACGAGCGGATAACGTTTTTCTTGTCCAGGTAGTTCGCCGTCCGCGTGCAAAACACCGGCGCGGCGATTCGGCCAGCCTTGAGTGCGGCGGCGCGGTGGTCACGAAGGGCAGACAGGACGAACGGTGGAAGGGCGACCGTTCGACGGCCCGCTTTGCTCTTGGGCTCTTTCAAGTGGGGCTCCTTGCCCACCCACCCGAGCGAACGCCGGACTTCCAGCGTGCCCTTTTCAAAGTCGATGTCGGACCACTGGAGCGCGAGCAATTCACCCTGCCGCGCACCGGTGCCGACTGCGGCCACGAACAGCGGGTACAACTGCTGGCCTTGAGCGGTCGCGAGGAACCGCCTCACTTGCGGCTGAGTCATGTACCGCATTTCGCGTTCGTCGGGCCGCGCCTTCGCCACGTCCGCGGCCGGGTTGTACGGGATCAGTTTCACGCGAACCGCGTGCCTGAGCGCGGCCGACAGGACGACGCCGGCGAACTTGCGGGTTGACGCGCTGGCCTTCTTCCGGTCGGCGGCCCCGCGCTCCATCGCGGCGTAACACTGCTCGACGTGCAGCGGGGCGAGTTTGGCCAATTTCACCCCGCCCAGGATCGGGGCGAGGTAGATTTCGACCAACTGTCGGTATCGCTCCCACGTCTGCGGCCGAACCTTGTTCTTGGCGGTGTTGTTTAGCCAGCGCGTCAGGTACTCACCGACGGTGAGGCTTTCCGTCTCGACCAACCGGCCCGCGTCGTGATCGGCTTGGAGCTTCCGCAACTTCTCCGCGACGTCGGCCTTGCTCGCGCCGTACACGGTCTTGCGGACGCGCTTGCCGTGCCCGTCGAAGCCGAGCGAGATTTCGGCCGACCAACGGCCATCGTTCCGCTCGAAAATCGACCCTTCGGCCCGCCCGCGGCGAGCCTTCTTCGTCTTCCGCTTCGGAACTTCGATGCGGTCCATCTCACTTCCCCTTTCGCTTCGTGGCGGGCTTCTTCACCTTCTTGGCCTCTTCGATCCGGCGGCGAGACGCAGTAACCCGGCACGAACCGCCGCAGTACATCCGCCGCGCGTTCGACCCGTTATCAGGATCGATTGCGAACGGCTGGCCGCACACGACGCACTCGCGGTATTCCTGATGGCCGCAGACCGCAAACGCGAGTTGCAGCCACAGCGCTTCTCGCAGCGACCGAGGCATTAGCCCCATAACTATGCCGCCGTTCTCCGGGTCTACCGTCAGCCGCGGTTCGGCTTGCGCGATTCGGCCGTTGACCCGCTCGCGCAGCCACACGCCGGCCGCATCTTCAAGCCCGCCGATCGGGTCGCGCGAACTGCCGACAAATCGCGGCTTGCCGTCGGGCGGAAAGTAAGCCCAACCCGCGCCACGCAATCCGTGCGCGATGAAGGCTTCTTCAGCCCGGGCCTGCCGGAACCGCTTCTTGAGCGCCGCCCGGTCTCCCCGCCGCCACGCGCGCCACACGCACACGACCTCCCGCACGTCAGCCGCTTCGCGCATCCAGGCTTCAACTGGCTCACCGAGTACAAACGCGCGCGGCTCCGTCCGCGGGTACTTGGTCCAGCCCCCCAGCGGGCCGAAGCGGTTTGCAAAGGTCAGCACGGTTTGGGGGTCATCCGGGGCGAGCGCTGCGAACTCCAAGAAGTCGGTGCCGTCCGACCGGAGAGACGCCTTCGGTTTGTGGTCCCACGGCGGGCGCGTGTAGTCGTTGGGAGTCAGGATCAACTCGGCACAGGTGCCGAGCGCGGCATCAATCTTCAGTTCCGACCCGCTGTTCAACTTGAACCCGGCGCGCGGCACCTGCCCGACCAACTCCAGCACCTTCGTGAGCATCATCGCACCTGTTGCGGTACTTTAACCATGTTGCGCATCTTGATGATGACACCGCACAAGTTACAGTAACGCTGGTGTTCGCTGACGTCCACACGAAACTTCGGGGGAGGGAATCGATGCGAGAGGGCGAACGTGACGCCGTCGTGCGAACCGACGTCGCGGCCGACGGCACGGTGAACGTGGAAGATGCGTGCGAGTTCACCGGCCTCAAGCGGACATTCATTTACAAGCTGATGACCGACGGCAAATTGGCTTACACGACGGTCGGGCGGAGGAGGCTGATCTTCCGGAGCTCTCTCCGCAACCTTCTACGCCGTGACGCCGTGACGCCGACGGCAGACGCGACGCCGGAAGACGCCCGCGTCTAGCGGCTGTTCAAGTTGAACGGAAGCGGAAGGGACGAATCACGGAAATGGACAAACCCCGGGCCGGCTTGGGGGCGTGACCCGGGGTTCATTGGAGGACTATCAGCATGGAAATCATATCAGCCGGTGGCCCGCCGTTCAAGCGGCGGCCGATCCGCGCGGTTGACGACGGGCCGCCGCCCGTACCCCTGGACGTCGTTCACGAACTGGAATCCCGGGGCTTGATGCGGGATGTGGTCGGGTGGCACGCCGACAGGGGCGGCGCGACGATCTTCGTCGTTCGGGTCGGTTCGGAGCTTGAGCGGCAAGCCTTGTCGGGCGAAGTGGTGACCGCGTTGGCCGGGTGCGGCCGGGAAGCCCGGGTTCTCCCCCTCCTGAATCTTTGGGTGGGGGCGCTGCAATGAAGACCCAAGTGAACGGCAAGTTGTACGACTTGATTCCGGTGCATCCCGAGGCCGAGCGCTACCCCTGGCTTTCCGACGACGAACTGACCGTACTGGCGGCCGACATCGCGGCCAACGGCCAACGCGAGCCGATCAGCCTGTTGCCGGACGGCCGCATCGTTGACGGCCGCAACCGGTGGTTGGCGTGCCAGATTGCCGACGTCGAACCGGAGTGCGTGACGGTCCCCCTGACCGAGGGTGAGATTCCGGCGTTCGTGAAGTCAAAGAACGCGCACCGGCGGCACCTGACTCGCGAGCAAGTTCGGGAGTTGATCGCGACGGCGCTGGCCAAAAACCCGGACCGGTCGAACCGCGCGATCGGGGACGAAACCGGGACGGACGGCAAGACTGTAGCCAGAGTTCGGGCGGCGCTAGAGGCAACTGAGGAAATTCCTCAGTTGGCGACGACGCGGGGTAAAGACGAGAAGGTGCGGAAGGCCAAACGCACCAAGCCGAAGCCGGCGCGCGATCCCGACCAGCACCCCTTTGCCGACCTGATGGGCCGGACGACCGCCCTTGCCGCCGACCTGACGCGGGCCGTGAACGCCGACGACGATTACGGGCTGAAGCTCCGAATCGCGATGACCGTGTGCGGCCTGCTCGATTACCCCGGCGACGACCCGAACGGCGCGCCGCGGTTCCTCCCGCTGTTGGGCTTTCACGCGCTCCTCGACCTCGCCGGACAACCGGGGAAGCTTCCGAGCGAGCAGAACATTCGGCTGATCTACGACAAGGCGAACGGCACCTGGATTCCGCCGCTCACGGCCCGACGGCGGGCGGTCAAGAAGGCCAAGCGCGACGCGCGGGAGGGGCGCGGGGGATGAAGGCGTCCGCGCGGCGCGGACGCGATGCCGGAATCGGGTTGCTGAAGGCGTGGCGCGTGTGCCAGAGCGCGCCCGACCCGATCGGCTTGGATAACGTCCGTGGCAATAATCGAAAAGCTCTGTGCGTCGTCGCCAAGCTCGTGTTCGTGATGTGCGACGGGCGACCGGGTACGCGCTTCTTCATGGGTTCGGTGTCGGTCGGCATGTTGTTCGGCAAGCCGCACCAGACGGTTCTGAACTGGCTTCGCCAACTCGAAGCGCAAGGCGTCATCCGCCGAACGCGGAAGGGGCGGCCGGTCAAGAAGAACGAGAACGGCAAGCCGGTGACCGGCGGCAAGGCGATCGACCGGGCGAGCGAGTACGTGTTCTTGGGGATGCCGAAGTCGGGAAGTGGCGACTGAAAACTTTGCACCAGTGAGATTCTCTTACGCGACCGCGCCGGCGACGTCCCGACGGCCGACGGGTGAGCGAGCGGGCCGAAGACGAAAGACAGCCCAAGAGAAGAAGAAAGAGAAAGGGGCCGACCAGCACAAGCCGCGTCCCGCTGTTAATTGCCGCGACGGGTTCGAAAGGTAAAGTCGATGAGCGGCGGAAATCGGATCGGCGGTTCCTGTTCAAGTTGAACGGCGCACGGGCCGGCTTCTGACGGCCGACGGGATTACGGGGGCGACGGGCCGCGGGACGCGGGAGTGAGCGACGGGGCGGGTCGATTTCTTCCTCCTTTCGAAGGCTGTCCTCCGTCTTTGGGAGCGGCGACGGTCGGGGAGCCGTCCGCGAGCGCGGCCGAGCGAGGTGGCGACCGATGGCGAACGAGGCTGGCGAACTGAGGGACGCGAGGGCCGAGCAGCTCGCGCTGCACATGGCGCGCGGGCTGTGCTGCCGGGACGCGGCCAAGCAGATCGGCATGGCGTACCGCACGGCCAACCGCCGCACGGCCGACCCGCGGTTCATGGCGCGGCTGAACGAACTCCGTTCCGGGCTTCTGACCGACGCCCGCAACCGCATCGTCGGCGCGATGGGGCAGGCCATCGACGTGCTGGCCGCGCTGCTGTCGAACTCCGACGACGCGGTGAAGTTGAAGGCGGCCGACAAGCTCCTGACGCACGCCCTCCGCCTGGACGAGCGGGCCGAACTGGTCGAGCGCCTGGAACGGCTGGAGCGGCTGTTGGCGACCCAAGACCCGAAGGGGAGGACCACATGAACGCACGCAGCAAGCTGGCGTCGATCGAACGCCGCGTCAACGAGTCCCTGCCGGTCGAGGCCGGGGACAAACGCCGATCGGCAATCCGGGAATGGGTGGATCACCGGGCCGGGTTGCGGCCGACACGTCTGCCGGCGGTACTGGACGGCGGGTCCATTCCGCCCCCGCCCCATCCCGCGCCGCCCGCCGACGTCGCCCCTGACCTGTGGGCGGACGCACTGGACGCGGTCGCGAGCTTCTGCAAGTGGGTAGCCCGAACCGCGGCCGTCGGGCAGTTCGTGCCGGGCGCGTCCGCTCGCGCGGAACGGCTGTGCTATCTGCACGCCGGATTCGCGTATTACGTCCTGGGCTTTCGCCCCGGCGACGAATCGGTTTGGTTCCTGCCGTCGGACTGGTTCCGGCCCGACCCCGCGCCGACGAATCCCGTGAACCCGGCCGAGTTCGCGGCGCTGCGGGCGGTCGGCGTGCTGTGGGGCCGCGTCCCCGACTACGGCGACGCGATGCGGATTGAAGAACTCCTCGCGAACGCGGCGGCCCGGTCCCGTTCAACTTGAACAGCCGGCGGCCGACGCCCAAACACCCCGACCGCGCCAGAGGGCCGTTTCCGGCCCTTTAAGGCGAAACGAGGGGTTGCGGCTAGTGTCCTGAGTTAGAAGTTCGTTTCCGGTTTGTCTGGGCGAGTCGTTCGGCAAGTTTGCGGACCTTGCTGAGGATGACATCGGCGCTCTTGGTCCAGACGAACGGTCGCGGTTGTTGGTTGTG
>JAESFG010000475.1_pt1 | contig 27113 bp, 24 predicted proteins | sample 9269371 | NCBI WGS metagenome assembly JAESFG01 (sample SAMN14506227, study PRJNA617093) | algae metagenome | isolation source: Aetokthonos hydrillicola CCALA 1050 (B3-Florida) and co-occurring... | place: USA: South Carolina | collected 2013-01-01 | reverse complement strand
CTCTACTGGGTTGCGATCACGTCCTTCAAGCTGCCTGGGCACGTCGCGCAGGGGCCGGTCTACCTGCCCTTCGTCGATTTCCAGCCCTCGATGCACGCCTGGCACTACATCACGGTCGAGGTCGGGGGCGACACGCTGCGGCCCTATGTGAACTCGGTCATCGTCTCGATCTGCTCCACCTTCCTCGCCGTGCTCATCGGCTCCATGGCGGCCTATGCGCTGGCGCGGCTGGAGTTCGCGCCGCGGATGGGGAGCATCCTCCTCTTCGTGCTCCTGCTTCTGCTGGTTTTCGCGGCGGTCGCAGGGTTCGGCGTGGACTGGCGCATCGCCGCCGCCGTGGCGGTGGCGCTCTTCCTGCTTGGCCTTCGGCCGGCAGGCCGGGTCCTTAAGGGCAATCTCGGCAATCCCGACATTCTGTTCTGGGTGATCTCCCAGCGCATCATGCCGCCGGTCGTCGCGGCGCTGCCCGTCTACGTCATGTTCCAGAGCCTGCAGATGCTGGACACGCGGACGGCGCTGGTGGCGACCTACACGACGGTGAACCTGCCGATCGTGGTCTGGCTGATGTACGACTTCTTCGTCGGCATCCCGCGCGACCTGGAGGAAAGCGCCTCGCTGGACGGCGCCTCGCGCTTCGGCATCTTCTTCACCATCGCCTTGCCGCTCGCCCGGCCCGGCCTCGTCGCGACGACGCTGCTGGTCTTCATCCTGGCCTGGAACGAGTATCTGCTGGCGCTCTTCCTCTCCAACGCCAACGCCCAGACCATGCCGCTGCTCGTCGCCGCGCAGAACGCCACGCGCGGCCCGCAATGGTGGTACATGTCGGTGCTGATCAGCCTGATGATCGTGCCGGTCATCCTACTCACCATCCTTCTGCAGCGCTTCATCGCCAAGGGCCTGCTCCTCGGCGCGGTGAAGGGGTAGGGGGATGGGGATGTCGTCACTTGCCTCCCGCTGTCATCCCGGGCGCGCCGCAGCGCGAAGCGGTGCGGCGCAGACCCGGGATCCAGGACTACAGGTTGCGAAGGTCCGGGGTCCCGGCTCTTCTCTCCGCTCCGGACGGGATGACGGCGTTTGTGTTGGCGTCCTTCCCCACCCCCCGAGGTCGATTGCCTCATGACCATCCAGCTCGACCAGATCACCAAGTCCTTCGGCGCGGTGGAGGTGCTGAAGGCGCTCTCGCTGGAGGTGCAGCAGGGCGAGTTCCTGGTGCTGCTCGGAGCCTCCGGTTCGGGCAAGACCACCGCGCTGCGCATGGTGGCGGGGCTGGAGGCGGTGACCTCCGGGCGCATCCTCATCGGCGGCCGCGACGTCACGAACGTCCTGCCGAAGAACCGCGACGTGGCGATGGTCTTCCAGTCCTACGCGCTCTATCCGCACAAGACGGTGTTCGAGAACATCGCCTACCCGCTATCCATCCGGAAGAAGCCGCGCGCCGAGATCGAGGCGAACGTCAAGGACGTGGCGCGGCAGGTGCAGCTCGACAAGCTTCTCGACCGGTTTCCGCGCCAGCTCTCCGGCGGCCAGCGCCAGCGCGTCGCGCTCGCCCGCGCCATCGTGCGTCGCCCCGCGGCCTTCCTGATGGACGAGCCGCTGTCGAACCTCGACGCCAAGCTGCGGGGCCACATGCGCGCCGAGCTCAAGCACATGCAGCACGAGCTCGGCATCACCACCATCTACGTCACGCACGACCAGATCGAGGCGATGACGCTGGCCCACCGCGTCGCCCTTCTTGAAAAGGGCGTACTGCAGCAGCTCGACACGCCGGCGACGATCTACAACCGGCCCGCCAACCTCTTCGTCGCCGGCTTCATCGGGTCGCCACCGATGAACCTGCTCGACGGCACGCTGAAGGACGGGCTGTTCGAAGGGGCGTCGGGGCGCTTCGGCACCGGCGGCAAGGCGAGCGCCGCCTCGGCTGTCGCCGGCCTCAGGCCTGAGGATTGCAGCGTCGTGCCGGCGGGGTCGGGCAAGCTTTCGGGCGACATCTACGCCACCGAGCTGATCGGCGACCACACCCTCGTCACATGCCGCTGCGGCGAGGCGACTGTGACCGTGAAGGCGCCAAAAGACTTCTCGAAGACGATCGGCGAGGAAGTGGGCGTGGCTTTCGACGAGAGCGCGGTGCACCTGTTCGACCAGGGCTCCGGAAACAGGATCAACTGACCGACGGGCTAGATGGCCAGCGACGCATTCCCCGGCGCGCCGACGAAAAAACACGCGGCAGGTACCCCGCAGCAGGGCATCGACGTCACCTGCCTCGGCGAGCTCATGATCGATCTCGTGCCCGAGCCTTCTCCCGACGGGGATCTCCGCTTCGTCGCCAAGCCGGGAGGCGCGCCAGGAAACGTGGCCGTGGGGGTGGCAAGGCTGGGCCTGCGCTCGGCCATGCTGAGCCGCGTCGGGCGGGAAGCGTTCGGGAAGCGTCTCCTCGACACGCTGGATGCCCACGGTGTCGACAGGTCGGGCGTCGTGGAGGCGGAGAACCGCTCCACCGGGGTGGCCGTGGTGACGCTGGACGACACCGGCGACCGCGACTTCTTCTTCTACCGCGACACCTGCGCGGACGTTGACTATCAGCCTACAGAAGTGAGCGAGCAGGTTCTCGCACGGTCGCGCGTTCTGTCGGTCGGAAGCCTGTTCCTGGCGAGGGAAGGCTCGGCCGCCGCCCAGCGTCACGCCATTCGGCGCGCACGAGACCTAGGCGTTCTCCTCGCGGCGGACCCGAATTTCCGCCGGCCGCTGTGGAGGGACGCCGGCGCCATGCGCGCGGCCGGCGAGGAGGTCGTTGCAGCCGCCGATATTGCCAAAGTGTCCGAGGACGAACTCGCCCTCATTGCTGGCACGCCGGAGCTTCTGGACGGCGCGCGCGCGGTCTGGCGCCCGGACATGCGGCTCCTCGCCGTGACGCAGGGGTCGCACGGGGCGGTGCTCTTCACACGGGACGAATGCGTGGCCGTCCCCGGCTTCGCGGTGCAACCCGTCGACACTGTCGGGTGCGGCGATGCCTTTCTGGCGGCGCTTCTGTGCGGCGTCCTTGCGAACGGCACGGGCAGACGCGAGGACGTGGAGAGGACAGGGCTGCGCGCCTGCGCGGCCGGAGCACTCGCGGCGACGCGGGCCGGTGGAATGGCCAGCCTCCCGACGGCTGCCGAGGTGGACAGCTTCCTCGTCCTGCACGGCGGGGCCTGAACGTCAGGCGGCAGCCGCACCGAGCGCCTTTCTGACTGCCGGAGCAACCACGGTCGCCAGCAGCTCCATCGAGCGAAGCAGCGCCTTCCGCGGCATCGGCCCGAGGCTCATCTGCATCAGGAAGCGGTCATGCTGGAAATGCTCGTGGTGCGTGAGGACCTTGTCGATCACCTGCTGCGGGCTGCCGACGAGGAGGTGGCCTTCGGGCGCCATGCCGGCCCGGTACTGCGCCTCGGACAGAGGCGGCCAGCCGCGTTCGCGGCCGATGCGGGTCATGGTGGCGCTGTAGGGCGGCCAGAAGAGCTCAGCGGCCTCCTGCGATGTGTCCGCAATGAACCCGTGCGCGTTGATGCCGACCTTCAGCCGGATCTCCGGATGGCCCGCCCGGCGCCCCGCATCACGGTACAGCGCGGCCAGGGGCGCGAAGCGGGCTGGCTGGCCCCCGATGATGGCCAGCGCCAGCGGCAGGCCGAGCGCGCCGGCCCGCACAACGGACTGAGGCGTACCGCCGACGGCGATCCAGACAGGAATTTCGCGCTCGGGCCGGGGATAGACTCCGCGCTGGCGGATGGCGGGGCGGTGCCCGCCCTCCCAGCTCACCACCTCCCGCTCCCGCAGGCGCAGCAGAAGGTCGAGGTTCTCGGAAAACAGCGTGTCGTAGTCGTCGAGGTTTTGTCCGAAGAGCGGGAAGGATTCGATGAAGGAGCCCCGGCCCGCCATGATCTCGGCGCGCCCGCCGGAGATCAGGTCCAGCGTCGCGAAATCCTGGAAGACGCGCACAGGGTCGGCCGAGCTGAGCACGGTCACGGCGCTGGTCAGGCGGATGCGCTGCGTTGTGCGCGCGGCGGCGGCGAGCACGACCGCCGGAGCGGAAACGGAATAGTCGGCCCTGTGGTGCTCGCCGACGCCAAAGAGGTCCAGGCCCAGCTGGTCCGCGTACTCGATTTCGCCCACGAGGTCGCGCAGCCGCTCGCCGGGGCCGACGAGGCGGCTGGTGAGCGGGTCGGCGGTGCTCTCGCCGAAGGTGTAGACGCCGAGGTCCATCCGCTCACGCTAGCCGCGCGGTGCCCTGTCGGGAAGGCTGGCTGCGGTCACCTTTGCTTGTCATCCCCGGCGCGCCGAAGGCGCGGGAAGGGGACCCAGGCCTGTTCAGCCTGGGTTTCCCACACCGCGAGACTGAGAGCCATGAGCGCTGGATCCCCTTCCCGGCCCTTCGGGCCGCCGGGGATGACAAAAAGCTCAAGGTGGGTCGCCCGTTTAGGCCGGCTGCCCCTTGCCGGGCGTGTTCATCGCCCAGAGCACGCCGAAGGGGTCGCGCAGTTGCCCGTAGCGGTCGCCCCAGAACATGTCCTGGGGCGGCGTCACCGCGGTCGCCCCGCAAGATACGGCATGCGCGAAGGCCTCGTCGATGTTTGGAACCATCATCATCAGGTTGAAGGCCTGCGCCTTCTCGTGCGGGTAGCCGTGCTCGGGATAGGGGTCTCCCAGCATCAGCGAGCTGCCGTTGACGTAGAGGTGGACGTGCATCGTCCGGCCCTTCTCGTCGGCCGGCATGGCGCCGACGATGGTCGCGCCGAACGCCTTGACGTAGAAGTCAGCGGCCTTCAAGGCGCCGTCCACCTGCAGATAGGGAACCACGCCGCCCTTGACCGGAGCCTGCCGGGGGGTGCTGTCGCTCATGTCTCTCTCCCTCGCCATTCCGGTCCCGCTGGCCGGTTCACGGAACAAGGACGCGCGGGGAGGCGCCAGCCCGACAGGTTCGTGCGAATTCGGTGCGGGCGGCCTACTGCACCGGCCAGAGCACCTCGTTGCGTCGCATGAAGGGCAGCGTCCAGGGCGGGTCGTAATAGGCGTAGACGGGGGGCCCGGCCGGCTTGATCCCCCGCTTCGCCATCTCGGCGGACAGGGCCTCGGCCTGCTTGGCGAATGCCGCATCCGTGTGAAAACCGGAGAATCGGATAGCCGCCATCTTGCGCGCCGGCACGGCTTCCAGCCGGATGCGGGGATCGCTCGGCCTGGGCAGCGTCTGCATCGTCCAGGATGACGGCATGACGAAGCCCACGATCCACTCTCCCCCCTTGCCCTGCTGCGTCACGGGGGCCGTCATCGCGATCTTCTCACCCGGCTCCTGCGTCACGGGCGCGGTCATCTCGATCTTCTGCTTCGGCACGTTGGCGCCGAAGATATAGCCTGCCAGCACCTTGAAGCCGGCATTGACGGCGGCATCCCGGTCTCCGGGCACCGTCACCTCGGCAACGATGGTGGGCGCGTAGCGGCGAAGCTCGAAGGCACCGTCCTGGGCGAGCACCTCGTAGCGCGGCTGTTCAATCTCGGCCATGGCGGGCTCCGCTGCTGCGATGGCCGAAAGTCCGGCGAAGGCGATGGCTGCCAGTCTCACGGTGTGCCTCCCAGAAGTGCCGTTACGCCTGAGATAGGGCGCGAGCGGCGCATCGGGGAGGGGGAGCGGGAACTTGCAGCCGAGTCATCCCGGCCGGAGCGAAGCGGAGTGCCGGGATCCAGGCACTCCGTCCGTCCTGGGCGTGGCTCCCGGGTCTGCGCCGCACCGCTTCGCTCTGCGGCGCGCACGTCGGCAAGGACGCAAGATGCAGAGATGTCAGCTCGTCTGTTCGCAGCGGTGCCACATCGAGGGTTCGCCGGCTTCGCCGACCTGCATCTGCACGTCGTTCTCGTCGAGGAGGCGCATGGCCACCGGCGCTCCCGCCCCATCCTCCCCTTCCGGCACCGTGTAGGAGAAGGCGTGGCGGGAGTAGCGGCCGGTCATGCGGGTGCCGCCGGGCGTCACGATGCTGGAGCCCTGGATCTGCATCGTCTTGCCGGTCTTCTCGCTGCACCAGTTGCCGTCGATGGCATCGGCGAAGGCAGGGGAAGCCAGCCCGGCAAGCGCGGCGGCTACGAGTGCGGGGAGAAGCGGTCGCACGGCATCTATCTCCCGGTCAGGATCGGCCCGCCGATTGGGCGCGATCGGGCGGTCCGCGTCAATGGGCGGTCGTCACTTCGTGAAGCGCACCTCCATGCGGCCGAAATCATGGTAGTCGGCGATGACGCGGTCGCCCGGCTTCACCTCCAGCGGAACGAGGCAGGTGCCCGTGGTCACGACCTCGCCGGCTTTCAGCGTGACGCCGATGGAGGAGATCTCGTTGGCTAGCCACGTCAGCGCGGTCCGGGGATCGCCGAGAACGTTGGCGCCGAGCCCGGTGCGCTCGAGCCCGCCCTCGATGCGCCCGACCGGCGTCTCCGCCGCGAGGTCGCGCGAGCGCCAGTCGGCACGCACCGGCTCGCCCAGCATGAAGAGGTGCGCGCAGGCGTCGTCGGCGATGAGCTGCGCAGCGCCGACCTTGGTGAAGTCCTCGTAGCGCGAATCCGGGATTTCGATCGCCGGATGCAGCGTGTCGACGGCCGCCATCACCTCCTCCTGGGTGTATGGCACGGCGCGCGGCGGCAGGTCCCTGCCCATGCGGAAGGCGAACTCCACCTCGGCCACGCGCATCAGAGTCGTCCCGAGGGAGATTGTGGCCCCGTCCGGCAGCACTCGCTCGGCGAGGATGCGCCCCGCGAGCGGGCCATTCACGTTGATATGGGCCTGCCCGGCCTTGCTGGTGGCGGCGATCTTCCAGCCGTAGAGCGGCTTGGCCGTGTAGGCCTCGATCGCGGCCTGGACCGCGTAGCCCTCCTCGCGCGTCGACGGACGGATATCCTCGGGCAGCGCGGCGATGCGGGTCTGCTTCTCCCAGTTGCTGTAGAGCAGCGCGCAGGCCGCCTCGATCGCCTTGCCGTCCACGGTCCGTCCTCCCCCGGGTGCGCTTCGGCGCATTGTGGCGCGGCGCAGCGCGCCTGTCTGCCCCGCGCCGATGCGCGGCGCTCAGGGCAGGGCGCCGAAATCGCTGCGCCGGTAGCCCTCGACCATCTCCCTCAGGCGCGCGGGCTCGAGCACCTCCACGGCATCGCCCCAGGCATAGAGGTGCCACGCCATCTCGAGGTGCCCCGCCGCCCTGAAGCGCACCAGCAGCGACCCGTCCGGCATGTCCTCAGTCCTCTGGTCGGGATGGAAGAGATAGCCGCGCGCGTGTTCGGCGGCCCGCGGCGCGAAGCGCCAGACCACGTCGCCATATTCCTGCTCGCTCTGGAACAGCCCGAAGGCACGGCGCGAGAACGCCTGCAGGTCGAAAGAAACGGGGCGGGCGAAACCGCGCTGCGTCAGCGTAGCGCCCCGGATCGAATCCATCCGGAAGGTGCGCACCGGACCGGCATCGTCCCCCTCCTGCCGGGCGACCAGGTAGCGCCGCGCGCCCGAGAGCAGTCCGTAGGGCTCGACCGCGCGGCGGCGCGGTGCCGGATCGTTGCGGCCCTGATAGTCGATCTCCAGCACGACGCAGGCCTTGATCGCCTCGGCCACTGCCGCGTCAACTCCTTCGTCGGTGAGGGGGCGCGGCCCGGGGCGGGCGACGAAGCCCTGCGCCTCCAGAAGCGCGTCGTGGTCCGGCGCCAGGGTGCGGGCCCGGGCGTCGGGAACGAGCGCCAGAACCTTCTCGCGCAGGCGCGACAGGAGTGCCGCCTCCCGCGCATGGCCGTCTCCTGCGAGCCTGGCCAGGGCGAAGTCCAGCGATGCAACCTCGTCCGGCTCCAGGTTCAGCAGGTCGCGCAGGCCCGGACCGCGCAGCCGCCAGCGCCGTCGCCCTTCCTCGTCCGTGTCGACCTCGACATCGGGGAAGCGTGCCTCCACTGAGCGCATCATGCGCTGTGCGGTGCGCCTGGAGCAGGCATAGCGCTCCTCGACGTCGGAGAGCGTCACCCCGGCCCGCCGGGCGCGAAGCAGCGTTGCGAGGTCGACGAGCTGGCCCGCTTTCTCGAATGGCATCCGGCTCCCCTGACAGGTTCTGTCGCCCCGTGACCTTATCCGATTTGCATCGGAGACAGGAGACCGCCATGCGCACCCAGGGCACCACGACGCGAATCGAGGACGAGGCGGCGGAACGGCTGGACCGCATGATCGGCGACATGCTGGTCGCGGCCATCGTTCTGCTGGGGCTGGCGCTGTGCTGGCACGCGGCCTTCTGAGGGCGGGCGCCGGGGCGGTCATCCGCCCCGGTAGACCTCACAGGTGACGTCCTCGGCCCGGATCGACGAGAACCAGCCGTTCCGCCGGAAATACATGGTCTGGCCGGGAAGCAGGACGAAGCCGACCCCGGCCTTGCAGCTGGACGCGTCGAGCGACTTGATGGCGAGGATCTCCGTGTCGGTGCGACCCTTTGAGCGCCTCACGAGCGTGTCCTTCCCCTCGACGCGCCATTCCGCCATCCGGCCCCGGTCGGAATATTGCTGGTACTCCTGCCCGAAGGCCGAGCCGCTCTCCGTGCGGTGGTTGCGGCGCCCGCCCCCACGCTCCTCCACCGCGACGATCTCCCGACCTCCGCGAAGGCTTACAGCCACCGAGCGGCGTAGCGGGAAGCTGCCGTTGGGTCCGTCGCGCACTTCCGTGAAGGCGACCTGGAAGCGGACGACACCGTCGTCGGCGCTGGCGGGACTTGCGAGCAGGGACAGTGCGACGAGGGCGGCGGCGGCAAGGCGGCGGGGCGATCTCACTGGCAGTAGCTCCGGCCATCGAAGACGAAACAATTGGTCCGCGGCGCCGCGCCGCCACGCGACGAGGCCGCCGGTGTGGTGTCGTTGCGGGCCGTCGGCCTGGCCACGCAGGCGCCCGAGCGCGACAGCACCTCGCCCTTGCCGCACGTCTTGGCCACGCATTGTCCGTCGCGGGCGACCTCCCGTGGTCCGCAGGCGAGGGGGCAGACCCGGTCCGTCCGGCCCTGGAGCGCGGCGAGGAGCGATGGGCTGGGCGTGTCGGCCGGCACGGCGGCACGCTTCGCGAAGGCGTCCCGCGCCCGCTTGACGGCTCCGGTGGTCCACGTCGCGCCGGGCGGCCCGGCATAGCAGCCCACGCGCCGAAGTTCGGCCAGGATCGATCGGGAAAGCGTTGCCTCGTCGGGCGGGCTCGCAGCCGGCGCCGAGGCGACGACGACCGGAGCCGGCGCCGCGCCCGCACGCGGGGGTGCCACGAAGAAAAAGTCGTCAGGCGGAAGGGACCCGTAGACGAAGGGCTCCTGGCGACTGTCCGACCCCACCAGGACATCCTGGCGAACGAGGCGGAACAGCTTGTTCAGTTCGAGTCCGGGCGTCTCGATGTGGCGCAGGATCGAGCTGACGAAGGCGCTGTTCTCCCCGTCGCCGTCATAGGCGACCTGTCCGTCGCGGGCGGCGTAGGCGACCAGCGTTCCGCCGACCGGTTCGACCCTGGCGAGGCCGCGTCCGATCGACCGCGTGGCGGCGGTACGCTGCAGCCGCGTCGCAAAAGGGTTGTCGCGGCAGGCATCCAGGATCACGAGGCGCAGCTTGCGCGCTCCCGCGACAACGGACAGCACCTGCTCGAGCGCGATCGCCTCGAACTGCGCATCACGGTCCGCGGCGAGCTTCGCGTCGGCGGGAATCATGAAATTCTGGCCGCCGACCTCGATGCCGTGCCCGGCATAGTAGACGACGGCCCAGTCGGCGTCGGCCGCGCGGGCGGCAAAGTCGCGGAGCGCGTCGAGGAAGCCGTCGCGCGACGGGTTCTCCGCCACCGTGACGGACTGGAAGCCGATGCGGCGAAAGGCGTCGGCCATGGCCCGCGCGTCGCGCACGGGGTTCGGCAGCTTCGGAACGGCACCGTAGTCGGAAATGCCGATGACGAGCGCCACACGGGTCTCGGCCTGCGCGCGCGAGGCCGAGAGTGCCGCGGCCAGAAGGAGGAGGAAGCCGACCAGAAGTCTCATCGGGATGCTCGATGGCGAACGAGGGCCTGCGTCTTCGCTCCGTGAGGTGGGTTCAGCTTCGCTGGCCCTTGAGGTTGCGTCAACGGCTCTGGGCTTAAAAGAGACAGTGTCCAGTTTCTGAGCTCTGTGAAGCATTTCACAGACTGGTCGCCGCTCGTTCTGCATGAATGAGCACAGAGGGTGCTGAGCCACCAAGTCGATTGCAGGCCCCGCCATTGCGGCGACCTGCCGCCGAACTGTACGATGCGCTGAGCGCCGAAGACTGGATGTGTTCAACGACCTGCAAGTGGAGAGGGCTATGAAACTCCGTGCTTCGACCAGTCTCATCGTCCTCCTCGCGGCGCTCGGCGCCGGGACGGCTCACGCCCAGGAGAGCTCTCAGGACGTCCTGCGCCAGCTCCTGCCCGGAACGGCCGCCCAGGCGCCGGCCCCCGCGGCCGTGGCGCCTGCCGCGGCGGGCCCGCTCGCCGCCGCCGATATCGTCAGGCAGCTGACGTCCGCCAGCCTGACCAGGAGCCTCGGTCCCGCTTCGGCCCCTGGCAAGCTGACGCTCGGGCCTGGCCGGGAGGCCGAGGCGATGCGCGACCTGCGCGCCTATGCGAGCATGCAGACCCAGCTCGATTTCGAGCCCAACTCTGACCTGCTGACCCCCGAGGCCATCGCGCGTCTCGACATGATTGGGCAGGCGCTGACCGATCCTGCGCTTTTGCGCTCACAGGTTGTGATCGGCGTGCACACCAATGCGGCCGGATCCGACGACTTCAACCGCAGCCTCGCCAATCTGCGCGCCCGCGCCGTCGTCGAGATGCTGGCAACCCGCCGCGGAGTGTCACGCGAGCGCCTTTGGGCCATCGGCTTCGGCCGAATGATCGATCCCGACGCGCAGAACGTCCAGCCGGGCGATCGCGTCCGCGTCGTCAACCTGGGCGCGACGCCGGTTGACTGGGTGGGCAGCGCTACCCCGGCGGCTGCCGCGGCGAGATCCGTGCCGGAGGCGGCGCCGGCCGCCGCGGCTGCGGTGGCGCCCGCGGCTCCCGTGAAGAAGAAGGTGGCGAACCGGCCCCGTCAGGTCCGCAAGGTGGTCACACGCGACCTCGAAGGGGTTCCCGCGCCGCGCCGCGTTACGGTCCGGCCGGTGCAGCAGCGCCCGGTCGCCATCCGCCGGCCCGTGCCGCTCGCGGATCCGTTTGACGATGCCGAGAGCGGTCCCCGCGCACCGGTCGTCTACTACCCGACGGCCGGGATCGGCGGTGGCGACGGTGGCCGCAGCAGCAGCGTTGGCGGCGGCGGCGGCTCGGGTGGTGGCGGCGGCGGTGCTGGCGGAGGTGCTAGCGGCGGCGGCTCGGGTAGTGGCGGTGGTGCTGGCGGCGGCTCGGGTGGCGGCGGTGGCGGCGGCTCGGGTGGTGGCGGCTGGAGCTCCGACCGTCGCCTGAAGCGCCACATCGCCAAGCTCGGTCGCTCGCCGGACGGCCACACCATCTACAGCTTCCAGTATGTCTGGGGCGGGCCCTTCTACGTCGGCGTCATGGCCCAGGAGATTGCACCGGTCGTGCCGGAGGCTATCCTCTACGATGCCGAGGGCTTCCTGATGGTCGACTACGACCGGATCGACGTCACGCCGATGCTGCTCGAGGACTGGTTGCGCGGTCGCCTCCGGTTCGCGGCCTGAGTGGAAAAGAGGCCATGGGCGCAGCCATGCGGCGGGTTTTGACACAAGGGGGCGGTCTCGCGGCCGCCCTCGCCCTGCTCGGGCTCGTTGTCCTCGGCTGGGCCTCGCCGGCCAGCGCCGAGCGCCGCGTCGCCCTGGTGATAGGCAATGCCGCCTATCCCAAGAGCGCCCTGCGCAACCCCGTCCAGGACGCGACGAAGGTCTCCGAGGTGCTCCGGCAGCTCGACTTCGACGTGCTGCTGGCGACTGATCTCGACAAGCAGGGGATGGAGCAGACCCTGCGGCGCTTCAAGGGCATGCTGCCCGGCGCCGACGTGGCGCTCTTCTATTACTCAGGGCACGCGATCCAGGCGGAGAACCGCAACTTCCTTCTGCCGGTCTCCGCCAGCCCCGACGACCTCACCATCACGCTCGACGCCGTTGCCCTGCAGGACGTCAGCAACATCATCAAGCAGGCGGGCGTGAAGGTGGAACTGCTGTTCCTCGACGCCTGCCGCAACAACCCCTACGCGGACAGCGGCGCCGTCGCCACGCGCGGTACCGGCGCGGCGCGGGGCCTGGCCCGCATCAGCAGCTCGCTGGGATCTCTCGTGGTCTTCTCAACGTCGCCCGGCTCGGTCGCCTATGACGGCACGGGCGAGTTGAGCCCCTTCACGGCCGCCTTCGTGCGCCACGCCATGACGCCGCGCCTGGAGGTCCGCCAGGTTCTCACCCGCGTCCGGGCCGACGTGACGAGCGAGACGGAGCAAAAGCAGATCCCCTGGGACAATTCCTCGCTGGTCGGCGACTTCTTCCTCGTGCCCAAGCGCCCGCCGCCCGTGGTCGAGAAGGTCGCGATGGTGGTGCTGCCGGAAGAGGGCTCGCAGTGGCCGCTCGGGCTGAAGGCCCCGGTCCAGCCGGAGGGCGGCGCGCTCAAGGCAACGGTCAGCCCGGCTCCGAAGGCCGGCCGCTTGGTGATCGACGGAAAGGCGCTCGCGGAGGGCGACACGGTTCCGGGAGGCGATGTCCCGCGGCTCGCCTACGCTGCCACCAGCAGCGCGCCGGACGCCTTCGGGCTGCGCGTCGAGGACAGCTGGGGCAACTCCGAGACGGCGCTGGTCTCGATCGTCCACCAGACGGGAGCGAGGCCTGCGGCCCCGGTCCCCGTCGCGGACATCGGTCGAATCGACGGAAAGGGAATCTCGCTCGTCGGCCTCGGCGCCAACCTCGTCTTCACCTCGGCGCCGCAGGTTCCGCCGTCGGCAGCGGGCGTACGGGTTCGCCTCGCCTCCAACCTCCCGTTCGGCCAGCTCCTGCTGGGTGACCGGATCATCGAGACCGGCAAGACCATCGACGCGTCCGACCTGCCGCGCCTCGCCTTCCTGTCGCCGCCGGGGCAGGGCGGCAAGAGCCTCGAGGCGACGTTCGAGGCGGTCGAGCCGGCCCGCGGACAGGCCCGCCTTGCGGTCGACATCAAGGTGACCGATTGCGACCGGCTGGCCGGATCGGTGCTGGACCCCCAGGGCGTCACCGAAGGCGTCCTGACCGGCAAGATCGACACCGCCCAGGCCTTTGCCGCCTGTGATGCCGCCGTGAAGGCAAAGCCGCAGGTCGCCCGGTTCCAGTTCGAGCTCGGGCGCGTGCTCCTGGCCATGGGCCGCTCCGACGAGGCACTGTCGCGCTTCCAGACGGCGGCCGACCTCGGGCATGTCCGCGCCCGGCAGACCGTGGGGTACATGTACGCGCTCGGCGCGGGGATCCCGACCGACTTCGAGCGCGGCCGCGCGGAACTGGAGAAGGCCGCCGCCGCCGGCGACATCTTCGCCGTCCACACGCTGGGGGCCTTTGCCTATGACGGGCGCGGCATGAAGCAGGACTTCGCCCTGGCCAAGGAGCGCTTCGAGCAGGCCGCGCGCGCCGGCCACACCTATTCGATGAATGCGCTCGGGCGCATGTACCAGCGCGGCGAGGGCGTGCCGGTCGATCTCGAGATGACGCGGCGCTATTGGGAGGCCTCCGCCGACCGCGGGGACCTCTACGGGATCCACAATCTCGGCTACGTCTATCTCGACGGCATCGGGGTGCCGAAGGATCCGGCCAAGGCGCTGGAGCTGTTCCGCAAGGCCTCGGACCTCGGCCACCCCGGTGCACCCAACAGCATCGGGCGCATGTACGTGCTCGGGCTCGGCGTTGCCGCCGACCTTGCGCAGGGCAGGGCGTGGTACAAGATCGGCGCAGACCGCGGCGACGGCTGGGCGGCCTACAACCTCGCCGAACTCGCCCGCCTCGGAAAGGGCGGCAAGACCGACTTGGTCGAGGCCGCCACCTTCTACGCCAGGGCCGCCGCCTACTCGAACGTCGAGGCGGCCGGCAACGGGGTCAAGGCGCTGGCCTCCCTCGACAGGAAGGTCAAGGCTCAGGCGCTGCGTGCGATGCTGGCGGCCTCCGGCTCTCCCGACGTTTCCGAAGCGCAGCTCGTCCAGGCAGCCCGGGCGCTCGCGCAGACGAAGAAGGTGCAGCTCTCGGCCGACACGCTGGACGCGGCCATGGTCGCGGTCGCCCAGGTCCAGTTCCTGGCGAGCAATGTCAGGGCCGACCTGTTCTGATCGCCGTCACTTCGTGCCGAAGGTGCCGACCAGCAGGATGGCGAGGTCTGCCGTCGGCGTGAAATCCTGCTGGCGCAGCTCGAACGTCGTCGGCGAGACCTTCTTCAGCCCGGACGCGCAGAAGCTGACGAGATTGTCCGGGCGACCCTTGTCGACCAGGAGCCGGAAATTGCGGATCGGCCCGGCCCAATTCGCGCCCGTCTTCAGGATGTAGGAGATCCGGCGCTCCTGGACGTTGGCGGGGTTGGCGTCGGCCGTGCCGGCGATCTTGTCGACGCCGCGCAGGAACACGTCGTCGATGCAGTAGGTCGCCTTGTAGCGTGCCACCTCCGCCGCGAAGGTCGCGTTCCTGCGCAGGGCGGAGCGCAGCACCGTGTCCAGGCTCTGTCCGAGGCTGGTGCGGTAGCTGTGCTCCACCTGCACCGGAACGCCGGGCGGGAAGGTCTGCTTTCGGACGAAGCTCGTGCGCACCGTCCAGCCCGCGCCGTAGATCGTCTTCCCGTCCGTCCCCGTGCCGGTTTCCAGAAGGAGGCCGGAGTCGACGAGTTCCTTGAGGGTGGCCGGCGCCAGCGCCTCGGCGCGGGGCTGCAGGGTGTCGGCCTCCGGACCCACCGGCATCAGCGGCAGGCCCGCGGCCTTCACCTTCGAGGTCACGTCCTTCTCGCCCATCATCGCCTTCTGCATGGCGGTGAAGGGGGCCGGCTTGCCGTCCACCAGTGTGTGGAAATCGACGAAGTTGACCGGGTCGCTGCCGGGGATCGCGATGTCCTGGTCGAGATCGGACAGGTCGATGTCGGGCAGCGGGAAGGCCACCGTCAGCGTCACCGGCGCAGCCGACTGGTTGAGGAAGCGGTACCGGACCAGCGTCCGCTCGGGAGAGATCTGGAGGTCCTCCTCCTCCATCGAGACGTCGTCGCTGCGCGTGAAAACGAGGCCGCCCAGCGACAATTCCGCGGAGCTGTCATTGGCGAGGGCGCCCGGCCCCGGCCAGACGACGGCACCGGCGAGCAGGGCGGCGGCGAGGCGCAGGCGCGGCGGGGTCGTGTCGGCCGTCATTTCTTCTTCCCGGGGACCGGCGGTGCCGGCGTTGAGTTGTCGGCGGCGGTGTCGGGGGCGAGGCCGCGGAAGCGAACGGGGGTGTAGCCGCGCGCCAGCAGCGAGGCGAGGGGGTAGATGTTCCGGCAGACCCGCCCCCGGCAGGCACCGGGAGAGGATTCCGCCACCTCCACCTTGCGGTCCGGCGTGAAACGCAGGAACAGGATGACGTGCCGCCCCGGCTTGTTGAAGGCATCCCCCGGCAGCAGGCTCCACGGATCCTCGACCACTGATGTGATGGTCGGGATGGCCATCGTCGTGTAGTGCTGGCCGAGACCCCAGGTGGCGCTCACGAAGGCCGAGCAGTCAACCCCCGCGGCATCCTTGCGCGGTTCGTTGCGGGTGCAGACATTGCCGGCGAGCACGCCCTGCTCCAGCTTGGTCCGTACGCTGACGAGCGAGCCATGGCAGCCCCAGCAATAGGGGATGCCCTGCACGACCTTGTTCATCTGCCCTTCGATGTAGGGCGGCCTGCGGATGCGCCGGAAGCCGGAGCAGGCCGTATCCGGGTCCGGGCCGTACGCGGCCTGGTTCACCGTCCAGCGGATCGAGGCGAAGGCGAGCGCCGTCTCCACCACTTGCTGGCGCGTGACGGGCCGGACGGCGGTGGCCGTGCCGGCCTTGCGCTTCGGCTCGGCTTCCGGCGGCGGTGCGGTCTCGGCGGCGGCCTCGACCAGACCCTTCGCGGCGGGATCGCGCGCCTCGATGGAGACGACCTCGATCCCTGTCGCCTTGGTCCGGAGGAAAAAGACGGCTCCCTTGGCCGAGACGGTCACGAAGCGGCGGGAGAGCGCGATGGTCTCGCCCAGCGGCAGCGTGAAGATGCCGTCGAGAACCCCAGACGGCGTGAAGCGGGCGACATAGGTGGCCGGCTGCTTCTTCCGGGACGGGATGTTCTCGACCATCAGGTAGGGCCGCCCGACGCGATCGATGTCGAGCAGTTCCACGGCGCCGAGCCTGTCTGTGACGCGCAACTCGAGGGCCGACAGGAGGCGCGTGTCGCCCTGGCGCCGCACCTCCACCCGTGCGGCCTTGCCGCCCGGCTTCGTGGCCACCTCGGCGACGACCGGCCCGGCGCCGCGCGAGGCCAGGAACTGCCGCACGGGCTCGGGCTTGTCGCGCAGCTCGAGCGCCCGTGTCGATGAGCCGAGCACGTCGGTGTCGGACGGAGGAGGCTGCGATCCCATCTGTGCCAGCGCCGAGCGCGCGAACTCGTCGACGTCGGACCCGTCGCCCGCGGCGCGCAGCGCCCGCGCCTCGCCCGGCGGCCCGTCTGGTTCCAGCGCGCGGGCCTCCCCGTCCCACACGAAGAGGGCGCCACGCACGGCGACGAGGTCGGTGGGCGCCATGTCGGGCGGAAGGTCGAGCGAGCGGACCTCGCTGTCGGGCCGTTCCGCGTCGAAGCTCAGGACGCGGCCGTTGACCTGGTCGAGGATGAAGACGTCACCGCCTTCGCCGGCATAGATCGCGTCCGGCCCCGACACCTCGGTGTCCTCGCCGGCCTCGACCACGCCCACGGCGCCCCGTCCCGCGCCGTTGGGCAATTGCCGGACGACGGTGTCTGCGGCAAGTGCCGGGCCGGCCGCCAGGGCGGCGAGGAACGCGGTCGCGGCGAGCCGCCGGAAGCGGGTCATGGCGCGCCGGCTCCTTTCCTCAGGGAAGCAGGACGTTCGGCGCGCCCTGGACGATGACGCCGCCATGCGCCGTGAGGTCCCCGACGCGGGCGGCTGGCATGCCGTTCACGAGCACTTTCGGCGAGCCCATGACGATGACGTCGGGGGGGCCCACGCAAATGGCGATGTCGCCGATCCGGGCCAGCGGCTGGCCGGTCACGAGGACGGTCGGCGCGCCCATGGCGACCGGACCGCCCACATGCGGTTTCAGAACGTCGACCATCGGGCAGACATGCATGTCGCCGAGCCGGGCTGCCGGCATGGGCATCGTCGCCTCCCAAGGAACGTCGCGATGAACCCAAGCGTACCACGCGGTCCGTCAGGGTCGAGATCGGCGGCGGCAATCCATTTGGGGACCGGTCGCTTGTGCGGCGCGGGCGCGAGATGGACACTTTCGATGCATCAATGCTGAGGAGTGCCTACGGTGCCGTTTCCGCGTTTCCCCGTCCTGCTGCTGGTAGCCTTGCTGCCGCTTTGCTTGGCGGTCGGCCGCGTGCAGGCCCAGGACTGCGACGCAATTCTGCAGAAATTCAATGGAGCGATCGATGGCGGCCGGGAGGCCGACGCGGCGATGCTTGTCGACATCATCGCCAGGGACGCCGCCTGCGGCCGCTACCAGGTGCAGGCCCAGCGCCGGCTTGCCGCCCTGCGGTTGCGCTCGGCGCAGACCCTGATGGCCCGCGGCCGGCCGGTCGCCGAGTATGAGCGCATGCTGACCGACTCTGCCCGGCCGGAAGTGCTGTGGCAGGCCTCGGCCACCCTGGGGGAGGTGAGGTTCGGCGAGCGCCGCTTCGCAGAGGCCGCGGCGGCCTTCGACACGGCCATCGAGATCGTGCGCAACGAGAGTGTCACGCCGACGCCGCCGGCACCCTTCGAGATCCAGGATCTGGTCGACCGCGCTGCGCAGGCGCGCATCCTCGCTGTCAACATCTCCGGCGAGGCCGGTGTCGTCCAGACCGTCCGCTCCACCCGCGACGGTCGGCTCGGCGGCCTCTACGCCGCGTCGATCCGCGGTATTGTCCCGCGCGCCGTGCCGGTGCCCATCACCTTCGACTACAACAAGACGAGCTTCACGCCTGCAGGCCAGGCGGCCGCGCAGGAACTTCTGACGGCCCTGCGTGAACAGCAGCCCGCGCGCATCCTCGTTGTCGGGCATACGGATGTGCGCGGTGGCGCCGACTACAACCAGAAGCTCTCCGTCGCGCGCGCGGAGGCCGTCGCCGCCTTCCTGCGCGACAACGGCGTTTCGGCCGAGATCACGACCGAGGGTCGCGGCGCCTCGGAGCCCCTGCAGCTGACCGACACGTCCGGCCTCAGTCAGGATGACATCTACGCCCTGAACCGGCGGGTCGAATGGATCCGCGAGGCGGGCAGCCAGTGATGCGGGCCGCCCTCGCCCTCCGTCGCCTCGCTTGGGCCCTCGCTGGCGCTGTGGTCATTGCATCCGGCGCGCGGGCTGCCGCGCTGCAGGCGCCCGGCGGAGGGCAGGTCAGGGCTCTGGCCATCGGCGTCAACGACTACCGCGCGTTCCGGCCGCTGCGCGGCGCCGTCGCCGATGCGCAGGATCTCGCAGGCACGCTGCGCCGCCTCGGCGTTCAGGATGTGACGCTTCTGACCGACGCCGCCGCATCCCGTGACGCCGTGATGGCCGCAGCCGACGCGCTGACGAAGCGGCTTGGAAAGGGCGACCTCGTCGTCCTCAGCGTCGCCGGCCACGGCGCCCAGGAGCCGGAGAAGGTGAAGGGCTCCGAGCCCGACGGCAACGAGGAGGTGTTCCTCCTGGCGGGCTTCGACCCTTCGACGGGACCGGGATCGCGCGAGCGCGTCCTCGACAAGGAGTTCAACGTCCTCGTCAAGCGCATGGAGGAGAGGGGGGCGACGGTTCTCTTCGTCGCCGACACCTGCCATGGCGGCGGACTGGCCCGCGAGGCCGATCCCCGCGGCGCCGAACTCGTCTACCGCCAGGTGCCTCGCTACGCGATCTCCGACGACGAGCTGAAGCCCATCGCCACGGAAGCGGACGCCTTCCTGACGACGGTCGATTTCCAGCGCTCGGTCTTCCTGGCCGCGGTCGACAAGATGTCGAAGGCGCCGGAGGTGAAGATTCCCGACGTTCCGGGCTGGCGCGGCGCGTTGAGCTATGCCGTGGCGCGGGCGGCCGAGGGCGCCGCCGATGCCGACAGGGACGGGCAGGTGACACTGGCCGAGCTCTATGCCTATGTCAGGCAGGTTGCCAACCAGCTTACCGACCAGCGGCAGAACGTCGTCACCATAAACGCGCCGTCGCTCAACCTGCGCTCTTCCGCCGTGTTCCGGGAGGCGGGAGCCGCAGGCACCTCGACCTCGTCGCCGGAGCCTGCGAAGGCTCCAGGCGGCGGGCTCGACCCAGTCACCGTCGCCGCCCTCGACGGGCAGGTGACGTGGTTCGCCGACATGCGCCCGCGCTCGGCTCCCCTCAGCGTGGTCGCGCCCGAAAAGGGCCCCGACCTCGTCTGGGACCCCCGTACCGGCGACCTCCTCGCCGGCGTCGACGTCGTGGCCCGGAACGTCGGCGTCGACGCTGTCGCCGGCGCGGCGGATCGGTTCGCGGTGGTGCGCGAGATCAAGCGCTCGGCCGGCCGGCCGGCACAGCAGGTTCGTATGGCGCCCGACGACCGGCTCCAGCACGCCGGCGCGCTGGCGGAGATCCAGATTCCCGATGTCGCGGGTCGCGCTCTTGCCGTCTTCAACCTCGCCGGGGACGGAACTGTGCAGTTGCTCTACCCGCTGAAGGGAGAGCCGCCGGTTCCCAATGGTGACGCCGTCCGCCTGCCCGTCCGTGTCTCCCCGCCCTATGGCGCGGACCAGGTCGTGGCAGTGAGCGCGGCCGATCCGATGCCCCAGCTCGTGCAGGCCCTGGCGGCGCTGGACGGCACGCGCAACGCCGGCAAGGTCGTCGACCTGCTCGGCCGCTTCATGCCGCCCGACGCGAGACTGGGAACAACGGCCATTTTCACGGCGCCGCGCCGGCGGAAGGCGCGCCGCACACGCCGAGGGAGGCCGGCATGCGCCTGATCCTCCGTGCCGCGCTCGCCCTGGCGATCGGCCTCGCCGCCGCGGGGGCGCCCCGCGCCCAGGACTCGGCCGGCTCGGACGGCCGCGTCGTCGGGGGGAGGCCGGCCGAGAAGGGCGCCTGGCCATGGCAGGTCAAGATCTACGCCGCCGACCCGCAGCAGCGCGGCCGGTCAGCCGCCCATTGCGGCGGCTCCGTCATCGCGCCCAACTGGGTGCTGACGGCGGCGCATTGCTTCGTTTCGGGGAGTTCGGGACGCCAGAGCCTGACGGCCCGCGACATCATCCTGGTCGCCGGCGAGACCGAGCTGCCACGCAGCTTCGTCGCCAAGGCAGGCGACCGTCGCCTGCTGCGGGCCCGCAACGTCGTCCTGCACCCGCAATTCGACATTCGCACCTTCACCAACGACGTGGCGCTCGTGGAACTCGACGGCTCCACCCAAGCGACGCCCGTCGCGCTTCCCGGCGAGGCATCCGCCTCGTCGGATCTCGCCGGCGTCTCCGCCGTCGTCACCGGATGGGGGTTCACGACGACCGCCCATGGTTTCGACGCCTCGCAACTGCCGACGGCCCTGCAGGAGGCGGAACTGCCCGTCGTCTCCATTCCGGCCTGCCGCCAGGCCTATGCCGACAGCACGATGCGCGCCTATTCGCTTGACGGCCGCAATCTCTGCGCCGGTTTCCAGGAGGGCGGCCGTGATGCCTGCCAGGGCGACAGCGGCGGCCCCCTGGTGGCCCGCACGGCGACCGGCTGGGCACAGGTCGGCATTGTCAGCTGGGGCGAGGGCTGCGCCGAGCGCAACCGCTATGGCGTCTACACCCGCGTTGCAGCCTTCGAAGGCTGGATCCGCAGCGCCACCGGCGGCGCGCCCGGGCCGGCGGTGCCGCCGGCCGCGGTCCAGTCTGGCGCGCCACCGGCCGCGGCATCGGGTCCGCCCGCGGCTGCCCAGCCGGCGCAGGCGACCTCCGGTCCGCAGTTCACGGCGCAGGACGCCATTGCGGCCCTCGTGCCCTCCGGCCAGGCCCCCGCGGAGGCACAGCCGGCCCCGCCGGTCGCGGCTCCGCCTGCCGCCGCCGGGCCTTCGGCGACGCCGGCTCCCACGGCACCGGAGCCGGCCGTTTCCGATGCCCGAGGTGACCGCGCTCTTCTCATCGGGATCGACGCCTACCCCGGCCAGCTGCGCCTGGTGGGGTCCACCAACGACGTGAAGGCCGAATACAAGCTCCTGACCGAGACGCTCGGGTTCAAGCCCGCCGAGATCATGACCCTGACGGACGAGAAGGCGACCCGCGCCGGGATCCTGGCTGCCATAGACGACTGGCTCATCAAGGGGTCAAAGCCGGGCTCTCGCGTCTTCATCCACTTCAGCGGCCACGGCTTCCAGGCCAAGGACGAGAACGGCGACGAGGATGACGGCCTCGACGAGACGCTCGTTCCCGTGGACGTGGAACTGGTGCGCGGCCCCAGCGGCAAGGTGACCGATGTCCGCAACCAGATCATCGACGACGAGATCGCGGCCCGCATGGCGAAGCTGCACGACAGGCGCGTGACGGCCGTGTTCGACTCCTGCCATTCCGGCACGGTGACGCGCGACGTCGGCGGCTCCGGAATGACCCAGGCCGACCTCGGCTATGTCCGCAGTCTCGAGGCCGTGCTGGACCTCGACGAGGAACTGACCCGCAAGCTCGCCTCGCCTCGGCGTTCCCTCCGCGCGGCCACGCCGAAATCCTCCTTCGTCGAGCGCATCGACGACGCCGTCGTCTGGTCGGCCGTGGCCGAGGACCAACTGGCCCTCGTCGACCGCACTGCGGCCGAGCCGATGGGCGTTTTCACCCGTCGCTTCGTCGATGGCGTCCGGGCGCGCGCGGGCAAGGATGCGAGCCGGCCGACCCGGAGCCTCGTCCAGCTCCTCGACTATGTCCGCGCCCAGTCGTCGGCGTATTGCGACACGAGGCCCGAACTGTGCAAGGCCGGCCTCACGCCGCAGCTGGAGGCGCCTCCCTCCCGGCTGGGCGACGACGTGGTGACGGGCAACGAACCCGTCTCGACCCCCGATGCAGTCCAGGCGACGCTCGGTGGCGACAACCCGGCCGGGGTGAGCATCGAGATCCTGCCGGGGGACGACGTCGCGGTCGGCCAGAAGATCGCCTTCCGCGTGCAGGCGAAGAAGCAGGGCTACCTCGTGCTGATCGACGTCGACGCTTCCGGCAAGCTGACCCAGATCTGGCCGAACCGTCACTCGATGGCGACGCCGAAGGGCGAGAAGCCCACCGCGAACCTCCTGAAGGCCGGGAAGGTGCTGACCGTCCCCGACATGGGCAACCCCTTTGCCGGCTTCGAATACGTGGCCGAGCCGCCGTCCGGCCGCGGCATGGTCGTGGCCGTGATGAGCGACCAGCCGGTCCAGGTGATCGACCTTCCCGACATGCCGGTGACCCTCGGCGGCCAGCGCGCGGCTCTCGACTACGTCTACCGGCTGGCCCAGTCGCTGCGGATTACGCCGGCCGACGAGGCCGGCCGGATCGTGCAGCCGAAATGGTCCTTCGCGTCCAAGCCCTACACGATCAGGTGACGCCATGACGCGACCGGCCTATCTCCTCCTGTGTGCCCTCGTCGGGCTCGGACTGGGCCTCGCCGCGGGCGACGCGGGGGCAGCGGAGGAGGCAGGCGGCGCTCCACGGCTCGCCGCGGCCCAGTCCCGCCTCGCCATCAGGCTCATGCGCGCCTTGCCGCCGGGCGACACGGTGGCCGTCTCGCCCGCCAGTCTTGCCGCCGTCGCCGGCGCGCTCGACCTCGGCGCGTCCAGCGCGTTCCGCGAGGCCATGCACGACACCCTCGGCTTCGCCGACGGCGACGCCTCCTCGGACTTTGCCGCCCTGCGGGCGGGGTTGAGAGCGGCCGGCGCCGCCTCCGGGCCGTTGCGCCTGTCGGATCTCCTGCTGGTCGACGACGGCTTCGCCCTCTATCCCGGCATTCCGCTCGCCTTCGCGAAGGAGGGCCTTTCCCTCGATCGCCAGGATTTCCGCAACCCCGCGACGCTCGGTCGTATCAACGCATGGGTGAAGGACCGCACTGCGGGTCTCATCCCCTCCATCCTCGACGAACTCCCCGGCAATGCCAGCCTCGTCGCTCTGAGCGCCCTGCACTTCAAGGATCGCTGGCGCACGCCCTTCGACAAGGCCGAAACCAGGCAGCTCCCCTTCCGGTCACTGCGCGGCCCTGACCGTCCCGTCGCCATGATGAGCCTGCCGGAGGGCCGCTATGCCTTTCGGCGCGACGATCGATTCGTGGCCATCGACCTCCCCTTCGCGGACGGGCGCACCCGGCTCGTGGTGGTGACGACGTCGGGCGGCGAGCCCGCGCGGCTGCGGCGTTTCGCGTCCGTCGGCCCATGGCTCGCCGGCGAGGGCTTCCGCGAGGTCCAGGGCGACCTGCGGCTCCCGGCCTTCTCCCTGTCCCAGAAGAGCGATCTCACGGCCCCTCTCGACCGCCTGGGCCTGCGGCGCGAGCGGCAATCGCCCGCGGCCCTTGCCGGTTTCGGCCCCGACGGGGTGAGGCTCAGCCGGGTGGTGCAGCGTGTCGAGATGACCGTGGACGAGGATGGGGCCGAAGCGGCAGCTGCGACGGCCGCCGTGATGGAGCGCAGCATCGCCAGCGAGTTCATCCGCATGAAGGTCGACCGGCCCTTCGTCTTCGCGCTCAGGGACGCGCCAACCGGGCTGCTGCTGGTCGCCGGCTACGTCTCCGCTCCGCCCCCCGCGCCGGCAACCGCGGAGCGCTGAGATGCATGACCCGTTTCACCATAATCCATTAAAGGCATTCTCGCTCAACTCGCTTGACGAAAATGGCGCATTCTGGTGCCTCTACGGTCAAGACGTTCTGGGGCAGGATGGTGGAATGCCTTACAGCTGGGACCAGGGCGAAGTCTCGAGGGACCTCGCGTTCCTCGAAGGCTTCAGCTGGCACCGCGCGGCGTTCTCGGACCGCATCTGCGAAGCCTCGCGGGACAAATCGCCCAAGGTCCTTGCAGGGCTCCGCATGGAGTCGACGTATCAGTTGGCGGAGTTCCTTTACTCGCTCAAGGCCTACGGCGTGGAATCCGAGGCCTCGATCGACCGCTTCGTCGAACTCCACAACAATTACATCGTCGACCTGACGAAGGACAAAGAGAAGATGGAGCGGCTCGGGCTCACCATGGAGCGCGCCCTGGCCGGCATCTTCACGGCCGACACCAAGCCCCGGCTGCTCCAGAACTGGAAGGCCCGCCCGGGCGCCATCGACCAGTCCAACCTCGCCCGCTTCCTCGTCGCCGTCATGTCCACGGAGACCTGCCGCAAGGTGGTGGTCGACTGCAGCGCCGCCGGGCTTCTGGTCCGCGAGCGCACACCCTACGGCACGGTGCTGGTGATCTCGACCGGCAAGATCGAGAACATCTTCGGCAGCTGCCTGCGTGACCTCCGCCGGTCGATCCGGAACATGGGAGAGACCTCGTGACTTCGCCGGGCCGGCGCAGCGTGCTCCTCGGCCTCGGCGCGCTCGGGCTCGTCGTGGCCGCCGCCGGCGCCCTCGCGGCCCCGGCCTTCACGGCATCCGAGAAGAAGATCATCGCGCGCAATCCCGCGCTGCGGACGCTGCTGCGCTCGGATCCCGGCCTGGTTCGCCGCACGCTGGACGAGATTGCGGCCGCAAAGGCGTCACCGGGCACCGGTGGACGGGGCATGCCCTCGCCCGACGGGGAGAGGCGCGATTTCCTGCAGCGCAATCCCGACCTCCTTCCCCTGGAAAGCGCGTCGCCCGAAGCGGTCAACGACCTCCTCAAGAGGGTCAAGGCGGCGGGATCGGGAGGCGGGCCGCGGCCCTCGCGCTGACGGCCAGCCGTCCCGCTACTTGTCGATGCGGAACAGCCTCGCGCCGATCGAGACGTTGCCGTCGGCGGCAATCTCCTTCTGTAGCGCCGCGAAGAGCTTGTCTGCCGGAACGGGCTTGGCGAGGTCGAGGGCGGGCAGTGGCTTGTCGCTGCTGACAGCGACAAGCAGCTGTGGCTTGGACGCGCTGGGCGAACGCTCGATCGGCAGGCCGAAGGTGATCGGCGACTTCGTCTTCACATAGGGCAGCATGCTCTGCACCGTCCCGTCGTCGCGCACCAGGACGAGGTCGAGATAGCGGGCGGGTCCGGCCTCCAGCGTGCCGGTGAGGATATCGCCGATGCGGACGGTGTCCCTCGCCAATTCGACCCGCGGCGCCTTGCCCCGCTCGCGCGCGCCGACGCGCGAGAGCATGTCGACCGCCGGGCACTGCGCCTTCTCGATCTTGCCCACGGTGATCCGGGCCTCGAAGCCGTTCGCAGCCTTGAACTCCCGGTCGAGCTTTTCGAAAGGGCCGACCTCCGCGCCATAGCCTTCCAGCTTCGCGCTGCCGCCGGCGATGTCGACGGGCTGCACGAAGAAGCACGGGCCGCCTCGGAACCCGTCGAGGAAGCTGCGCACCCTGTCCGCAGCCGCGTCCGGGGGTTGGACCGTTGTCGTCGACGGGGTCTGGGGCGGGTTCGCCGGAGGCGGTTCCTCCTTGGTCGCGATCACGACCGGCTCCTGTGCCGGCTTCTGGACGGGAGGGGGCGGGGCAGACGCCTCCGCCTCCTTCTGGACCGGCTCGGGCGGGATGGTCGACAGATCGGGCTTGGGCGTGGGGCCCTGCGGGGACGAGTTCGCCGGGGCGCTGCCGCCCGGCGGCGGCTCTGGCGTCTGCGGCGCGGCGGCCTGCGAAGCGGTCGCCGTGTTCGAAGCGGTGTCGGCTTGCGCGGGAGGTGCCGGGGCGGGCGGCTGCCCAGCCTCGGTCACCGACGGTGCCGTCTGCGCCGGTGGCCCGCTTGGCTGAGCCTCCTGCGGCGGGGCAGCCGCTTCCTTCGCCGGTTCTGTGGATGGCCTCGCAGGCTCGCCCCCGCCCGGCGACAGCGCTGGACCCGGGTCCAGCGTGGGCTGCTCGGCCGTCTTCTTGGGCCCGGGAGCGAGCACATAACGGTCCACGCCGACATAGGCCACGCCGGCGAGCAGCAGCACTCCCAGGATCCCGGCCACGGCGAGGCCCTTGCGTCCGCCGCCGCGCGGCGCGGGATCCTGCGAGCGCGGCGCGCCGCCGCCGGGGGCCTGCGCCGGCCCGGCCTGCGGGCGTGACGACGCGGGAGCCCATTCCACGATCTCCGCCATCGACCGCGGGCGCGACTCCGGGTCGGGCTGCAGCATGGCCGCCAGCAGGGGGCGGATGCGCTCGTCGACGTCGGCGAGGTCGGGGATGCTGCGCCGTCGCTCCAGCACGTCTGCCTGCGTGCGACCCATGTCGACCGCTCGGCCGCGCAGGGCCTGCGCGATGACGAGCCCGAGGCTGTAGATGTCGGAGCGCGGCGTCACGGTGCCGCCGAACAGGCCGAGTTGCTCGGGCGACACATAGCCGTACTTGCCGGCGAATCCCTCGCCGATGACGGTCTCTCCGCCAAGCCCGGGCGACTTGGCGATACCGAAGTCGATGATCCTGGCGCGGCCGGGATCGCCGCCGGGCAGGATGATGTTGTCCGGCGAGATGTCGCGGTGCACGACGCCGCGCTCGTGTGCGGCCTGCAGTCCCGAGGCGACGCGCCGCATCAGCACCCGCGCGGCGTCGAGGCCGAGCGGCCCGTTCTTCAGGAGATCGGCCAGCGAGGGCCCCTCGACCAGTTCCATGGCGAGGTAGGGCCGCTGCAGCACCGGGTCGACGGTGAAGACGAAGTAGCGGACGATCGCCTCGTGGTGCAGGTGGTGCAGGGCCGAGGCCTCCTTTCGGAAGAGCGCGAGCGCGGTGGGATCCCCGGCATAGTCCGCCTTCAGCACCTTGATGGCGACGGTGTCGCCCGTCTCGAGCATGCGACCGCGGTAGACCTCGCCCATGCCGCCATGGCCGATGCGGTCGCCGACCTCGTAGATGCCGCTGAGCCTCGTGCCGGGCGGCAGGGACTGGTCGGATGGAATGGAGGCCCCGCTCATGCATCAC
>JAESFG010000474.1_pt1 | contig 27276 bp, 23 predicted proteins | sample 9269371 | NCBI WGS metagenome assembly JAESFG01 (sample SAMN14506227, study PRJNA617093) | algae metagenome | isolation source: Aetokthonos hydrillicola CCALA 1050 (B3-Florida) and co-occurring... | place: USA: South Carolina | collected 2013-01-01 | reverse complement strand
ATCAGCGGGAGCACGCTGCGAAGCCACAAAGAGAACACCCTGTTCGCCGAAGCCGCGTTCAAGGTCGCCGCCTACGCGATCAAGGTGTAGGGATCCCGCGGGAGATCAGGGCTTCTGGACTGAGCATCATCAAATGACACAGTGATTTCGTCCTGAGCCCAGTCGATCGTCACAAGCGCAGCATGCTCTTGCTCCCCATCCTTCAACGTGCCAACGTTGACCCCTGCGACCTTGCACTGCCGATCCAAATCTCGCAAGATCCGCGCGGCATCGGCAATCGGGCTATCCACCCAATCCCCATGTTCAGCGGTCCGAGGGTCGATGTGCATACATGTTGAATGGTGCCTGGCAAGCAACCATCCCTCGCCCGCGAGCCGCTCCACGAAGTCCACCATGCGGACATCTTCGACATTCGACAACTTCAGCCACGAGTAGCAACTCATCCGGATGCTCCGCTTCGCCCCGCTAGTGCGCCTCGGGCTCTCCCACTCCTGAGTCCGAGTTCATGTCCCCGTCAAGCAGGTGCAGCGTCCGCCCGCTCGCCCGGGCCCGCTCCTCGAGCAGGCGTGAAATCTGCTTGGCCATCGCCTCGGCGATCGCGATCTCCGACACCGACACGTGGTCGGCCCCCACGGCCCCGGCCCGGAACCCCGTGCTCAGATAGCTCGCCCGCGCCCCGATGAACACGTGCGGCGCCAGCGCTCGGATCTTCTGGCACGCCGTGATCACCGCCTCGTCGTCTGGCACCGTCAGCAGCACCGCCTCGGCCTGGTGAATCCCCGCCGACTCCAGCACGTCCGGGTTCGAGATGTCCCCGTAGATCGCCTCCCGCCCCAGGGCCCGCTGCTTGCGCACGGTCGCCGCGTTCAGCTCCACGATCGTGAACGGCAGTCCCGCCACCTCGAACCGGTCCGCCAGGGCGCGGCCCACGACCCCGAACCCCGCGATGATGAGCTTGCCCGTGCTCGGTGCGCCTCCCTCGCTCCCCAGGTCCCCCGGCGGCGTTCCCACCCCCGGCAGCGCCGACTCGCGCAGCGCGCTCCGCACGATCCACGGCGCCGGCTTGATCCGCGCGAACCGCGGCCACAGCCGCCGCGCCGGGTCGTACACCAGCGCCGTGAACACCAGGCTGCTCACCACGATCGCGATGAGCACCGCCTGGGCCGCGGGCTCGATCACGCCCTTCGCCGCCGCCAGCTGCAGGATCACCAGGCTGAACTCCCCCGCGTTCGCCAGCAGCAGCGCCGAAACACCGGCAACCGTGCCCGACGCCCCGAACATCCACGCCGTCACCCCGACCAGCAGGAACTTGAGCACCACCACCAGCACCAGCCCCAGCAGCACAACCCACCACAGGTCCACCACCTGCATCACGTCCATCGACATCCCGACGGTCGTGAAGAACACCGCCATGAACAGGTCCCGCAGCGGGGCCATCTGCCCCGACACCTGGTGCCGGAACGGCGTACCGGCGAGCAGGAACCCCGCCAGGAACGCGCCCAGCGCCGGGCCGATCCCCACCCGCGCCGTGATCACCGCCGCCGCCAGCGCGATCGCCGCCGACACCAGCACCAGTTCCTCGACGCCGCCCCCGCCCGCGGCCCCCGTCCGCGACGCCTCCCGCAGCAGCCGCGGCAGCAGCCACCGCCCCGCCACGATCATCCCCGCCACCACCCCGGTCGCCAGGGCCGCGCTGGCCACCAGTTCCAGCCACGGCGTGACCTCTTCGGCCTCGGCCTTCGAGCCCGCCCACGCCGCGATCGTCGGCATGGCCGCGAGCATGCCGATCGAGAGCAGGTCCTGCACGACCGCGATGCCGACGCACAGCCGGCCGTGCGCGCGGTGCACCTCGCGCCGTGACTGCAGGATGCCGATGAGCACCGCCGTCGACGACATCGCCACCGCCATCCCCGCCACCAGCGCCGCCGGCGCCGACAGCCCGAACAGCATCGCCGTCGGCCAGCACACCAGCGCCACCACCAGCGTCGACACCACGCCCACGAGCAGGATCGGCGCCATCCCCGAGCGGATCGTGCTCAGGTCCATGTGCAGGCCGATCGTGAACATGAGCAGGATGAGGGCCAGCTCCGCGATCGTCTCGACGTTCTCCGGGCTCGACACCAGCCCCAGCGCATGCGGGCCGATCGCCGCACCGATGAGCAGGTACCCCGGGATCGCGGCCAGCTTGATCCGACCCATGATCATGCCCGTGGCCGCCGCGGCCACGATGATCACCACCAGGTCAACGACCGGGTTCGACGCCCCTTCGGCCGAAGCGCTCGCCAGCACGCTCGCAAAGTGACCAAAATTCACCGCGGATGGTACCGCCGCGCCGCGCCAACCGCGGCCCGGTATCCCGTCACGACCGCTCGGCCTACCGCTTCACCAGCACCGCCAGCAGCGTCAGGTCCGCCGGCGTGATCCCCTCCAGCCGCCCGGCCTGCCCGAACGTCTCGGGCCGGAAGCGGCTCAGCGCGTCGCGGGCCTCGGTCCGCAGCGCCGGCAGGGCGCGGTAATCAACGTCCGCGGGCAGCCGGCGGCGTTCGAGGTCCCGCTGGCGCTTGATCTCCGCCCGCTCGCGCTCCACGTACGCCGCGTAGAACCGCTCGCAGTGCGCCGACGCCACGACGCCGCGGGCCCACGACCGCCCGCGCTCGTCCACCGGGCCCAGCAGCCGTTCGAGTTCCGCCACGCCGAACTCCGGCCGCCGGATGAGGTCCTCGACCTTCACGCCGTCGATCTTGGTCGTGCGGCACCGCCGGTCGATCTCCTCGAGCTGCTCGCGCCGCAGCGCGATCAGGGCCTTGCGGGCACGCCCCAGGTCGGTCGAGTCGAGCAGACCCCACTCCAGCGCCCGCCCCGCGAGCCGCTCGGTCGCGTTGTCGGCCCGCAAGAGCAGCCGGTGCTCGGCCCGGCTCGTGAACATCCGGTACGGCTCGACCGGCGTCTTGGTCACCAGGTCGTCCATCATCACCCCGATGTACGCCTCGTCGCGCCCCAGCGTCACCGGGTCCTGCCCCCGCGACCACCGCGCCGCGTTGATCCCCGCAACCAGCCCCTGCCCCGCGGCCTCTTCGTACCCGCTCGTGCCGTTGATCTGCCCCGCCAGGAACAGCCCGTCCACCAGCTTGGTCATCCCGCCCGCGTGGATCTGGTGCGGCCGCACCATGTCGTACTCCACCGCGTACCCGTACCGGTAGATCTCCGCCCGCTCGCACCCGCGCATGCCTCGGACGATCCCGTCCTGCACATCCCGCGGCAGACTCGTCGAAATCCCGTTGCAATACACCCAGTCGTCCCGCAGGCTCTCGGGCTCGAGGAACACCTGGTGCTCGCTCTTGTCGCTGAAGCGCACGACCTTGTCCTCGATGCTCGGGCAGTACCGAGGCCCGGCCGACTCGATCTGCCCTGAGTACATCGGCGCCCGGTCCAGGTTCGCCCGGATCAGGTCGTGAATCGCCGCGGTCGTGCCGGTGATTCTGCACGTGACTTGCGGTAACGCAGGGAATGGGCAATGGGCGGTGGGCCATGGGCCGGGTTCGGACCCCATGGCCCAGTGCTCATTCCCGATTGCCCCCGACAACTCGCTGAACGCCGTCGGCTGGTCATCACCCGCCTGCACATCGAGCCCGTCCCAGTCGATCGTCCCGCGTTTCAGCCGCGGCGGCGTACCGGTCTTGAGTCGTCCGAGTTCAAACCCGAGCTCGCACAGCGCCCCGGAGATCCCCTCCGCCGACGCCTCGCCAAACCTCCCGCCCGCGGTCTTTGACTCGCCGCAATGCATGAGCCCGCGCATGAACGTGCCCGTCGTGAGCACGACCGCTGACGCGGTCAGACGGGCAATGGGCACGTCGCACAGGGGCAAATCAGAGGCGGAAGTCGCCGCAGCGTCGCTTCCGGGTGTGCTCTTTGCCATGTGCCCATGGCCGATGTCCACACCCACCACGCGCCCGCGCTCCACGACCAGCCGCTCCACGCTCCCCGCGATCACGCGGATCTCCGGGCGCATCGCGATCAGCCGCTGCACCGCCTCGGCGTACGCGTGTTTGTCGCACTGGGCCCGCGGCCCCCGAACCGCCGGCCCCTTGCTCGCATTGAGCACCTTGAACTGGATCCCCGTCGCGTCGGTCGCCAGCCCCATTACCCCGCCCAGGGCGTCGATCTCGCGCACGATCTGGCCCTTGGCCAGCCCCCCGATCGCCGGGTTGCAACTCATCACGCCGATCTTCGAAGGATCGAGCGTCACCAGCGCCACCGTCCCCACCCCCGGCAGCAGGTTCGCCGCCGCCCACGCCGCCTCCACACCGGCGTGCCCGCCGCCAATGACGATGACGTGAAAGTGGGGGGGAGCGGTCACGGGATGATGGTACGAAGGAGGAAGGCACAGGGGCACAAAGGCACAAAGGCACGGAGTGCTGCACCCGCTTGGGATGCATCCACTCTGTGCCTTCGTGCCTTCGTGCCTTTGTGCCTGTGTGCCTTCCCCCGCCTACTCCGCCTTCCCCGAGCTCGAGTCATACACCCAGCTCTCGACGGCCCGCGGGAATTCCAGCACCTCGCCCTTGCCGAAGAACAGCCCCAGCTCACGCTCGGCCGCCTCCGGGCTGTCCGACCCGTGGATCAGGTTGAACGAGTTCGACACCCCGAAGTCGCCGCGGATGGTTCCCGGGGCCGCCTTCGAGCCGAACGTCGCGCCCATCATGTTCCGGGCGATGGTGATTGCCCCGATCCCCCGCACCGCCAGCACGAGCACCGGCGAACTCGTCATGAACCGCACCAGGCCGGTGTAGAACCCCTTGCCCTTGTGCGCCTCGTAGTGCGTCGCGGCCAGTTCCGGGCTGATCTTCATCAGCTTGCAGCCGACGATCTGCAGCCCCTTGTTCTCAAACCGCGTGATGATCTGGCCCATGAGCCCGCGCTGCACCGCGTCGGGCTTGAGGATGATGAGCGTCGTCTCCATTGGCAGCGTTCTCCGTGAAAATGTTCGGGGCCCGAGGGTATGCCGCCCGGGCCCGCAACGGCCGTTCCGCAGCGACGGCCCCATCACCCCCAACGCATCGGCCGCGCCCGCTTCCAACGCGGTCACCGTCGTGCCAACCATCCCTGCGCATGCCCCCTGCCGCGCCCACCGGCCCGCTCGCCGCCGCTCCCCTCATCATCGGCATCGTCGGCTGCGGCACCGCCGGCCCCGCCGCGGCCGCTCTGCTCGCCCGCGCCGGCCACCGCGTCACCATCCTCGAGCGTGCCGCCGCCCTGGGCCCCGCCGGCGCCGGCATCCTGCTGCAGCCCACCGGCATGGCCGTGCTCGACCGCCTCGGCGTTCTGCCCCGCATCCTCGCCGGCGGGGCCCGCATCACCCATCTTCGCGGCGAAACCACCCGGGGCCGCGTCGTGCTCGACCTCGCCTACGCCGATCTCCGCCCGGACCTCTTCGGCCTCGGCGTGCAGCGCGGCCTTCTCTTCACCGCCCTGCTCGACGCCTCCCGATCCGCCGGCGCCGCTATCCGCACGGGCGTCCAGGCGGTCCGCATCGACCGCGACGCCGCGGGCCGGCCCAGCGTCCTTGACGCCGCGGGAACCTCCCACGGCCCGTACGACCTTGTCCTCGTCGCCGACGGCGCCCGCTCGGCCCTGCGCTCGGCGTGCGCAATCGCCCGGCGCGACCGCGTCTACCCCTACGGCGCCGCCTGGGTCGTCGCCCGCGACCCGGACAACACGTTCGCCGGCGTCCTCTGGCAGGCCTATTCCGGCGCATCACGCATGCTCGGCGTGCTCCCGACGGGACGCCTCAACCCCGACGATCCCGCCGACGTCCCTTCGGTCAGTCTCTTCTGGAGCCTGCGCCTCGACGAGGCCGACGCGCTGCGGGCCGCCGGCCCCGCCGCCTTCCGCCGCCGCCTCCTCGACCTCGCGCCCCGCGTTGCCCCCATCGCCGCCCAGATCCAGTCCATGGACCAGGTCGTCGTCGCCGCGTACAACGACGTGCTCTGCCGCTCGCCCATCGACGCCCGCCGCGGCGGCGCGGTCGTCTTCCTCGGCGATGCCGCCCACGCCATGAGCCCGCAGCTCGGCCAGGGGGCCAACCTCGCCCTCGCCGACGCACTCGTCCTCGCCGACACCCTCGCGGCCGCCGGCTCAGCCGGCCACACGCTCACCCGCGCCCTGCGCCGCTACGCCCGCCTCCGGCGCGGCCCCATCGGCTACTACGCCCTCGCCTCGCGCTGGCTCACGCCGATCTTCCAGAGCGGCCTGGACACCCTCGCCCCGCTCCGCGACCTCACCTTCGGTCCCCTCTGCCGCTTCCCGCCCGCCCGCACGCAGATGCTCCGCGCCCTGGCCGGCGTCAAGACCGGCGTCTTCACATCCCGCCGGCTCCCCTGAGAGCTGGAGCGCAAGCGACCGGCGAATCCCCGACCTTCGTCCTCTCCGCGCGCCAAAACAAAAGCGGGCGGCCCAACCGGGCCGCCCGCTCAAACCGGTTGTCTTCAGCTCAACCTCAACCGCGACGACGACGCGTCGCCACGAGCCCGCCCAGGCCCAGCAGGCCCAGCGCGCCGGGGGTCGGAACGATCGTGCCGGTGAGCTGCAGGTTGCGGTCGAACTGGCCGCCCACGAAGTAGGCCGTCACGCGGAAGGTGCCGGCCGCGCCGACCGTGCCGCCGCCGGCCGAGGTCGTGTTGAGGGCACGGATGCGGAACTCGACCGGCCCCGTGATGTCGGGCAGGGCCGACACGTCAACGATCGAATTCACGAAGTTGCCGCCGGGCGCCTGGGTGAAAGTGAACAGGTTCGCCGTGAACCCGTCGAGGCTCGAGAACAGGCCAAGGAAGCCCGGGCCCGTCGCCGACGAGCGGGTGCCGATGTACAGGTCATCCAAGTCGACGCTCACGCCCGCGCCCGGGGTGAAGCCGAAGCTGAAGTAGTCGTTCGGGCCCAGGTCGTTCCAGCCCGCAGCGTTCATGCTGTTGGAGCCCGCGTTGCCCACGAGCCCGGCGCCGCGAGCCAGGTTCGCCGGGGTGATCCCCGTCGCGCCCGCGCCCAGCGTGAAGGCCTGGTCGCCAGGAGCGCCCGTGAGGTCCCACTGAACCACGGTCTGCGCCGACGCGGCGCTCACGGCCGCGCCGCACGCAATCGCGATGATAGCGAACTTCGTCATGGTCTCTTCTCCTCAGTCAGTCGTTGGTGAAACCGCCCGCCTGCCTCACGACGCCGTGACGAAAGCGCCAAGCAGAGCAATCGGTCCTGGAAACATACCCTGCGAACAGCTTCGAGTCGGTCGCAGTCTACAGTCTTTACACAGACCTTGCGCTCGGGCCGCGGGTTTGCCCGTTTTCACACGCGACCGCCGCCACCACGTGTCCTCCCGGCGTTTCGACCGCCATCGGCCCCTATTCTCGTCCGAACCCGCTGCGAACCCGCTGCGAACCCGCTGCGAACCCGCGCCACGGAGGGCGCGTCCGATGAGCACCGCCACCCACACCCCACCCGTGCCGTCTCCACGCCCCAACCCAGCCCCCGCCAAGGCGCTGCGCCCGCGCGCCACCGCCGACCAGATGGCCGCCCGCCAGCGCGACATCTCCGTCAGCGAATTCTTCGCCAAGAACCGCCACCTGCTCGGCTTCGACAACCCGCGCAAGGCCCTGCTCACCACCGTCAAGGAAGCCGTCGACAACTCCCTGGACGCCTGCGAAGAGGCCGGCATCCTCCCCGAGATTGTCGTCGTCATCGAGGACCTCGCCGACGCCGCCGACGCCCAGCGCGACAAGGCCGCCAAGGGCAAGGACAAGGACGACGACGCCGACGCCAAGACCGCTAGCAAGAAGAAGTCCCCGTCCTCCAGCCGCTACCGCGTCACCGTCGTCGACAACGGCCCCGGCATCGTCCGCAAGCAGGTCGAGAACATCTTCGGCCGCCTCCTCTACGGCTCGAAGTTCCACCGCCTCAAGATGTCCCGCGGCCAGCAGGGCATCGGCATCTCCGCCGCCGGCATGTACGGCCTCATCACCACCGGCAGGCCCATGGCCATCCAGACCCGGCCCGATCCGCGCAAGCCCGCGCACCACATCGAGCTGGCCATGAACACCAAGACCAACCGCGCAGAAGTCACCGTTGACGAGGAAACCGACGACTTCCCCCTCGCTCGCCTGCGCTCGCTCAACCCCGCCGTCCGCGACCTCGCCGATGCCGGCGAGTTCCTCTCCCCGACCGCCTTCCCCACCGGCACCAGCGTCTCGATCGAGCTTGAAGGCAAGTACCAGCGCGGCCGCGGCAGCGTCGACGAGTTCCTCGAACTCACCGCCATCGCCAACCCCCACGCCCGCGTCACCCTCGTGCGCCCCACCCGCGTCGTCGCCGACGACGACGAGCCCCTGCTGACGAACCCGGAGCGTGAGCGACGGGCCTCGGCTCCCCCGCCGTCGACAAACCCCGACCGTCAGGGAGGGGGTTCCGACGCATCCCCTCCCCCCGCCCCCCAGACCACGCAGGACATCGGCCCCCTCGTCCTCTTCCCGCGCGCGACGAGCGAACTCCCCCCCGAAACCAAGGAAATCCAGCCCCACCCCAAGGGCATCGAGCTCGGCATCCTCCTGCAGATGATGAAGGAGGCCCAGCTCGAGCGCGACTCCTACACCCTCTACAACTTCCTCCAGGACAAGTTCAGCCGCGTCTCCTCCGCCACCGCCAGCGACCTGTGCGACGCTCTGAGCGACAAGTCCAGCAAAGTCACCGCCCGCACCAGGCTCGCCGACCTCGACCCCGCCCACGCCGAGCGCCTCTTCAAACTCCTCCAGGACGCCAAGCTCCCGACCCCGCCCACCGACTGCCTCGCCCCCATCGGCGTGCAGCAACTGCTCAAGGGCATGTTCAAGGGCGTCCGCGCCGAGTTCTACGCCGCCTCCAGCCGCGAGCCCGACATCTACCGTGGCCGTCCCTTCCTCATCGAGGCCGCCATCGCCTTCGGCGGCGACCTGCCCGCCGACGAACCCGCCCGCGTCATCCGCTTCGCCAACCGCGTGCCCCTGCTCTTCCAGCAGTCCGCCTGCTCGAGCTTCAAGGCCGCGCTCGAAACCAACTGGAAGAACTACGACCTGCAGCAGCCCCGCGGCTCGGCCCCCGTCGGCCCGCTCGTCATCATGATCCACATGGCGAGCGTCTGGGTCCCCTTCACCAGCGAGTCCAAGGAAGCCATCGCCGATTACGACGAAATCCGCAAGGAGATGAAGCTCGCCCTCATGGAGTGCGGCCGTAAGCTCGGCACCTACCTGCGCAAACGCGCCAAAATGAAGCGCGAGGGCCAGCGCCGCGACGTCTTCGAGCGCTACATCGGCGAGATCGCCAAGGCCGTCAGCGCCATCAACGGCGCCGACGCCCGCAAGCTCTACGACGCCCTGCTCGAGCAGGCCCGCGAGCGCACCGCCATCGCCGACGCCCAGCTCGACGACGAAGGCAAGCAGGTCAAGGACGAGGATCCCGCCGACCTGCAAGGCGTGCTCATCATCGGCGCCCCCAACGAGCCCTCTGCGCAAGCAGAGGGTGCACGCCCGCCCGCGCAGCAACCTCCCGACCAACCCACGTCTTCCTCCGCCGGCAAGCCGGCCTCCAAAGCCCCGACCGGCGCGACCCCGAAACCGACGCCCAAGCCCGCCGCCACGTCGGCGCCGGCCCCGACTCCCGAACCCGCCGCCAAGCCCCGCGCCAAGCTCGACCTCAAGACCGGCAAGCTCGTCCCCGTGCAGCAGGGCAAGCTGTTCTAGCCCGCCGTCACAACCGCGCCCACTCGAGCCCGCCCGGCAACGGGTCGGCCGCGAACTCCAGGTGCACGATCCGCCGGTGCGACGGCACGGCCGCCTTCTTCGACGCGTGCAGGATGAGCGGACGCATCAGCAGCACTTCCCCCGCCCTGCACTCACACACCACGCTTGCCCACTCCGCGATCGACGATTCGGCAATAAACGACCGGTGCGAACCCGGTACCACCAGCAGCGCGCCGTTCTCCCGCATGCAGTCGTCCAGGTGAATCCGCAGCGTCACCATCCGGCCCAGCACCTCCGCCGGCGGACGCACGTGCGGCACCCCCGACTTCACCGACCACGGCCCGAAGCCCGGCGCCTCGCGCCGCTGCACCACCGCGATCGTCGCATCCTGGTGCCACGTGACATCCCAGTTCGCACGCGGGTTCTTGTCGAACACGATCGACCGCGCCACGAACGCCGCCGGCGACAGCACCGACTCCACGATCCCCCGCACTCCCGCCGACGCCGCGAGCCGGCCGATCGCCTCCGACGCGTTCGCGGCGTTCCGCTCCCCCGCACGCCCCGACGCAAGCAGCCGGTCCGCCTCGGCTCGCAGTTCCTCAAGCTCACTTCCACCCAATTCAAGCCGCGGATGCACCGCAAACCCGTGCTCGCACAGGTGCGCAACCGCCTCGGCCCGATCCCGGCACACCCGCGCCGACGTCTCCGTGGTCATCGCGCCTCCGTCACGCCCGCCGCCGCCTCGCCCCGCCCGGTGAGCCGGCTCCAGACCCAGTACGCCGGCACCCCCGCCGCGAGCACCCCCAGCCACACGCCCGTCGTCACCGGGTCGCTGTAGATCGACAGCACCGTCATCCCCGCGCTCACGAGCACGAACAGCCCCGGCACGACCGGGTACCCCGGCACGCGGAACGCCCGCTCCGCATCCGGCCGGCGCACCCGCTGCACGAACAGCGCCGCCGCCCCCAGCCCGTAGAAGATCCACATCGTGAACACGAAGCTCTCGGCCAGGCTCGCAAAGTCTCCCAGCAGCCCGACCGCCGCGCACGACAACCCGCACTGCACCCACAGCGCCACCGCCGGCGTCTCGTACCGCGGGTGCACGCGTCCCAGGAACCGGAACAGCAGCCCGTCCCGCGCCTGCGCAAACGTCACCCGCGCCCCCGTCATGATGCTCGCGTGCGACGACCCCAGCGTCGACACGATGATCACCACCGTCACCGCCGCCGCACCCGTGCTCCCCGCCAGCCGCTCCATCAGCACCGGCGCCACCGTCGCCGTCCCCGCCATCTCCCCCAGCGGGATGAACCACAGGTACACCGCGTTCACCAGCACGTACAGCCCGATCACGCTCAACGTCCCCAGCACATAGATCCGCGGCAGCATCGTCCGCGGCCGCTTCACCTCCCCCGCGATCGATCCCACGTCGCTCCACCCGTCGTACGTCCACATGATCGCCGCCACCACCGGCACGATCGCCCCCAGCAGCGGCTTGGGCGCCTCGATCCGTTCGAACACCGGCCCCATCCCCCGCGCCGCGGCCAGCGCCCCCAGCACGACCACCCCCGCCAGGGCCGCGAACTTGAGCGTGCTCAGCACGATCGCCAGCCCCGCGCTGCCCCGCACCCCCAGCACGTTGATGAGCGTCAGCACCACCAGCGCCGCGCACGTCAGCAGCCGCGGATCCCAGTTCACCCCCAGCAGCGGGTTCACGTGCTCGGCGAACACGATCGCGATCCCGCCCGCCGCGCTCGGCTTGGTGATGAGCATGTACGTCCACCCGAACACGAACGCCGGGCACCGCCCAAAGCCCTCGCGCACGAACACGTACACGCCGCCCGACCTGGGCGACATCGCCGCCAGCTCCGCGAACGTCAGCGCCCCGCACAGCGCCACCAGCCCGCACCCCAGCCAGAACGCCAGGATCACCCACGGGTCCCCCAGGTTCTGCGCGATCGTCGGCGGCGTGCGGAAGATCCCGCTGCCGATCACCACCCCGATGAGCACCGCCATCCCGCCCCAGAACCCCACCTTGCGCGGGAGATCCCCGGTCGATCCGTCAGCCCCGCTCGTCGCACGCACCGGTTCGGGCAGCACCACCCATCATTGCCCCGCTCAGTACCCCGCGAACGCCCGCTCCACCAGCTTCACCCGCCGCTCCTCGTCCAGCGCGTCGTACACCGCCCGCACCAGCTTCTTCCGCGCCGCCTCGTCGGCCCGCAGCCGGTTCTCGCGGATGTACTCGACCGCCGCCGCCACAATCGCCTCGCGCTGCTCGGGCGTCGGCTCCACCGCCTCCACCACGGCCTCGATCTTCTTCTGCACCGGCCGCACCACCACCTCGTACGCCGCGAGCGCCTCGGCCTGGAACAGCTGCATCGACAGCCGCCGCTGCACCTTGGCCCGGTCCGCCTTGGGGTTGCTCGCCACCTCCGACGCGATCCACGCCTCCCAGTACTCGTCGACGTAGCCCTTGAGTCGCACGCTCTGCTCGCTCGTGAGCACCTCGCCCAGCTTCGCCAGCAGCGGGTCGCGCTGCTTCGCCGGCTCGAAGCGGTCGAACAACTGCTCCCCGACCTTCCGCGCCGCGTTCTTGTCCCCCGCCCGGTTGGCGTCGAAGTACGCCCGCACCAGGTCCAGGTTGTCCACCAGGTGCAGCCGCACCCCCTCCGTCCACGCCTCGACCACGCCCCGCGCCCTCTCGCGCCGCTCAGGATCGAGCCCGAGCAGGTCGAGCCCCGCCTGCTCCGGCCGCGCCGCCACCTTCACGAACTTCCCCTGCATGTCCGTCCGCACGAGCGTCTGCGCGTCGTGCTCAGGCACCTTCGGCCCGCCCAAAGCCGGCGGATCGTCCCGCACCGCCGCCCCCGCGATCACGCCCAGACCCAGCGCCGCCGCGCATGCAATCGCTTTCATGCGACCATCGTACAACCGCCCGCCGAGTACGCTTGCGCGATGACCGCCCAGCCTTCCAGTGCACCCGCCACCCTCGACGAGCAGATCGCAGCCTTCCTCGCCGGCGATCTCTTCGCCGTCGCCGGGGCATCCACCAACCGCACCAAGTACGGCAACCGCGCCCTGCGAGCCTACATCCAGGCCGGCCGCCGCGTCATCCCCATCAACCCGCACGAGCCCGCCGTCGAAGGCCTCCCCGCCTACCGCTCCGTCCTCGACGTCCCCGAGCCCATCCACGCCCTCTCGATCGTCACCCCGCCGCCCGTCACCGAGAAGGTCGTCCGCGACGCTCTCCACGCCGGCATCATGCACCTGTGGATGCAGCCCGGCGCCGAGAGCCCCGCCGCCATCACCCTCGCCCGCTCCAAGGGCGCCAGCGTCATCGCCGGCGACGCCTGCATCCTCGTGGTGCTCGGCTACCGCGAACACTGAAGCGCGCCGCGGCCACGCCCGCCCATCACTCCTTCTGCAACGTCCCGATGAACGCCTCCGCCTCGCCGATCGCCCGCTGCATCTCCGCGATCAGCGCCGACACGTCCGTCTCGATCCGCGCCGCCGTCCCCTGCAGCGACGACACCGCCGCCGCGTTCAAGTTGTGCTTCAGCAGCAGCACCTGGTCGCGGAACTTCGCCAGCACCGGGTCCATCCTCCCCGCCGCGGCGTTCATCAGCGACACCAACCGCTCATAGTTCCCCCGCGTCGCGTCCAACTGCCGCTGGCTCTCCGCCCGCAGCGTCGCGTCCGAATACTGCCCCAACTCCGCCTCCCACTCCCGGAACATCGCCCCCGCCACCGCCTCCACCGACGCGATCCGGTCCCGCACCTCGTCCGCCCGGTCCACGCTCCGCTCATACTCCGTGTTGAGCGTCTTGTACCGCGCTTCGAGTTCGCTCGTCCCTTGCCCGCCGCCGGTCGACCGTGCCACGTCCAGGAACCGGTCCAGCGTCGTCTGGAACTGCTCCTTCGCCTCGTTCTGCGCGTCCCGCGCATCCTCCACCCGCGCCACGAGCTGCTCGCGCTTGGCATACCCGAGCTGCTCGCGGATCGCGATCCCCGCCGACGTGCACCCCCCCAGCCCGCCCGCGCACAGCATCCCCGCCGCCAGCGCCAGCCCGATCAGCACCGCATTCCTCCGCCCCATTTCAGCACGAGTGTTCATGCCCGACTGTACCTCGCACGCACGCTCGAACCAGCACGATGAACGGGGCGGCTTGAACCCCCGGTGATCCACACCTCAAAGGCGGTCATCACGCCGCCGCGGCCGGCGCCCTCACGTGCGTCGCCGCCGCATTGCCGCCAGCGCCCCCGCGCCCAGCAGCGCCGCCATCCCCGGCCCCGGCACGACGTACCGGTTGTTCACGATCCCCGCGCTCGGCGCGTTGATCGTGAACCCCTCGGGCAGCTCGAACACCGGCCCGTCGGTCGCGAACGTCACCGTGTTCTGGAACTCGACGTTCCCCTGCATGGTAAAGGTCGGCTCGTCCGACGCGTAGTTCAGGTTCGTCACTGCGCTCAGGATCAGGCTCAGCGGGAACGCCTCGCCCACCGGCAGGTTGAACAGCACCGTCACCAGCGTCTCGTCCCCGTCAAACCCCGTGAGCATCCCCGACTCGAACACCGTCGGCGTCCCGTTGGTCGTGCTCAGCGTCATCGACCCGCCGTCGCTCGCACCCGGCACGTTCACCGTCAGCCCCACCGTCGTGTTCGCCGTCAGGCTCCGCCCCTGCGTCCCCGCCGACGTCCCGTTCCCCATCGACCCGTGCACGTGCAGCCGAACCCGCCCCGGCGTCGTCGTCCCCGGCGTGCCCTCGATGAAGAAGTCCTTGAAGTTCGCCACCGCGTACACCCCGGCGTTGTACTGCCCGCCCGCCGGCACGAACGTGTCCGACGGCCGGTTGATCGACGCGAACGTGTGCGCCCGCACACCCCCGATGTCCGCCAGCGAATCCGCCTGCGCGTGCCAGCTCGCCTGCCCCGGCCCGAATTCGTCGTGGAAGGCCCCGCCCCCCGCCTGCAGGTACCCCGTCACCTCGTACTCGTCCAACACCGCCAGCGGCGGCAGCCCGCGCCGAATAGCGCCCACCGCCAGGAAATCCGTCGCCTGCGCCCACGACCCCGTCAAAAGAACCGCCACCCCGGCCGCTCGCGCGACGGTCGAACCAGTCCGTGCCATGTGCGTCACCCTCTCCTGTGGGACCGCGCCAGCATAGCCCCGCCGCGCACCGGCCACGATGAAAAGATACTGATGCCGCCCCCGGCCGCGTCGATCGCATCTCCTCTCGTGGAGGTTCCCCGTGCCCACTCGTCCCGCACACGGTCCGCTCCCGCCCGCGCTCCTCGGCCTCGCCCTGCTCACCGGGTGCTCCCGCGACCACGCTCCCCCCGCGCACGCGCCTCGTGCGGAGCCATCGTCACCCGCCGTCGCGGTCCCGCCTCGGGTCATCTCGCCGCCGCCCGCGCCCTTCACCGGCGCGCCCCCGGTCGTCCGCAACGACCTCGAGCTTCACCTCCAGTCGCTCGACCTGCACCGTTCACTCTCACTCACCGACGCCAGCGCGACCTCCCGCCTCATCCTCAACGCCTACGTCCGCGCCTCCGACGGCGGTGTCGGCTTCACCACCCGCCGATCGCTCCGGCTCGTCGAGGTCCGTGACGACCACGGGCGCGACCTGCTCGCCCTCGCCGCGTCCGCCCCCGCCGACCCGCGTTTCCGCGACGACCCCGATGCCGACGACCTGTTCCCCTTCGCACGCCCCGGCCAGCTCTACGACAAAGCCCGCGGCTACCGGTGCTTCATCTCCGCCCGGCTCGAGGGCATCCCCGCCGACACCCGCCGCATCGCCACCCTCCGCGCCGAGGCCCGCGCCATCTGCCCCACCGCCACCAAGACCGTCGACGTCCCGCTCCCCGCCGACGACGACCCCGCCCGCTTTACCCTGCGCGAACTCACCCCCGGCCTGTGGTTCTCCCTCGATGTGGCCTCCGTCCGCGACCGCACACTCAACTTCGGGTACCGCTACTGGCTCTGCAACGACGTCGCCCCCGAGTTCGCCGGCAAGCCCGAGGTCGGCACCCGTCGACCCATCACCGACCTCGGCGCCGCCGATCCGCCCGCCCGAGGCCAGCCTGTGGCCCGCCGCGGGCACGACCGACGCCGCCCGCCCTTCATCCAAAAGGTCGAGATTGTCGACTCCACCGGCAAGGTCCTCGCCGCGCGCGACATCGGCACCGTCGAGGTCAACCGCCCATCGGGCGTCTACGGCGAGATGACCGACCGCGCCTGGCTCGCGGCGGCCCCCACGCCCCCGCTCGCGGCCCGCGTCACCGTCATCACCGACGTCGGCGAGGTCGTCCTGCCCATCGCGCTCGACAACCTCCCGCTCGTGGACGACTCGCCGCCCCCATCCAGGAACCATCCATCATGGTTCGCCCCGTGACAACGCCGGAGCCGGGGGCCATCGAGTGCGGCCGCGTCGGGCCGCGCTCGGCGCCGTACCGGGCGAGCAACGCACGACACGGCCGCTGAGTTCCCGCCGACCCGTGCTTCGCCACCGAGAGCCGTCCAAAGCCGCGGCACCCGGTCCACGCCCCCGCGGGCCGCCTCACCATCCGCGCGCCGGGCTCAATCAGCCCTCCCCCGTACCATCCCCCGCGGCCCACGCCCGGCCCGAGCCTCAACCCCGGAGTCAACCCATGATCCGCACCCTGTCGATGGCCGCCCTCCTGGTCTGCGGCGGCGCAGCCCTCGCAACCTCCGCCATCATCCCCGCGCCGGCGCGGACCCGCGAAGCCCCGGCCCCGGCGCCCGCAGCGCCCGCCGCCTTCGCGACGGCCGAGATCGTCTCCAAGACGCCCGAACAGCTCCGCGCCGCCGCGACCCACATCGTCACCGGCCAGGTCCTCGGCGTGTACACCCGCACCCAGACCCAGGGCAACTACGAGCGCACCGACTGCATCGCCGAGGTCCGCGTCACGGCGAGCGAAAAAGGCGACGGCATCGCGCCCGACCAGCTCGTCTACGCCCGCTACTGGCACCGCCGCTGGATCGGCGGCGGCCCGCCACCCCCCGGCACCAACGGCTTCCGCGGCATGCCGAGCGAGAACGACACCGTCCGCATCTACCTGAACCGCGACGGCAACGACGGCTTCGGCGGCAGCTACCCCAAGGGCGGCTTCAACGTGGTCGGCCCGAACGGGTTCGAGAAATTGACCGCCCCGCCCGCGGACAAGAAGTAAGCCCGCGCACGAGGCGATCCCCCACGAGCCCACGAGCGCAAGCTCGGGGCACACCAACCCCCGCGAGCCCAGGCCCGCCGCAACGTATCCCATCCGCACCCGTGCCATCGAAGTCGGTTCCTCCGACGTCGATGCTCCCCCTTCCATCGCACCAACCCCGTGCGATCGAAGTCGGTTCTTCCGACTTCGATGCTCCACCATCTCCTCCCGCCGCCGGCGGCACGTCCCCGAGCCCGCAGGGCTCGAATGCAATAGCCGGGGGCAACGCCCCCGGAAACACACCCCACCTTCCCCGCGCCCGCTTCGAACCCCAGCCGACATCGTCGCAAAGAGGCCGAACACGGGTCCGTGATCAAGCACCGGGCATCGGGTCAAGGCCCCCAAACCCCGGTGGCACGTCTCCGGTGCCACGTTTCCTGTCGAATTCTGAGACTACTCCTTGGGTTTGGATCGAAGCTTGGAGCGGACGATCCTGAACTTCTTACGACTAGAATCAAGCGACTTAACGGGCACATGATCTATGCCCATCTCCTTGCAAATCGCCTGAGCCTGCGAATAATCAGTTTCATAAAGTAGCAGTCGCTCCCAACTTAGTGCTTCGAGTACCACCTTTGGCAGTGAGTTGCCCTCGCCATCAAGCTTCTTATGCAGATCGATCAGAGCTTCGCTAGGAATCGACTTTTGCCGCTTATTGAGTCGAATGCCAAGCTCCACAATTGCTGTTGGAAGGGATGCATCATCTTTGCGCAATCGACTCAGAGTACCCTCTAACACCGGAATAGAAAATGCGCTCGACAATCGCTTCAACACGCTCGCACCGGCCATCCAGTTGATATCAAACCAAAAGCTCTTGGCAACCTTGCCGGCCTCGCGACCGATTTCGCGTAGCTCATGCCAGCTAAGTGTCTCGTTGCCCCCTGACTGCGAGCGCACTTCGGCAACCATCAACCTGAAGGCACGACTTCGGATTCCAGACAGGACTTTGTCCACTTGCATGTCATGGCCATAGGCATACCCCAGCAGTCGATAGCCAACGCCGAGCACATCTCGCATAATGGCCGCTTTCTCTTGCTCCTCAATGGACGTCGCCCCATTCCGAAGCACTTGTCCCAAGATGTCAATAGTCTTTAGCGCAGCCCGCACTTTGTTCAAGCCGCGGTGCACTTCCTCAACGTCATCATCATTATTGGTCGCACAAGGCGCGTGATCAATGTCGCGTCCATCGACGGATCGCTTCGCTCGCTTGGCGAGCTGCTCATCCTGGGCGTCTTGTATGATTCGCCTGTTTACTCCCGGTTTGGTAGGCGGAAGTGAAAACAACGATTGCTTTACCGCCAAGCGATTCAAATCTTGAACGTCTGCCACGAGATCGGTCGGCCGCACATCTGCAAACAGTGCTCGTGCGGCAGAGCGCATACTCTGCAGAATTGCGGGATTATCGCTCAAGTGAGCGAGGAATACCAGAATATTGGCCGACGTTTCGTGGTAGATCTTGCTAGAAAGCTGTTCAATCATCGAACTAGCTTCATCGCGATGGACGTTTCTGCTCAGCCACCATGCGACAAAGAAACAGTACACCCACTTGCTCCTGAATGCAACAATGTCCCCGTCCACGCGGAGCATGCGAAGCGAAACGAAGTCATCCCGGACGGATAGGCAGTCAAATGGAAGTCCAAATCGCTTACAGTGAGAATCGTGGAACAATGCATACTCTGCTTCGCTCATTGTCGCTCGCCTACCGCTGTACAGTCGATAAGCGAACTCTGCTAGATACAAGAACTTGCCGCTTAAATCAAACTGAGGAAGGTGAGTGCGCGATAGTGCTACCGTGATAACGGCGTGGTACAAATGGCCGTAGCTACCATTGCGTGCGGCCACAAACGGGGCGTCTGCCTGATCCGTCTGTTCAAGAATGACAACAAGCAGCCAAGGTGTATGGGGCAGGCCGGCGAGGCTGAGAACAGACTGCACTTGCTGAGCAAGCTCAAGTGCTTTGTGTCCAATATCGTCCAAGTCTGGATCTACGCGACCGAGTGACATCCAGCGGTTGGTGAGTGATTCAAGACGGCTAAAGCCAAAGTCGCAAATCTCATATCGTTGGTAGCTGACCAAGTCTACAGACTGTTCAGTCTGATCATGTAGCAGTTCAAGAAGCAAATCGTCACTGGCTACTAAATACACCGAACCAAAGCGGTCGTCAATTGCCCTCAAGAGTCGCGAACGAGCGGCGTTATTAGTTGGGCCATTTTGAAAGTCGTCAATGATTAGAGTCCGTTGCGACTTGTCAAGTTGTTCAAAAGCATCAATGTCCAGTGATGCATATTGTGTCCCCAGTGCTTCGGCCAGAAGCGATCGGAACGCAGATTCGGAACCGCTCTTTGGCAAGCGATCACCCCGGATGAGTACTGGTACTTTGCTCCTGGAGTGAAGATCTGCAAAGAGTGTTTTGCAAATGCTCGTTTTGCCACATCGGTCAGCACCTGTGATCAATGCGCGATCTGCTGTACAAAGCTCGTCGGCGCAGCGTTCACTTTTAATGCGTTCGACTGTCGATTCCAAGGTCCCAGACTTGCCCTTGCGTTCGCGCGTAGTTTTTCGTAAGTCCGGGTACTCAAAGAGGTCGCTTAGTTTCAAATGGGGCTGCCGAGGGTGATTGAGAGGATCCTCTAATTCGTCAAGCCACGTTCCGAACGCGCCGGCTACTTGCATACGTCTATCGGTCCGACCACGATTGTGCAATGGTATTGCCAGGGCGGTAGATGGCAAGTCCCTAACGTAATGATCGCCATTCCAGTGGTATTTGGTGACACTGTGGGTGTGCGATGGCAAATCGATCGCAATTATGTTAAAGGTAGATAGATCTGGCTGGTTGGCGTCTTGAAGAACTCCGCCTTCTTGATATGATAGTTCGCCGCCGGCATGGGGGGCCCGTCGTCCCGATGCTTGCTCATGCTCGTGGCCAGTAAGAACCAAGTCGCTGCTCGAGTCAATCAGATCTCGCAGCTCGCGACGTACGCCCGGCATCATGAACCAGTGAAGCGGGTGGTGCAGCACTGTTACGGCGATATCGACTTCGCCTTGTGTTGGCAAGAATGCCGCCAAGGGATATCTAAGATCAGGATGCTCGTGCCGGACTGAAGTCCACGCTGAATTGACTAGGTAGAAGGCAACGGTGTGGGGGCCAACCGAAAGAGTGTGGCTGCAGAAATACGGATTGCTTGGCGTTAAAGAAGCCGCTGAGGGACTGATGGCGCTTGAGAAGGCAAAGTAGGCAGTTTGAACTTGGAGCATGATGCCGGCCACTGACTCGGCCGGAGTGGAACCTGAGAGCTGTGCTCTAAGTGTGTTGCGAGCAGTCTGATCTGATTGTTGAAAGTCGCAATCATGGTTTCCTGGCACCGTCAGAATGCGAATGTCAATGGCAGGACGTGCTATCCGTACTTCACTGATTAGCGAATTGAGTAGACCGGTGACAACTGAGTACTCGGAAGCTTGGCCGCTCATCGTGGCGTCGCCGCAGAACGCAACAACACAGTGGCTTGCGTCAAGGGGCAACTCTGCAACAACGGCGCGGCAGAGTTGAGGCCATCGCATCGCTAGCCCGTTGGTATGCGAGACAACATGCGCGTCGCTTAGCTGAACGATGTAAAGAGTAGACATGGTCGCTCCGGGCTAATGCGACCAGTGTACCCTGTTCTTCCTACCGCGACAATACCGTGCAAGGTCGTTGGGGGGCGACCGAATGGGCTTGGATCCATTTCTGGACCAAAGCCCTTAATCGCATCAATAATCCATATCATCCATCCCGCCACCCCCGGCGGGCGCCTTGCTCTTCTTCTCCTTGATCTCCACGATCGCCGCGTCGGTCGTCAGCAGCAGGCCCGCGATGCTCGCGGCGTTTTGCAGCGCCACGCGCTCCACCTTCGTCGGCACGATGATCCCCATCTTGATCATGTCGCCGTACTCGTGCGTAAGGGCGTTGAAGCCGAAGTTCGGCTCCGTGCTCTCGCTCACCTTGCTCGCCACGATCGAGCCGTCCAGGCCCGCGTTGCTCGCGATCTGCTTGATCGGGTGCGACAGGGCCCGGTCCACGATGTCGATGCCGACCCGCACGTCGCCCTCGTGCTTCTGACGCAGCTTCGCCAGCGCCTTGCGGGTCCGCAGCACGCTCACGCCGCCGCCGGGGAGGATGCCCTCCTCCACGGCCGCACGGCAGGCGTGCAGCGCATCCTCCACGCGGGCCTTCTTCTCCTTCATCTCGACCTCGGTCGCCGCGCCCACGTTGATCTGGGCCACGCCGCCGGAGAGCTTGGCGAGCCGCTCCTCGAGCTTCTCGCGGTCGTAGTCGCTCGTGGTCGTGTCGATCTGGTGGCGGATCTGCTCGATGCGGCCCTTGATGTCGTTGCTGGCGCCGGCGCCCTCGACGATCGTGGTGTTGTCCTTGTCGACCGTGACCTTCTTGGCCCGGCCCAGGTCGCTCAGCTCGATCTTCTCGAGCTGGATGCCCAGTTCATCCATGATCGCCTTGCCGCCGGTCAGCACGGCGATGTCCTGCAGCATCTCCTTGCGCCGGTCGCCGAAGCCCGGGGCCTTGACGGCGCAGATCTTCAGGACGCCGCGGAGCCGGTTGACGACCAGCGTCGCCAGGGCCTCGCCGTCGATGTCCTCGGCGATGATGAGCAGGCTCGCGCCCTGCTCGGCGATCCGCCCGAGGATCGGCAGCAGGTCCTTGGCCGAGGAGATCTTCTTCTCGTAGATGAGGATGTACGGCTTGTCGAGCACGCACTCCATCGTGGTCGGGTTGGTCACGAAGTGGGGGCTGAGGTAGCCCTTGTCGAACTGCATGCCCTCGACGAGCTCGATGTCGGTCGTGAGGCTCTTGCCTTCCTCGACGGTGATCACGCCGTCCTTGCCGACCTTGTCCATCGCCTTGGCGATGATGTCGCCGATCTCGGGGTCGTTGTTCGCCGAGCACGCGCCGACCTGGGCGATCTCCTTGCTCGAGGAGACGCTCTTGGACAGGCTCTTGAGCTCATCGACGACGGCGCCGACCGCCAGGTCGATGCCGCGCTTCACCTGCGTCGCGTTCGCGCCCGCGGTGATGTTCTTGAGGCCCTCGCTGAAGACGGCCTCGGTGTAGATCGTCGCGGTCGTGGTGCCGTCGCCCGCGTCCTTGGACGCCTTGGTCGCGACTTCCTTGACCATCTGGGCGCCCATGTTCTCGTACGCGTCGTCGAGCTCGATTTCCTTGGCGACCGTCACGCCGTCCTTGGTGACCGTCGGGGCGCCGAAGGACTTCTCGAGCACAACGACCCGGCCGGCGGGGCCGAGGGTGACCTTCACGGCGGCGGACAACTTCTGAACGCCGCGGAGAATCCGCTCGCGGGCGTCCGTGTCAAAGGCAATCTGCTTGGCGGCCATTGGGAGAACTCCTTGGGGATGTGTGTCTTTGGGTTTGGGTTCTTGAGAGGGTGGGGGGGAGCGGGGGCAATGGGCAGTGGGCAGTGGGCTGGTAACGGGACGCGTCTGGTCATCCCATTGCCTAGTGCCCATTCCCCATTGCCCGGGGCGGCCTCGGGCCGCCTATCCGATCTTGACCCACGACACCTGCTCGGCGTCGAGGATGAACACGTGCTTGCCGTCGGTGACCTTCACGAGATGGTCCGTCTCGTCGGGGATGAGCATGGCGTTGAGGACGATGGCCTTCTCCGCCCGGGCGAAGTAGAACACGGCGTCACGCTTGCCGTTGAGCTCGCGAAGGGCCGTGCGCAGTTGGTCGGTGGTCATGGTGGGGAAGGCAATGGGGAATGGGCAATGGGGAATGGGCAATGGGACGGGGAGAAGGCGGCGGCTTCGGGTTCGACCCATTGCCTAGTGCCCACTGCCCATTGCCCGCCTCAGTCAGTCCTCGATCACCGCCAGCACCTCGTCCTCGGTCATGACGAGCAGCCCCTCGGTCTGGCCCGGGAGCTTCAGCTCGGTGCCGGCGTACGACGTGAAGATCACGCGGTCGCCCTTCTTGACCGACAGCGGCACCAGCTCGCCCGTCTCGGTGTTGATCGTCCCCGTCCCCACCGCCTCGACCACGCCCGTCTTGGGCGTGTCCTTCGCCTGCTCCGGGAGATAGATCCCGTGCTCGGTCTTCTCCTTCTTCTCGTCGCGACGCACGAGGATCTTGTCGTGCAGCGGGCGGACGGTCACGGCGGGGGCCGACGCGGCGGACTTGGGTGCGGTCTTCGTGCTGGGAGGCATTCTTCAATCTCCGAAATGCGAGTGAACGTGAGTCGTGAACGAGAACTTCGATTGGACGCTATGAACACGCCCCCGGCCATCGGTTCGCGTAGAACCGGGCCAGGCAGCGGTGCAGAACCTGCAGCATGGTCTCGACATTCGCGGCCGTGCGGTCCACGACGGCGAACGCGTCGCACCGCAAGGCCGCGGTCATGTGCCGCGTGTTGTCCCGCGTCGAACGCGGGCCCTTGATCACCACCGTCGGCGGCGGGTCGTTCAGCCGGCGCAAGAGTTCGAGCACCCGCGGCCCCGCCTCTTCGAGCGAGCACGCCGGGCCGGCGCCGGCTCCCGCCTCGGCGCTGCCGGCGTCCAGCGGCACCCCCAGGTCGACCACCGCGATGTGGATCGGGAACCGCCGGATCGCGTACTCCGCCTCGCGGGCCGAGCACGCCACCACCGACCGCACCCCCAGTGGGTCGAGCAGCGGCGGCAGCCGGTCCGCCCACGAGTTGCTCGCCCACGGGGCCGCGGTCAGCAGCAGGTTCAGCCGCCCCCCGGCCGCACCGGGCATCGCCGTTCCCCCGCCCGCGCCCGACCCGCCCGACCCGCCTGACCCGCCCGACCCGCCCGCGCCCGACCCGCCCGGCGGGGTCGCCCCGGGGGTGTCGTTCAGCTCAGGATGGCGGCGCAGCATGACCATTCCACCCAGGCACGGGCAAGCCGTGTGCCGGAACCGGAGGCCCGCCGCGGCGGGTGTTCACGCGGTCCAGCCGGGTTTACGGGCAAGCGCACGGGCCGGTGACGGTCGGGATTCTGCCGGGGCTCGCTCCCGGCCCGAGCCGGGTGCCGAATTGGCAGGTGGGTGCCGGGCAATCATCCGGGTGCCACGCCCGGCCTATTGGCCGGTCGTGGCACCCGTTGGACCCCTCGTCCTCATGCCGCGGACGACGGCCGGACCGTGACCTCGCCCTCGATTGAGTCGTCGAGCGTGACGCCCAGCGCGGCGCCGACGAGCATCTTCATGCCCGCGATCGCCGACCCGTGCTTGGTGTCCCAGTAGTGCCCGTGCGCGGGGGTGACCTTGATGGCGGTGACGCGCGGGTCGTCGAGCCCCTCGGTGAACCAGGTTCTGAGGATGGGCGACCACAGCCCGGCGATGACCGCCTTGTCGGTGGTGATCGACGCCCGGCCGGTGATGACGAGGAAGTCCGAGTGGGCCGAGCCCTGGAAGAACAGCTTGACGTCCGAGTCGAGGGCGATCTCGGTGTTCTTGTGGCTGTCGATCGCGCTCAGGAACCACAGGTTGCCGTCGTCGTCGACCCGCAGCACGCTCATGGGCCGCACGCCCGTCGAGCCCGCCATCGCGATGGTGGTGCAGAAGAAGCACGACTTGGCGCTCGCGACGAGCTCCTTGATCTTCGCGATCGCGTCGGTCCCCGCGAGGTCGGCGCGGGTGTTCTCGGGCTGCTGACGGTTGATCGAGTCCATATCCACATCTTCGCCGGGCGCGATGAAGGCCCGGTGAGCAGCCGGTGAAAGCCGCGTGACGCGCCGGGGGTGAACGTTGCGTGGTCCATCCCGCCCGCGCGGAACGTCAACCCGACCCGCCGCGGATCGCCTGCATGAGCACCTGCGCATACCGCGAGATCACCTCCGCCCGCCCCTTCACCGTCACGCACCCCACCAACCCGTCGCGGCCGGTCGGCAGGTTCACCGCGCCCACGGCGACAAACCCGCGCGGATGCCCCGCGTCCGCCAGCGGCGCGCCGAACACCTTCGCGTCCTTAAGCATGGTGATGCCCAGGTGGCCGAACGTCGACGGCATGTTGTCCAGCGCGTGGTGCAGCACCGATCGCTCCAGCGCCGGCGGCAGGCACGCCGCGGCGTCGAGCGTCCGGGCCGCGCCGCTGGAGCGCGTCCGGGCCGCGTCGACCCGGCGGTTGATCTCGCGCGCGAACGCCGCGAGGGCCGCGTCCTGGCTCGCGTGCCCGCGAACGAAGTCGCCCGGCCGCGCGACCACGACGCCCACGCCACGCGGCAGCCCGCGCGGCCCGGGCGTGTGGACCGACTCCACGGTGCTGCCGAAGTGAACGTCGCGAAACTCGGGCAACTGTCCCATCCGCCACGTCAACGCCGCGGACAGCGTGAGAGGCTCGCCGATCCGCGCGTTCACGTCTTTGCGCCATGCCAGCAGCGGCGCGAAGTCGAGGAAGCACTGGAGCTGCGCAACGCCCGGCGCGTCCGCCATCGGTTCGCAGCGCGGCGTGAACTGGTCGGGCTCGGGGTAGAGCACCTGCTCGCCCGTTCCCAGCGCCTGTTCAAGACGGCTGACGAGTTCCTGCGCGGGCACGCCGTCGGTCGCGGCGTGGTTGAACCGCAGCCACACATCGAACTCGTTGCGGCCGGTGTGCACACGCGCGACCAGGTCGATAATTGGCGACGAGTCGGCTGGCGCATCGGTGGGTCGAACGTCGACGGCCCCGCCCGACCAGTCACGCGGCATCGCGAACCGCGACGCGTCCTGCGGCATCGGTTCGGTTCGCAGCGTGAACGACGCACCGGTTCCGGCGATCACGCTGTCGACAACCGACCCGCGCCGGATTCGCAACCGGGCCAGCGGCTCGAGCCGCAGGGCGGTCCCCAGGCGGTCCGCGAGCGCGCCGGTCGCGTGCGCGCCATCGGCGCGCAGGCCGAATGCCGAGAGCACGAACGTCGACCGCTCGTTCCGCAACACCAGGCAGGCCGCGCGGCGCCAGCCGTCGGGGCGCGGGCGCAAGCCGGTCGCGATGGCGAGCCGGCATAGCGGCACGAGCGGGGCCGCGGCGGCCAGGTGGAGCAGTTTGGGCATGCGCAAGGGTACTGCGGACGCTGAACGACCTTGGATTTTGACACACCGGCGGCCGATCGCCATGTTCAACCTCATCCTGGGCGTGGTGCTCATCGCGGGGTCGGTGCTGCTGTGCGTCACGGGCGTGCGCCGGGCCCGGGCGGGGCGGCTCGAGGCGCCGGGGCACGCGGGCGGTGCGGTGCCGGTCGAGATCGCGGCGGCCGGGGCGCGGCGGCGCGTGGGCCTGGGCGCGGCGATCTCGGTGGGCGTCGGGTTCCTGTCGAGCCTGCTTGGGATCGGCGGCGGCATCATCCATGTTCCTGCGATGATCATGGTGCTGGGCTTTCCGGTGCACATCGCGACCGCGACGTCGCACTTCGTGCTGGGGATCACCGCGGCCGTGGGCACCGGCGTGCACGCGGCCAACGGCGCGCTCGACAACGGCTGGGCGCAGACGCTCGCGCTGGGGGCGGGCGTGGTGGTGGGGGCGCAGGCCGGAGCGCGGCTGTCGCGGCGCACGCGGCCGCTGGTGATCGTGCTCGGGCTCGCGATCGCGCTGGGGCTTGTCGGTGTGCGAATCGTGGCAAAGGCGATGGGGGTGTAGTGGGGCGGGCCGCGGGAACGCTTCACGGGTGTTCATGCGTGATTCATCGTGCGATCAGGCGGCGTGCGCATGCTCCGGGTGCGAAGCGCTGTCGTGTTGGCGGCGCGCGAGGACGTCAGGCGGGGAGCGGCGGGGCTGCACAAGGACTGGACGCCATGAACTCCAAGGGCATCATCGGGGGCGTGCTGCTGGCGGTGGGGATCGTGCTGCTCGTGATCGGCCTGATTTCGTCGGATTCCATCGCCGACCAGGTCAGCGAGGCCTTCACCGGACGCTTCACCGAGACCACCACGTGGTACATCGTGGGCGGCATCGCGGCGGCGGTCGGCGGCGGGCTGATGCTCATGACCGGCGGGCGAGCCAAGCGGGTGTGACGGGCGGAACGGGGCGCGACCACGCGCGGGGCGCTTCGCTGCGGCGCGTGGTGGCGTGCGGGGTGGTGCCGTCGCGGCGCCGATCCTGCGCGGAGCGGAGGTTCGGAATCTGCGGGGGATCCGTGGACTCGGGGCACCACCGTCCGCCGCGAAGCGCGGTGGACGGTGGTGGCACCCAACGCCGTGAACGATGTCAGGGTGACGCGACCGTAAGTGAGCGCCACAGCAGGCGTTCGGCGGCGGTGGCGGCTCTGAGCATGGGTGGCCGGGGGGCTCGCGGCCGCTTCTTGTGCG
>JAESFG010000473.1_pt1 | contig 27701 bp, 26 predicted proteins | sample 9269371 | NCBI WGS metagenome assembly JAESFG01 (sample SAMN14506227, study PRJNA617093) | algae metagenome | isolation source: Aetokthonos hydrillicola CCALA 1050 (B3-Florida) and co-occurring... | place: USA: South Carolina | collected 2013-01-01 | reverse complement strand
AGCACGCCCGCCTCGAGGTCGCCCTCGTACATCGCCGGCACCGAGACGCCCTGCGCGCGCAGGGCGTTGTCCATGGCGACGAAGGCATGCACCGTGTCGGAAAGCCGGGCGATCACCGGATAGGGCTTGCCCATGCGCACCGGCGGGCCGGGAGGGCGCGGCGGCGAGATCATCAGGATGCGCGTCTCCCGGCCGCGCTGCAGCCGCTCGTAGAGCCGCGTCGAGGCGTCGCCCTGGATGTGGGTGCGCGTCGCATCCTGCCAGCCGGCGCGCTCCAGCACCTCGGCGACGGCGCGCGCCAGGGTCACGCGCTGTGCCCAGGGGCCGAAACCGGTGACCTCCGCGATGCGCTCGCCGTCCTTGCCGCCGGGCTTCAGCCTGAGCGCCACGTCGAGCCGTTCGGCCCCGGTGAGGAAGGCGACGCGCTCCGGCCACTCGACGAGGACGACCGAATCCTCCGCCGCCTCCTCCCAGCCGAGCTCGGCCAGCTCGTCGGCACCGGAGATGCGATAGAGGTCGGCATGCACCACGGGAAAGCGCGGCGTGGCGTAGACCTGCATCAGCGTGAAGGTGGGGCTCGGCACCTCCAGAGCGGGATCGTCCGCGAGGGTGCGGATCATGGCGCGCGCGAAGGTGGTCTTGCCGGCGCCGAGGTCGCCCGACAACGTGACGAGGTCCCCCGGCCCGACGATGGCGGCGAGACGCCGCGCCAGGGCGACCGTCGCCGCCTCGTCCGGGAGCGGGACGGTCCAGGCCGAACGGGGCAGGGGCGCCGGCGCGTCCGTCATCGACGGGGTCTCCTCACTCGGCCGCGACCCGGTTCGGCTGTCCGTTCACCGGGAAGGTGCAGGTCACCAGGGTCCCGCGCCCCGGCGCCGATTCGATCGCGACCGCGCCGCCGTGCAGCTCGACGAAGGATTGCACGATCGACAGGCCGAGGCCCACCCCCCTGTGAGCCGAGCCCTTGGTGTGGCTTTCGAAGCGGTCGAAGACGCGCGGCAGCACGTCGGGCGGGATGCCGCGGCCCTCGTCGCGCACCTTGAAGACCACGGCCTCCTCGGTGCGGGTGGCCGTCACGGTGACGGTCTGGCCCTCCTGCGAGAAGCCGATGGCGTTGGAGAGCAGGTTGAACAGGATCTGCCGCAGCCGCTTGCCGTCCGCGATCATGCGGCCGACCGAGGGCGGCGCGTCGACGACCAGGCGGATCTTTGATTCCGCCAGCCGGTCCTGCACGCCCTGCACCGCGGCGCTGATCGTCTCGCGGATGTCGACGGCCTCCAGCTGCAGCTCGATGGCGCCGCGGTCGATGGTGGCGAGGTCGAGGATGTCGTCGATGATGGCCAGCAGCGCCGCGGAGGAGCGGAGGATGTGCCCGGCATAGTCCTTCTGCCGGGCGTTGAGCGGGCCGACGGTGCCCTCCGCGAGGAGCTGGGTGAAGCCGATGACATTGGTCAGCGGCGAGCGCAGCTCGTAGGACACGTGGTGGACGAAGCTCTCGCGCAGCTCCCCCGCGCGCTCCAGTGCCTCGTTGCGCTCGGTCAGCGCCCGCTCGACGTTCACGCTCGCGGTCATGTCGAGGAAGGTGAGCAGCGTCGCGCCGTCCGGCAGCGGAGCGGCGGCGCAGTCGAGCACGCTGCCGTCGACGCGGGCGAGGCGCATGCCGAAGGTCTGGCGGACGTCGTGGAGGCCCGTGACGGCGGCGCGCACCGCGTTCCAGGTCTGGTCGTCCGGGTGCAGGCGCCTTGCGGCGGCAATGACCGCGTCGATATGGGGTCGCTTGGCCGCGACGTCGCGCTCGAGCCGCCACATCGCGGAGAAGGCGGGGTTGGCGAGCTGCAGCTTTCCGTCCATGCCGAAGACGGCGACGCCCTCCTTGAGCGTGTCCAGCGTCTCGCCCTGCACGCGCACGAGCGAGTTGAAGCGGGTCTCGATCCGGAAGCGCTCGGTGACGTCGTCGAAGAGATAGGTCGACCCGCCGTCAGGGTTGAGGTTGGTCACGACGCGCAGGGTGCGCCCGTCCGGCAGATACCAGGGCACGACCGGCGTGTCGGAGCTGCCGTAGGTCTCCAGCACCGTCGCCTTCCACTTCCGGTAATCGGCCTCCTCAGGCAGAAGCCTCGCATGACGCAGGCGGTCGAGGATCTCGCCATGAGTCGGCTTGGCGTCCGTGAAAATTTCGTCGAGCTGCCAGAGCTCGCGATAGGCGACGTTGCAGAACTGCAGCCGCTTGGCGGAATCGAAGATTGCGACCGCGGTCGGAATCTGGTCGAGCGTCGCAGAATGGGCCTGGGCCTGCCGCTTCAGCTCCGCCTTCGCCGTGCCGAGCTCGGAGACGTCGATGGCGACCCCGACGCTGCCCTGCGCGGCGTTGCGCTCGACCACCTCGAACAGGCGCCGCTGGCCCGCGGCGACGACAGGGATGCGGGCGTGGTACTTCCCCTCGCGCTGGCGTGCCCGCTGGGCCTCCTCGCGCGCGGACCTCTCCAGCAGCTCCAGGCCCTCGGCCGCGACCTCCTGCGGCCCGGCGCCCTCCACGGCCTCGACATAGGCCGCGTTGACCCAGACGATGCGGCCTTCCGCGTCGCGCAGCCACATGGGCTGGGGCACCGCGTCGATCATCTGGCGCAGCGAGGCGAGCTCGCCCGCCGCCTGCACGTGCTGTTCGGTCAGGCGCAGCAGGTCCAGCCTGTCGCCAGAGATTTCGCGGATGCGCATCACGGCGCGGCCCATCACCGGCCGGCCTTCGATCTCGAGAATCCGGTCGGCGACGCTGCGCAGCGTCATGCGGAACGCCTCGCCGCGCTCCTTGAGCCTGTCGACGGCGGCCTCGACCGCCTGCGCCCTGTCGGCGGGGAGCCACGACCCGAAGGCCAGCACCTTGCGCGGCGATCCGCCCTCGGCGACGAGCCCGACGTCGCCCTCGACCTCCGGCTCCCCGGTGCGCCCGCCCCATGCCACGACGATCTGCGGCTCGGCCGCGAGCAGCACGTCGGCACGGTCGCCGCGCGCCCTGAGGTCGGCGTTCTCGGCCGCAAGCGCGGCCTCGCGCTCCATCCAGCGCCGGCGCTGGCGCATGTGGATCAGCGCGGTCGTGGTGGCGAAGATGACGAGGCCGAGGAAGATGGCGAGGCCGAAGGCGCCGGTCGGGTCGACGCGCGTCGGCAGGCGCGCGAGTTTCTCGTAGAGGGTGGTCGCCCGCGCGTCGGCGGCGAGGAGGGCGGCGGGCGCTACGCCGGCCGCGAGGCGGAGGAGGGTGCCGCGAAGGCCGCGGGACAGAGGTGCGGCGAGGGCGGCTTTCAGGCACGCCGATGCCACCTGCCCCTCTCCGGCCATTCCGTCATGCCCTCTCGCTGCCGCACCCATGGCGACCGGCCGGCGACCGGCCGCGGTCGCCGCGAATCGTCGTCACAATAGCCCCGCCCTGACTCCGCCCGGAAGTGGTTAACGACCCATGAAGGTCGTACCACCCGGCCTCCGAAGGGGTAAGTTCGAGGCTGTATCGGTTCTGCAACAAGGAGATGTACGGCGCACGACCCGCCCGCGGGCGCCGCGCGAGCGCTCACCACCAGGCGTGGAAGTGGTGCACCGGGCCGTGTCCGTGGCCGATCGTGAGCGTATCGGCGGCCGCAATGGCGGCATGCACATAGGCCTTGGCCCGCGCGACGGACTCGCGCAGCGACAGGTCCTTCGCCAGTCCGGCCGCGATCGCGGCGGAAAGCGTGCACCCCGTGCCGTGCGTGTTGCGCGTGGCGACGCGCGGCGCGGCGAGGCGCTCCACGCCGCCGCGGTCGATGAGCAGGTCGACGCTCTCGTCCGAGGAGCCGTGGCCCCCCTTCATCAGCACGGCGCGGGCACCGCGCGCCAGGATCGCCTCGCCCTGGCGCAGCGCCTCCTCCTCGGTGCGGGCGACGTCCGCGTCGAGCAGCGCCGCGGCCTCGGGCAGATTGGGCGTGACGAGGAGCGCGCGCGGCATCAGCTGCGAGCGGATCGCCTCGACCGCGTCGGGCGAAAGCAGCCTGTCGCCACTGGTGGCGACCATGACGGGGTCGAGCACGACATTGCGCGCGCCGTGCCGGTCGAGCCCTTCGGCGACCGCCTCGATCACGGCGGCGCGCGAGAGCATGCCGATCTTCACCGCGGCCACGGCGAGATCGGAGAAGACGGAGTCCATCTGCTGCGCGACGAAGAGCGGCGGCACGTCGTGGATGCCCTGCACGCCCAACGTGTTCTGGGCGGTCAGCGCGGTGAGCACGCTCGCCCCGTAGACGCCCAGCGCCGAAAAGGTCTTGAGGTCGGCCTGTATGCCGGCCCCGCCGCCGGAATCCGACCCGGCGATGGTGACGGCGATGGGGGTGCGCTGGGTCATTCCGGTCGCTCTCCGCTCGCTGCGCGCGCGCCCCTCATGTCGTGGCTCCGGCGGCCATGCGCGAGAGGGTGGCGCGCACGCCGTCGCGCGCCAGGCTCTCCAGCGCCGCCGTCACGGGCCAGGCGAAGCGGGGGTCGGCGGGCAGGTCCTCGCCGAAGACCGCCCTCACCTCCATCAGCCCGCGCGCCTGCGCCGCGGGGCTCGTGCCGGCCGCGTCGGCGATGCGGCGCAGCTCGGCGGCGAGCGGATCGCGCACGTCGATGGGCCGGCCGGCCTCGTCGAAGCCGGCGACGTAGCGCATCCAGGCCGCCACCCCGAGCGCGAGGCGCGGGATGGGTGCATGCGCCGCCAGCCGGTCCCGGACGGAGCCGAGCAGCCGCTGGGGCAGCTTCTGCGACCCGTCCATGGCGATCTGCCACGTCCGGTGGCGCAGCGCCGGGTTGCGGAAGCGGGCGACGAGACCGGCCCGGTAGCCGGCCATGTCGGCACCGGCAGGCACGCGCAGCGTCGGCGCCACCTCGTCCATCAGCGCCTCGACATGGGCGGCGATCTCCGGCTCGGCCATGGCGTCGGCCACCGTCTCGCAGCCGCAGAGATAGCCGAGATAGGCGAGCGAGGAGTGCGATCCGTTGAGCAGGCGCAGCTTCATCGCCTCCCACCCCGCCACGTCCGTCGTGAAGGTGGCCCCGGCGGCGGCCCAGTCCGGGCGGCCCTGCGGGAAGCGGTCCTCTATCACCCATTGCGTGTAGGGCTCGGTCACGACGGGCCAAGAGTCGCGCACGCCCAGCACCGCGGCGATGCGGTCGCGGTCGTCGTCGGTGGTGGCCGGGACGATGCGGTCGACCATGGTGGAGGGGCAGGCGAGGTCCTCGTGCACGTGGCGGCCGAGCTCGGGATCCCGCAACCCGGCGAGACGGGACAGGACGCGGTGCACGGTCGCGCCATTGGCGGGGAGGTTGTCGCAGGTCAGCACGGTGAAGGGCGGGACGCCCGCCGCGCGGCGGCGGGCCAGCGCCTCGACGATCAGCCCCGGCGCGGAGCGTGGCGTGGAGGGCGAGGCGAGGTCGGCGAGAATGTCGGGATGGTCCTCGCGCAGGGAGCCGGTGGCGGGGTCGTGGCAATAGCCCTTCTCCGTCACGGTGAGCGAAACGATCCGCACCTTCGGCGCGGCCATCTGCTGCAGCAGCGCCTCGGGATTCTCGGGCGCCACCATCACCCGACGGACGGAACCGATCACGCGGACGCGCTCCCCCTCGCCGCTCCGCACGGCCATGGCATAGAGCCCGTCCTGCGGGTTGAGAGCGTCGGCGGTGTCGGGCGAGCGCAGGCTGGCGCCGACGATGCCCCAGCCGAGGTCTCCGGCCGCCAGGGCGTCGTCGGTATAGACGGCCTGATGGGCGCGGTGGAAGGCGCCGATGCCGAGGTGGACGATGCCGGCGCGCAAGGCAGCGCGGTCATAGGCCGGCCGCCGCACGGTGCCGGGCAGGCGGGACAGGGTCGAGCTCGACAGGCGCATGGGCGTGGTTTCCGGCCGGGGAAGGGTCAGGCGAGCCTCGCGGCCACCTCGCGTGCAATGGCGAGCGACGCCGTGAGCCCCGGGCTCTCGATGCCGAACAGGTTGACCAGCCCCGGGACGCCGTGCGCCTCCGGACCGTCGATGCGGAAATCCGGAGCCGGCGCGTCGGGCGGCCCGATCTTGGGGCGGATGCCGGCATAGCCGGGGGACAGCGCGCCCTGCGGCAGGCCCGGCCAGTAGCGCCGGATGGCTTCGTCGAAGCCGTCGCCCCGGCGGGGGTCGACGGTGTAGTCGATGCCGTCGATCCACTCGACGTCCGGACCGAAGCGGGCCTGCCCGGCGAGGTCGAGCGTCAGGTGGACGCCAAGCCCGTGCGCCTGTGGCGCGGGGTAGATCAGGCGGCTGAACGGAGCGCGTCCGGAAAGCACGAAGTAGCAGCCCCGCGCATAGCGCGTCTCCGGGACATGGGCGGCACCCAGGCCCGCTATGCCGCCGGCGACCCGCGAGGCGTGCAGGCCGGCGGAATTCACCAGGACACCGGCGGTCAGCCGCATCGGCTCGGCGCCGCCCGTCTGGACGTCGAACAGCTCGCCCGTCGCCTCGGCCCGGACGAAGGGCGTGTGCAGGGCGAGGGAGGCTCCCGCGGTCTCGGCGTCGCCGAGGAGGGCGAGCATGTAGGCGTGGCTGTCGAGGATGCCGGTCGACGGCGAGTGGAGAGCGGCGACGGCGGACAAGGCGGGCTCCATGGCGCGCGCCTCCCCGCCGGAAATCATGGCGAGGTCTTCGCAGCCGTTCTGGACGCCACGGCGCATGATGCCCTCGATGCCGGAGACCTCGCTCTCATCCGCGGCGACGACGAGCTTGCCGCAGCGCCGGTACGGCACGCCATGGGCGTCGCAGAAGGCGTAGAGGGCGCGGCGGCCCTCGACGCAGAGCCGTGCCTTCAGGCTGCCGGGCGGATAGTAGAGCCCGGCATGGATGACCTCGCTGTTGCGCGAGGAGGTCTCGGTCCCGATGCCGTCGGCCGCGTCGAGAATGACGACGCTGCGGCCGGCGAGCGCCAGCTCGCGGGCGACGGCGAGGCCGACCACACCTGCTCCGACAACGAGCGCGTCGATGTCCGGCTCTGCTGCCATGCCTCCTCCTTCGTGCTGTTCACGGGGACGCAACGTAGCGTCCGACCGGCTCAACCGTCTTGATCAGCCCCTTTTCTTTCATGAAATTCCCAAAACGTTCATACCGCCTGGCATCGACGGCGGCCGGGCTGGCCGCGAGGCGGGGCAGCGTGTCGATCCAGGCCTGCCGGTTGAGGGCGTCGTCGAGCTTGGGATCCGTCGCCTTGAACACCCGCCAGGCCTCGTCGGGGTTGTTGAGGATCCATACCGTGGCGGCTTCCAGCGCGTCCAGGAAGCGGCGCACGGCGGGGTCCTTCGCTCGGTCCTGCTTCGTCAGGAAGATCAGCTCGTCATAGGGCGGCACGCCGTTCTCCTCGGGGTAGAAGGCACGGCCCTCCTTGCCGTTCAGCTTGAGGTCGGTGAGCTCGAAATTGCGGAAGGCGCCGATGACGGCGTCGACCTGCCCCGACATCAGGGCGGGCGTCAGCGAGAAGTTGACGTTGACGAGCTTCACGTCGGAGAGCGACAGGCCCGCCGACGAGAGCATCGTGCCCAGCAGCGCCTCCTCGAAGCCGGCGATGGAGTATCCCACGGTCTTGCCCTTGAGGTCGGCCAGGGACTTGATCGGCCCGTCCTTCAGCACGACGAGGCTGTTGAGCGGCGTCGCGACCGCCGTGCCGACGCGGATCACCGGCAGCCCCTCCTGCACCTGCGTGTAGAGGTTGGGCTGGTAGGAGACCGCGATGTCGCCCTGCCCGGCGGCCAGAAGGCGCGGCGGGGCGGAGGGATCGGCGGGCTCGACCAGCGTCACGTCCAGGTCCTGCTTCGCGAAGAAGCCCTTCTCGCGGGCGATCACGAGGGCCGCATGGTCCGGGTTCACGAACCAGTCGAGCAGCACGGTGAGCTTGTCGGCCGCGCGGGCGGGCGCGGCGGCGACGAGGCCGGCAACGAGTGCGGCCGCGAGCGGCGCGAGGGCGCGGCGGGTGAGCGGAGGCATGGGCGTTCCTTTCAGGTCTTCTTGGTTTCAGCGCAGCGTGTCGGGGGCCCAGCGGACGAGCCGCCGCGTCGCGCGGTCGACCAGCATCCACAGGGCGACGGAGAGAAGGGCGAGGACGAGCAGCGCGGCGAACACCACGTCGGTCTGCGTCCGCGCATTGGCCTGCAGCATGAGCAGGCCGAGGCCGGAGGAGGAGCCCACCCACTCGCCCACCACCGCCCCGATGGGGGCGAGCGCTGCCGCGATGCGCAGGCCGGAGGCGAGGCTCGGCAGCGAGGCCGGGATGCGCAGCAGGCGCAGCGTCTGCAGCGGCGTCGCCCCGTAGAGCCGGGCGAGGTCGACCAGGCCCCGGTCGGTGCGGCGCAGCCCCTCCATCAGGCTCGTCGCGACGGGGAAGAAGATGATCAGGCTCGACATCACCACCTTGGAGGCGAGGCCGAACCCGAACCAGACCACCAGGAGCGGCGCGATGGCGAAGACCGGCAGGGCCTGCGTGGCGACGAGCAGCGGCCCAAAGGCGCGCTCCACCGTGCTCCAGCGCGCCATGGCCAGCGCCGCGAGGATGCCGGCCGTGCAGCCCGCCAGAAGGCCGCAGACGATCTCCATTGCGGTCACCAGGGCCTGCGGGCCGATGAGGTCGAAGCGGGTGAACAGCGTGGCCAGGATGCGCGAGGGGGGCGGAAGGATGTAGTTCGGCACGGCCATCAGGCGCACCGCACCCTCCCAGGCGAGGAGGACGCCGGCGAGCGTGGCCGCCGCCAGAAGCCTGTCGGCCGGGCGCATGCCCCTGGCATGCGGGCCTGACATCACTTGTTCATGAGACGGGAAAGGGCGTGCTGCGCCTGCCATCTCGCGTTCCCTCCGCCGGTGCTAGCCGGATCAGGTTCGACGGGTTGGCGGACGCCTCTCAGCCGATCCAGTGGACGCGGCACCCCGACGAGAGATGCGAGACAGGTATCAGGCCGCCCCCGGCCGGCGCAAGACAATTGCGCGACGCAGTGCAGCATGGCGGCGATGCTCCCTGTCATCCCCGGCGCGCCGAAGGCGCGGGAAGGGGACCCGGGGGCAACGGCCGAGGGCGCGCCGGGGCGGCGTCACCGCAAAGAAACAGGCCTGGGTCCCCTTCCCGGCGCTGCGCTCCGCCGGGGACGACAGGTCAGTTCAGCCGGGCCACGGCCCGTCCGTCCGGCGTGAAGAGGTGCGTCTCCGCCGGAGCGGGGGAGACGGAGACCTCTTCGCCGGTCTTCACCGGCGAGCCGGCGGAGCCGCGGAGCGTGACGAGTGAGCCGTCGGCGGTGCGGAGATAGACGAAGTGGCTTTCGCCGAGTTCCTCCACCACCTCGACACGGCCCTTCAGCCCGGAACCGTTGCCGCCGAAGGAGAGGTGCTCGGGCCGGACGCCGAAGGTGACCCTGTCGCCCGCGTGGAGCGACGACCCCGCGACCGGCACGACGGCCGACCCGCCCCCGGGCAGCGCCACCTTCACGCCCGCCGCGTCGGCGGCTTCCACCCGGCCCTGGACGAAGTTCATCTGCGGCGAGCCGATGAAGCCGGCGACGAAAAGGTTGGCGGGCCGGTGGTAGAGCTCCAGCGGGCTGCCCACCTGCTCGACGTTCCCGGCGTTGAGCACGACGATCTTGTCGGCGAGCGTCATCGCCTCGACCTGGTCGTGCGTGACATAGACCATGGTGACGCCCATGTCGGCGTGCAGCTTGGCGATCTCGATGCGCGTCTGCACGCGCAGGGCAGCGTCGAGGTTGGACAGCGGCTCGTCGAAGAGGAACACCCTCGGCTCGCGCACGATGGCCCGGCCGATGGCGACGCGCTGGCGCTGGCCGCCGGAGAGCTGGCGGGGCAGGCGCTCGAGCAGCGGGGTGAGCGCCAGGATCTCGGCGGCGCGCTTCACCCGCGTCTCGATCTCGCCCTTGCCGGTCTTCGAGAGCTCCAAACCGAAGGCCATGTTCTCGTACACGGTCATGTGCGGATAGAGCGCGTAGGACTGGAACACCATGGCGATGCCGCGCTCCTTGGGCGTGAGGTCGTTGACGACCTCGCCGTCCATCAGCAACTCGCCCTTGGTGATGTCCTCCAGCCCCGCGATCAGGCGCAGCAGAGTGGACTTGCCGCAGCCGGAGGGGCCGACGAAGACCACGAACTCGCCCGAGCGGATGTGCAGGTCGACCCCGTGGATCGTCTCGATCGCCCCGAAGGCCTTGCGCACGCCGCGCATCTCAACCTCGGCCATGGCCTGTCCCTCCCAATGTCGTCCGCGCCCGTCAGATCCAGCCGAAGAACGCGTCCCAGGCGGGCAGCGCGAGGCCGCCCGGTCCCCAGGATCCCTTGAAGCCCGTCGGCTCCGCCTGCGGCGCCCCGCTCACCTCCGCGAGCGGACCGGTGACCGCCTCGGGCCCGAGATTGAAGGCGCAGAGCAGTCGCGCATTGCCGGCCTCGCGCACAAAGATCACGCAGCTCTCCGGCCCGTCGAGGAAGCGGATGGCGCCGTCGAACAGCACCGGCGTCTCCTTCCGCCACGCCATGAAGCGGCGCACGCGGTTGAGCGTGGATTGCGGGTCGCCCTCCTGCGAGGCGACGGACAGAGCGAGATGCTCGGGCGGCACCGGCAGCCAGGGCCGGCCGGTCGTGAAGCCGCCGTTCGGCGCCTCCGCCGTCCAGGGATGCGGCGTGCGGCAGCCGTCGCGGCCCTTGAAGTCCGGCCAGAAGCGGATGCCGTAGGGGTCCTGCAGCAGTTCGAAGGGCACGTCGGCCTCGGTGAGGCCGAGTTCCTCGCCCTGGTAGAGGCAGGGCGTGCCGCGCAGGCTCGTCAGGAGCGCGATGGCCACCGCCGGCAGGCGGTCGGGGTCGGCGCCCTTCCAGCGGGAGGCGACGCGGATGACGTCGTGGTTGCTCAGCGCCCAGCTCGGCCAGCCCGAGCCGATGCCCGTCTCCAGCGTCGCCACGCCGCGCCGCAGATGCGCAGGACTGATGGCGGTGCTGAGCAGGTCGAAGGAATAGGCCATGTGCAGGCGCTTCCCGCCCTCGGTGTAGGCGGCGGTGAGGGCGTAGATGTCGTGGTCCGTGCCGAGTTCGCCGACGACGGCGACGTCGGGATAGCGGTCCATCAGGGCCCGGAGGCGTTCGAGGAAGGCGAGGTTCTCCGGCCGGTCCTTGTCGTAGAGATGCAGCTGGCGGGAATAGGGGTTGGCGCTCGGCACCGAGCCGGACGGGCCGTCGGGCGCGACGGGCTTGGGCGGGTTGTCCCGCAGTTCGCGGTCGTGGAAGTAGAAGTTGACCGTGTCGAGCCGGAAGCCGCCGACGCCGCGGTCGAGCCAGAAGCGCGCCACGTCCAGAACCGCGTCCTGCACGGCGGGGTTGTGGAAGTTCAGGTCGGGCTGCGAAGCCAGAAAGTTGTGCAGATAGTACTGGCGGCGGCGCGAATCCCACTCCCAGCCGGGCCCGCCGAAGACGGAGAGCCAGTTGTTCGGCGGCGTGCCGTCGGGCTTGGGCTCGGCCCAGACGTACCAGTCGGCCTTCGGATTGTCGCGCGAGGAGCGGCTCTCCGCGAACCAGGGATGCCGGTCCGAGGTGTGGGAGAGCACGAGGTCGATCATGATGCGGATGCCGTGGCCGCGCGCGTCGGCCACCAGCCGGTCGAAATCGGCGAGCGTTCCGAACATCGGGTCGACGTCGCGGTAGTCGGATACGTCGTAGCCGAAATCCTTCATCGGCGAGGTGAAGAAGGGCGAGATCCAGATCGCCTCCGTGCCGAGCGAGGCAATGTAGGGCAGCTTGCGGCGGATGCCCTCGATGTCGCCGATGCCGTCCCCGTTCGTGTCGAGGAAGCTGCGGGGATAGACTTGGTAGATCAGCCCGCCCCGCCACCAGGGCAATCCGGCCGTCGTGGCGGCGTGGGGGCGGTCGATCGTCTCGGACATGAGCAGGCCTTTCGGATGGGATCCTGGTGGTTCTGGGTCAGCCCTTGACCGCGCCGGCGGTGAGGCCCGAGACGATCTTGCGCTGGAAGACGAGCACGAGGATGACGAGCGGCACCGTCACGATCACCGAGGCCGCCATGATGTTGCCCCAGGGCAGCTCGTGCTGGCTGGCGCCGGTGATGAGGGCGATGGCGACGGGGACCGTGCGGACCTCGTTCGACAGGGTGAAGGTGAGCGCGAAGAGGAACTCGTTCCACGCCGCGATGAAGGCCAGCAGCCCGGTCGTCACCATGGCCGGCCACATCAGCGGCAGGAAGACGCGCCTCACCACGATCCAGGGCGTGGCGCCGTCGACGAAGGCGGCCTCCTCCAGCTCCTTCGGCAGCTCGCGCATGAAGGTGGTGAGCACCCAGACGGTGAAGGGCAGGGTCAGCATCAGGTTGGAGAGCGCGAGGCCGGCAAGGTTGTTGTAGAGGCCGAGCCCGCGGATGAGCTCGAACATGCCGGAGAGCACCGCCACCTGCGGGAACATCGAGACGCCCAGCACGGTCAGCAGCAGCGCGCCGCGGCCGCGGAAGGGCACGCGGCCGAGCGCGTAGGCGGCGGTGACGCCGAGGAAGAGCGACAGCGCCACCACCGTGACGGCGACGATGATGGAGTTGAGGATGTTGCGCGCGAAGGGCTGCTCCTTGAACACGCCCACATAGTTCTGGAACGTGATCTGGTCGGGCAGCAGCGAGGCCTCGAACAGGGCCGTCCCCGTCCGCAGCGAGGACAGGATGGCGTAGTAGAACGGGAAGACGGCGAAGACGACGATGGCGGCGATGAGAAGCCAGAAGCCGACGGCCCCGATCGCCCTGTTGCGGTTGCGGCGGGTCATGACGCGTTCTCCGCTCCGAGCTTCACCCGCCCCGCCGTGATGGCGATGATGGTGACGGCGGCGATGACGAGGAACAGCAAAGTGGAGGCGGCCGAGCCGAGACCCACCTCCTGGAAGTCGACCAGCTGCTGGCGGGCATAGACGGACATCGACATGGTGTCGCGGCTGTTCGAGGTCAGCACGTAGATCAGGTCGAAGATCCTGAGCGCGTCGAGCGCCCGGAAGATGATGGCCACCATCAGCGCGGGGCGGACCAGCGGCAGCGTCACCCGGAAGAACACCTTCACGGGGTGGACGCCGTCGATGCGCGCGGCCTCGTAGATGTCGCCGGGCAGCATCTGCAGCGCGGCGAGGATCAGCAGCGCCATGAAGGGCGTCGTCTTCCACACGTCGACGAGGATCACCGCCCACATCGCCGTCTGCGCGTTGGCGGTCCAGGCGATGGGCTGGGAGATGAGCCCTATGCCGAGCAGCATGTCGTTGATGACGCCGAACTGGTCGTGGAGCATCCAGCCCCACATCTTGGCGGAGACGATGGTCGGGATCGCCCAGGGGATCAGCACGGCCGCCCGCACGAAGGCCCGGCCGCGGAACTCGGCGTTCAGCACGAGGGCGACGACGAAGCCGAGGATCGTCTCGAGGATGATCGAGACGACGGTGAACCAGAGCGTGTTGCCGACGGCCCGCCACCAGACGGGGTCGGCGAGGATGCCGGCCCACTCGCCGTCATAGTTGGCGAGGTAGTTCTCGAAGCCGATGAACTTGCTCTGCGAGAGATCGGTCAGGTTGGCGTCGGTGAAGCTGTACCAGATGGTGCGCCCGAGCGGCCATGCCGCGACCAAAGCGAGGACCACCAGCATCGGCGCCAGGAACTGCCAGGCCGAGCGCACGCGCGTGCGGGTGAGGGCCGAACGGGACATCGCGGCCTCCTGCCGGCCTCGGCCGGTCTGGAACGAGCGGGAAGTCTAACCGGTACTGTCCGGGGGAGGCGGGAGCGGCGCGCCGCTCCCGCCCGGGGCGCTCACCAGCCGGAGCGCTTGATCTTCTTGAGGTCGCCTTCGAGCGAGGCGAGAGCCTCCGGCGCCTTGGCCTTGCCGGAGAGCACGCTGTGCGTGGCGTTCCAGAAGGCGTTCGACACCTTGTTGTAGTTGGCGCCCGTGATCTTGGACGGACGGGCGACGGCGTTGGTGAAGGTCGAGAAGAGGTCCTTGAAGAAGGGAACCGCCGTGACGACCTCCTGGTCCTCGTAGAGGGCCGCGATGGTCGGGTTGTAGCTGCCCTGGATGGCGCGGCGCTTCTGCTCCTCGCGGCTGGTCAGGAAGGCGACGAGGTCGGCGGCGGCCTCGGCGTTCTTGGAGTACTTGGACACGGCGAGCTGCCAGCCGCCGAGCGTGCCGGAGTTCTTGCCGTCGGCGCCGCCCTTGGGCAGGGCGACGACGCCGATCTTGCCCTTGATCGGGCTGTCCGCGCCGTTGCCGAGCGCCCAGGCATAGGGCCAGTTGCGCATGAACACGGCGTTGCCGGACTGGAACACGCCGCGCGCGTCCTCCTCGCCATAGCTCAGCACGCCGTCGGGCGAGATCTTGCCGACCCAGCTCGCCGCCGTGGTCAGGGCCTCGGCCGCCTTGGGGTTGTTGATGGTGATGGCGCCCTTGCCGTCGACGATGGCGCCGCCGCCGAAACTGTCGATCCATTCCAGCGCGTTGCAGGTGAGGCCCTCATACGCCTTCCCCTGGAAGACGAAGCCCCACATCTTGTCGTTGCCGCCCTTGCGCTCGGCGTCCTGGATCTTCTGCGCGGTGGCGGCGAGGTCGGACCATGTGGCCGGCGGCTGCGCCCCGTGCTTCTCGAGGAGGTCCTTGCGGTAGTAGAGCACGCCGGCATCCGTGAACCACGGCATGGCGACGAGCTTTCCGCCGACCGTGTTGTTGTCGACGATGGCGGGGAAATGGTCCTTTTCCGCGCCCTTGGTGTAGGGCTTCAGATCGATGAAGTGCGAGCCGAGGATGCCGGGCCAGATCACGTCGATCTGGAACACGTCGATATCCGAAGCCCCGGACGCCAGGATCTGCTGGTAGAGCGCGAGGCGCTCGTTGGTGTCGTTGGGGGTCGAGACGACCTTGACGGTATTGCCGGTCTTCTTCGACCAGGCCTCCACGCCCTGCTTGCAGAATTCGAGCTCGGCGCCGACCGCGCCGCATGAAATGGAGATTTCGGCCGCCGGTGCGGCGCTCGCCAGGGCGAGTGTGGCCGTGGCGGCCAGGACAAAGCTCTTGAACATGGTGCCTCCCTGGAGCGGCAGGGGCCGCCGGGTTGATACGGGATGCGTTTCCTCGCCAGGGAGCCCGGATCGCTGTCCGGCGTTGTCCCAAAGCGCTTTGAGAAGCTGTGACAGAGCGCGGCTCTTGTCAAGCCGGAACTGGGCGCCTTGCCCGAAACCGCACCTGGACGCAGCCCGGGGCCTGCCAGCGCGCGCTACCGTGAGCGTTGCTGCGCGCGTTTGGCAGGTGGGAGTTGCATTTGTGATCCAAAGCGGTTTGGATGTCGCCCAAGATCGGGGGAAACGGCGTGAATCTGCGGGAACTGGCGCAGCATCTCGGCCTGTCGCAGACGACCGTGAGCCGGGCGCTCAACGGCTATCCGGAGGTGGGCGAGGAGACGCGCCGCCGGGTGATGGAGGCGGCGCGCCGTCACGACTACCGGCCCAATCCCAGCGCGCGGCGGCTGGCCACGGGTCGCGCCGGGATGATCGGCGTGCTGTTTCCCTTCGACTACGGGCTCACGATCGACCCGCACTTCGCCGAGTTCCTCGCCGGCGTGGCGGGCCGCGTGGCCGAGACGGACAGCGACGTGCTGATCGTGCCCTCGCTCGACGGGGCCGTCCGCGCCTCCCGCCTCCGGGCGATCGACGCGCTCGTCGTCAGCGGCCCGGCGGTGCGCGACCCTCGCGTTCCGATGCTGCAGCGCATGGGCGTGCCCTTCGTCGTGCATGGCCGTACCGAGGCGCCGGGAGACTTCGCCTTTCTCGACGTCGACAATGAGGGCGGGTTCAGGCGCGCCACGGAGATGCTGGCCGATCTCGGCCACCGCCGCATCGCGCTCGTCAACGGACCGACCGCGCTCACCTTCGCCCGCGACCGCGAGCGGGGCTGGCGGGCCGGGCTGGCCGCGCGCGGCCTCCCGGCCGAGGGCGGATTCGTCGCCCAGGGCGACATGAGCGAGGAGAACGGCTACTGGGTGACGCGCGACCTCCTCCAGACCGAGGCCCGCCCCACCGCGGTGCTCTGCTCGAGCATGCTGCTGGCTCTCGGTTCCTGCCGCGCCATCCGCGATGCCGGACTCACCGTGGGAGCCGACATCTCGGTCGTGGCGCATGACGACCGCATGCCTTCGATCAAGGCCGAGACGATGGTTCCCCCGCTCACCACCACGACGTCGGCGATCCGCGACGCGGGCCGGCGCATCACCGAGATCGCGCTGGCGCTGGCCGATGGCGGCGACCCCGCCGACTACCGCGAGGTCTGGCCTGTCGACATCGTCTTCAGGGAAAGCGCCGCACCGCCGCGCCCGGACGCGCCGGCCGGCTGAGCCACGCGGCTCAGGCGGCGGGATCGTCCATCAGCGGATGGGGCGTGGCGAAGGCCGTCAGGGCAGCCGCGTCCTCGACGACGATCTGCCGTCCGCGCACGCTCACGCCGTGTCCCGAGAGAATGCCGAAATTGCGAGACAGGTTCTCCGGCGTGGTGCCGATGAGCGAGGCGAGGGTGCGCTTGTCGATGCGCAGCGTGAGCGTGCCGCCATGACCGCCCTCGGCCATCTGCCGCAGGATCCAGTTGGCAAGGCGCTCCGAGCTCGGCCGCATCTTCTGGCTGGCAAGCTCCTTCGTCGTCTGCCGGCAGGTCGCCGCCAGCTCCAGAGCCGCAGCCTGGGCGAAGGCCAGGTCGCGGCTGAACACGGCCCGGAAGACGCCCGTCGGCACCATCAGGACCTGGGACGGCTCGACGACGCGGACGGATGCGATGCAGGGGCGCTCACCGACGACGGAGGCGAGAGGGAAGACATCACCCGGGCCGGTGAGGAAGAGACCGTACTCGCGCTGGTCGTGGACGGCGAAGTGCTCAAGAAGACCGTCAAGGACAATGTGGAGAAAGTCGGCCGCGTCGCCCTGGCGTATCAATATGACGTGCGACGGAAACCTCTGAAGGAAGGCAGGCTGAAGCAGAGTTTCGAAGTTTTCCTCCGCCATCCCCCGGAACAACCGGAGCTCGCGGAGGCTGTCGATTTCCTCACGCCGCGCTGCTGTCATTCGCTTGGCCCCCAAGAAGGTAAAGCTTAGTCTACGGCACTTAATCCGGCAAGTTTTCTGCAGTCAGTCCACTGTTCCCAACGAAAGAAATAGGCCCCCCTCCACACCAGTATCACGGTCGGGAGCCTGTCGTCTTGACGAATGTCATGATTGTCGGGTGCGCGCGAGTGCCGCAGCCTTGCCGGCTTACCGGAACCGGGGTGCAGTGCGCGAAAAGGGCCGTCCTGGCGGACGCCTCGCGAATCGGTCGCGCCGGGAGCCGGCAACGCAACCACCTCATGCGGCGGACTTCCGTCGTGGCTGCCTTTTCCCTATGGTCCGCCTCCGGGAGGAAGGCGGCCGCGGCAAGACCGGCCGCCGCAGCGGCTCATGATCGTCGTCACAGGGGAAGCCCTCATCGACCTGTTCGTCAGTCCCGCCGGACCTGACGGCATGCGGACCGAGGCCGTCCGCGGCGGGTCCAACTACAACGTGGCGCTGGGTCTCGCCCGGCTCGGACGCGACGTGTCGTTTCTGGCCTCCATCTCGCAGGATGCGTTCGGTGATTTCCTGGCGGCGCCCCTGGCGCGGGACGGGGTGGACCTGCGCTGGCTGCGCCGCGGCCCGGAGAAGACGACCATCAGCGTCGTCGCGACCTCGGCGGATGGCCACCCCACCTATTCCTTCTACGGCGAGGGCGGCGCCGACCGGGCACTCCGGCCCGCCGACGTCCCGCCCGCCTTCCCGGCCGGCGTGAACGCCATCGTGCTCGGCTGCTTCCCGCTCGCCGTGGAGCCGATCGCCACCACGCTGGAATGGCTGATGGACCGCGAGTCCGGCAGGCTCGTCGTGTCGCTCGACCCCAATCTGCGGCCCCGCCTGATCGAGGACATGGTCGCATGGCGCCCACGCTTCAGGCGCTTCGTGTCGCACGCCACGATCCTGAAGACGAGCATCGAGGATCTCGAGCCGCTCTACGGACGGGGCGCCGACCTCGCCGCGGTCGCGCGCGACCTTCTGTCGGCCGGGCCGAAGCTCGTCGTCTTCACCCGCGGGCCGGACGGGGCCGTGGCCTTCACGTCCGGCGGCGCGGTGATCGACCGGCCGGGCCGGCGCGTGGCGGTGGTGGACACGGTGGGCGCCGGAGACAGCTTCCACGCGGCGCTGCTCGCCCATCTCGACCGCCGCGGCCTGCTGACGCGCGACGGCGTCGCCCGCCTCGGCCCCGAACAGGCCGGCGCGGCCGTCGACGAGGCCATCGCCGCCTCCGCGCTCACCTGCACGCGACGCGGCGCCGACCTTCCGACGGCGGCCGACCTCGCCGCCGCTCTCTGACACCCCGCGACAGGACGTCTCATGGGCCGCATCGTGATCCTCGGCGCCGGCGTGATGGGCTCGGCGATGGCCCTGCCCGCCGCCGCCGCAGGCCACAGAATCGACCTCGTCGGCACGCATCTCGACGAGGAGATCGTCCGCTCGGTGCAGGGCAACGGCTTCCATCCCCGCCTCGGGGTCACCCTGCCGGCCGCCACCACGGCCCATCACTGGCCCGCCTTCCGCGGCCTCGTCGGACCCGACGTGGACCTCGTGATCCTGGGCGTCTCCTCGGCCGGCGTCGGCTGGGCCATCGACCGCCTCTGCGAGACGCTGGACCGGCCGGTGCCGGTCCTGATGATCACCAAGGGCCTTGCCCCGACGGGCGACGGGATCGACGTGCTGCCGCACGTCGTTCGCCGCGCGCTGAAGGAGCGGCTGGGGATCGACGTGCCTGTCATGGCTGTCGGTGGACCCTGCATTGCCGGCGAACTGGCAGCCGGGCGCCACACGGGGGTCGTCGTGACCGGCGACGATCCCGCGCTCCTGGACCGCGCCATCGGCCTCCTGCGGGCGGACTTCTACCATGCCCGGCCCTCGGCGGACGTCGTGGGGGTGGAGGTCTGCGCCGCCTTCAAGAATTTCTACGCGATCGGCGTGGGCTGGGCGACGGGGCGGCTGGAGCGCGAGGGAAAGGCCGCAAACGGCGCCAACATGTTCAACCTCTCCGCCAGCCTTTTCACGCAGGCGCTGCGGGAACTGATGCTGCTGACGCGGGCGCTCGGCGGCGAGGGCGAAAGCGTCGGCGGCCTGCCCGGAGCCGGCGACCTCTACGTCACCTGCCTCGCCGGCCGGAACTCGCGCATGGGGCGGCTCCTCGGCCTCGGCCTTTCCTATTCCGTCGCCAAGGCCGAGCACATGGCGGCGGATACGGTGGAGGGTGCCGAGCTGGCCCTGGCGGTGGGCCCGACTCTGCGCCGCATGTGGGACGACGGGCGGCTGGATCGTGCGGCCATGCCGCTCACCGGTGCCATCGTCTCGGCCATTTGCGACAACGCCGTGCTCGATCCTCCCTGGGCCTCCCTCCACCGCTGAGGGGGCGCGGCACGGATCCTGCGACGGTTCCCGACAGAATGGCCGCCATGCGCGGCCGGTCAGGGAGGCCAGACATGGCACCGATCATCGCGTCGTCGCTCATCGGAGCGGGATCATCCATCCTTTCCAAGGGCTTGAACGCCCTGTTCGAGCGTGTCGGCCGGAAGGACGACGGGGAGTCCGGGCAGGGCAAGTTCGGCATCACCGGGCAGAATCTGCCGGGGACCGGGTCAAAATCTCCCGCCTCGGCGGTGGAGGACATCGTCAAGGCGGTCGATGCCGACGGTGACGGCACGATCACCAAGGCCGAGATGAAGGACTATTTCGCGCAGCAGAAGCAGGCGCTGCAGGCGCAGCTCATCCGGATCCAGGCCGAGCATTCCAACCGGGCGCATGCCGGCAAGGGCCAGGCAGGCGAGAACCGGATCGAGCGGCTCTACTCCAAGCTCGACACGAATGGCGACGGCACCGTCACCAGCGACGAGCTCTCCGCCTATCTGAAGACAATGGCACAGCGCCTGCGCGGCCCGGCCGACACCGCCGCGGCGGACACGGCGGGCACGTCGTCGTCGAGCACGACCGCCGCGACGGCGGGCTGAGGGCCGGTCAGGCCTTGCGGACGAGCGCGACGAAGATCTTGCGCACGTCCGAGACGTTCTCCCACGTGCCGGCGAAGCCCGACGGCACGTGGAACGAGTCACCCGGCCGGAACAGCACCGTGCCGCCGTCCCTGTCGGTGAGCCTCACCTCGCCCGAGATCAGGCGGACGTACTCCTCCTCGTCGAAATGGCAGCGCCACGACCCGGCCGTGCACTCCCACAGGCCGACGAGGAATTCGTCCCGCGGGTCCGCGTAGAGCACCTGCACCTTCTCCGCCGGCGAGCCCGTCAGCACCTTGGCCGGATCGATCGGGGTCGCGGGGCCGGCCAGGGGCGCGGCGTGGAAGGTGACGATGTCGGCCACGCCTTTCGCAGCCCTGGCAATCGACGTGCTCATGGTTCCTCTCCCTCGCAAGCGGCCGGGTCCGCCCCGGCCGCCGCGCCGGCGATCAATTCGCGGCGCCGTGATGATGCTCCGGCGCCGCGGCGCCGATCTCCTCGACGTTGAACTCCACATCGGCAGTGCCCGCCTTCTCGAAGGTGAGCGTGGCCTTGACCTTGTCGCCCTTCTTCAGCGGCTGCTTGAGGTCCATGAACATCACATGGTAGCCGCCGGGCCTGAATGCCACCTCTCCGCCGGCAGGGACGGCGACGCCGTCCGGGAGCGGGCGCATCTTCATCACGCCGTCGACGGTGGCCATCTCGTGGAGCTGCACCTTGTCGCTGACGGACGGCGCCGCGATGGACACGAGCCGGTCGGCCTCGCCCTGGTTGTGGAGCACGAAATAGCCGCCGCCGACCTTGGCGCCTCCGGGCGTGGCGCGCGACCAGGGGTGCTCGATGACGATGGCGCCGGCCTTGTACTCGTGCGCGAAGACGGGGGCCTGGGCGGCCGCGATGGCGGCGAGCGCGGCGGCGGGAACGGCGAAGCGGTTGATGGTGAAACGGGTCATGGAACGGTCTCTGGCGATGTCGGGCGAACGCGACGCGTCGGGCGGACGCCCGGGACAGACGGGACAAATGGAGGCAGGCGCGTTCAGGCGGCCGGCGGCGCGCGCGGATTCGCCTGCGGCGGCATCGCCGCGACGCTTGGCTCGCCCGTCGCCGCGGGAAGCCGGGACGGCAGGGCGAGGGCCGGCCGGGGCGCCGCATTTCCCTTGCCGGGACCGGGGGGCAGGACCGAGGGCGGCGGCTCCTTTGCCGCGGAGCGGGGCGCACAGGCCGCGGCACAGCCGGGCAGACAGCAGGCGTTCTGGCCGTCGCCGTCCGGAGCCTTGGGGACACCCGTCGTGTCGCATAGCGGGTGACCGGCCGCAGCCGCGTCCCGCGCCATGGCGGCCAGCGCGGCGGAGGGCGCGAGCATGGCCTGCAGCGCCAGCGCGTAGCACAGCGCCAGCACGGCCAGCATGCCGCCGGACCTCGCCCGGCCGATGAACGGCGTCCTCATGCGGACATCCTAGAGCATGGCCGGGCCGGCTGAACACTGTCCTGGCGCAAACAGGCGCGCGGCCGGCCGCATCTCAGTCCAGCGTCTGCCGGAAGCGCGTGACGGCGACGGTCATGGCGACGCCCATCAGCCCGGCGAGCCACAGCGCCTCGCGGGCGAGGTCGTGGATGTCGGAGCCCTTCAGCATGACGCCGCGCACCACGCGCAGGAAATGGGTGAGCGGCAGGCACTCGCCCACCCACTGCGCCCAGACCGGCATGCCGGAGAAGGGAAACATGAAGCCGGAGAGCAGGATGTTCGGCAGGAAGAACATCATCGCCATCTGCACGGCCTGCAGCTGGTTGTGGGCGAGCGTGGAGAAGGTGTAGCCGATCGACAGGTTGGTCGCGATGAACAGCGTCGCGATGGCGGCCAGCGTGGCGAGGCTTCCGACGACGGGCACGCCGAAGACGAAAACGCCGGCCGCGACGATCATCGCCGCCTGCAGGAAACCCACCACGACATAGGGAGCGATCTTGCCCAGCATGATCTCGATGGGCCGGATCGGCATGGCGAGCAGGTTCTCCATCGTGCCGCGCTCGACCTCGCGGGTGACGGAGAGCGCCGTGAAGATCAGCAGAGTCATCGTCAGGATCGTGCCGAGCAGGCCGGGCACGATGTTGAGCTGGCTGGAACCCGCCGGGTTGTAGCGCCGGTGCTGGCGGATCTCGAAGGCGGGCGCGGGCCGCGTGCCGTCCGACGTCATGCGGTCGCGCGCCAGCGCCGTCTGCACGAGCTGCGACAGCGCGCCCAGCGCCGAGGCGGAGGCCACCGGGTCGGTGGCGTCGGCGACAAAGAGGAGAGCCGGCGTCTCGCCGCGCCTGAGCGCACGCTCGAAGCCGGCCGGGATCTCGACGGCGAAGAGGATGTCGCCGGAGCGCAGCGCCGAGTCGATCTCGTCCTCGCTCTTGGCGACCAGTTTGAAGTCGAAGAAGTCGGTGTGCTGCATCGCCTCGAGCACGGAGCGGCCGACATCGCTCTGCTCCTGCAGCAACACGCCGGCCGGCATGTGGCGCGGGGTCGTGTTGATGGCGAAGCCGAACAGGAAGAGCTGCATCAGCGGCACGCTCACCATGGTGGCAAGCGTGACCCGGTCGCGCAGGAGCTGGATGAACTCCTTGGCCAGCATCGCCCAGATGCGCGACAGCGGCGCGAAGCGGGAAGCCGGGGAGCGGCGGGGCTTCAGCCGGGGGATCATCGGAAATTGTCCCGTGCCCGGCCCATCAGCTCGATGAAGACGTCCTCCAGCGTGGGCTGGTCGGGCTCGACCGTCAGGCCCGGATCGCCGCGCAGCGGCGCGATGGCCTCGTCGAGGGCCGCCGCGTCGCGCCCGCATACGTGCAGGCTGGCGCCGAACGGCGCCACCATGTCGACGCCCCGCGTCCCGGCAAGGCGGTCGGCGAGACCCTGAAGGTGATCGCCGCGCACCGTGTAGGTGGTGAGCCCGGCGGCCGCGATCACGTCGGGCACGGTGCCGTGGGTGAGCAGCGAGCCATAGGCGATGTACGCGATCTCGTGGCAGCGCTCGGCCTCGTCCATGTAGTGGGTGGAGACGAGAACGGTGAGTCCCTCGGCCGCCAAAGCGTGGATCTCGGCCCAGAAGTCGCGGCGCGCCTTGGGATCGACGCCGGCCGTCGGCTCGTCCAGGAGCAGCAGGTCGGGCGATGGCAGAATGCAGGCGCCCAGCGCGAGGCGCTGCTTCCAGCCGCCGGAGAGCTCGCCCGCGAGCTGCTCCTCGCGTCCTCCGAGGCCGAGACGGTCGATGGCGCCACGCGCCGCGCCGCGCGGATCGTCGAGGCCGTAGACCCGCGCGACGAACTCCAGGTTCTCGCGGATCGAGAGGTCCTGGTAGAGCGAGAAGCGCTGCGTCATGTAGCCGACCCGCCGCTTGATGAGCTGGCTCTGGGTGACGATGTCGTAGCCCAGGCACGTGCCCGTGCCGGAATCGGGCGTGAGAAGGCCGCAGAGCATGCGGATCGTGGTCGTCTTTCCCGAGCCGTTGGGTCCGAGAAAGCCGTAGATCTGCCCGCGGCGGACCTGCATGGTCAGATCCCTCACCACCACGCGATCGCCGAAGCGCTTGGTGAGGCCCTTCACCTCGATCGCGATCTCGCCGCCAGGCGGAAGCGGGGACGGGTCAGCCGGCGCCACCCGCGCCTCCCTGGATCGAGGCTGGGGAGACCTGGACGGGCTGGCCCACCCTCAGCGCCTGCGGCTTCTCGGGCCGCGCCTCGACGCGGTAGACGAGCTTGCGCCGCTCCTCGAGACTGTAGATGACGGGAGGCGTGTACTCCGCTTCCTGCGCGAGATAGGTGATCGAGGCGGTCAGCCCGGGCTCGCATCCGTCGCAGTGCACCGCGACGATCTGCCCGATGCCGAGCCGCGGCAGCACCGCCTGGGGCACGAAGAAGCGCACCTTCATGTTGGGCGGGGGCAACAGCGACACGACCGGGCGGCCGACGGGCACCACCTCGCCGGGCCGGTAATAGACCTCCAGCACCCGTCCCGCATCGGGCGCCACAACAGACAACCGGTCGAGCTTCGCCTGAGCCGAGGCCAGGCGCGCCTTGGCCTGGCCGACGACGAAGCTCGCGGCCTCCAGGTCCTCGCGCCGTCCGCCGAGGCGCGCGGCCGCGATCTGGCGCTGCACCTCCTCCACCGCCGCCTGGTTCTGGTCGAAGGTGGACTGCGCCTGGTCGGCGCGGGCCTGCGTGGCGAAGCCCTTACGCACCAGCTCCTGGGCGCGGGCGAGCTCGGACTTCGAGTAGTCCAGCGTCGCCTGGGCGCGCTGCAGGGCGGCCTCCAGGATGGCGATCTCCTCCGGCCGCTGCTGCGCCGCCTCCAGCCGGGCGAGGCGGGACGACGCCTCGTCCAGCGCCTGCCGGGCGGCCTGGACATCGGCCGTCTGGGTCTTGGAATCGATGGAGAAGAGCGCATCGCCCTCCTTCACCTCCTGCCCCTCCGCCACCGAGAGCGAGGCGAGCCGGCCGCCATCCTCGGCACCGACGAACACCGTGTCGGCCTCGATCCAGCCCTGGTAGGTGGTGGCCCCCGGCATCCGCCAGTGGAACGGATCGGCCCAGGCGGCCCAGGCGGCGGCGGCAAGGACGGCGAGCACGGCGATGACGGGCGCCCGGCTCATGATGCTGCCTCCCGGTGAGAAGACGGCCCGGGAAAGACGAGGCTGCGCTGCGCCTCCAGCATTCCCTCGACGTCCAGCGGCTCGAGCTGTGAAAAAAGGCCGTCCCACAGGATGGCCAGAAGCAGCGGCGCGAAGACGAGGTGCGGGAAGCGCGCGACGGCGTCGCTTCCGATCTCCCCGCGCGCCAGGCCGCGCGCCGCCAGCGCGCGGATCAGGGCCAGCCCGCGCGTGACCACCTCGCGATGGTAGAAGGCGGCGATCGCCGGAAAGCGCGGCCCTTCGGCGAGCACCAGCCGAAGGATCTCCTTCCGGCGCGTCCCCAGCACCTCGCGCCGGAACAGGGCGTGCAGCGAGGCGACGATGTCCCGCATCGGGCGGTCGAGGTCCGTCGCGAGCTGCCCGGCACCGTCGAGGACGGGTTTCACCGCATGCATCACCAGCTGCTCGAAGAGGTCCTGCTTGCTGCGGAAGTGAAGGTAGAGCGTGCCCTTCGCCACGCCGGCCCGTGCGGCCACGTCGTCGAGGCGCGCCGCGGCGAAGCCCTGGGCGGAGAACACGTCGAGAGCGGCGTCGAGGATCGCCTCGCGGCGATCCGGCGTGCGTGGCGCGCGTGCCTGGCGGGCCGGCATCGGGTGCTCCAGTTATGACTGACCAGTCAGTCATACGCTCGAACAGGGGACCGCGCAAGCTCCGGGCTGGCGGATGCAGGGCGCGGGGAACCCTCTCCCGTGTGGAAGAGGGCAGGGTGAGGGATCGGCCACGCTCAGGACGACGGGAAGGCTGGCGTTTCGATGCCCGCCGGTTCGCTGGGATGCGACCCGGTTCGTGCCTTTCCGGCGCGGCCCTTCCCTCACCCCTGCCCCTCTCCCAAACGGGAGAGGGGAGGCGCGAGCGTTTCATAGAGGGCGGAGGGAAGCGCGAAGCGTGACCTTAAGCTTTGGCTCGGGCGATGCAAACATCCGATTGCGCACATGCAGCATTCGCGCAAACAGCTGGAAAACAGGTCAAATCAACCTTCGCTCTCGGCGACGTGATCGCACTGCACAAAACCGGGGGATGACATCGTCCGTATGCAAAACCACATAGCGGACGAAAGGACGCAACCATGTCGAATGTTCACAGGCCCGGACAGGGACTACGCCGCATCACGAATGCCGCGGGCTCCCTGGTGTCGAGCATCCTCTTCTTCACTGCCGTGATCGCCGTGGCGATCTCCGCGGTGTTCGCGACCGGCGTCATCGCCGGCCCGCTGCTCGCCAGGCTGCCGGCTCCGCCGGCCATCGAGAGCACGATCCAGACGCAGCCCCATCGCCCCGCGCCCGACCGCTGGGACGTGGAGCGCGATGCGGACTGGGACCGCTGAACGACGAAGCCCGGCTCCTCTCGGCAGCCGGGCTGACACAAAGACGACGGGGCCGTCCCGATCGGGGCGGCCCTTTCCGTTTGCGGTCAGTAGAAGTCGCCGATCCAGTCGAACTGGGTCATCGCCCAGGGCTGGTTGAAGCGCTGGCTGCCGCTCGTGACATAGGTGGGCGAGCCCTTCGGCTGCGCGGAACCCGGCGTCAGATAAAGGTAGCTCTGGTCGTCCTGGTGATAGGTGCGGGCGGCGTCGTAGCGCTGGGCGGGCTTGCGCTTGGCCTGCGCGGCAAGGGCGGGCGTCGCGGCAATGCTGGCCGCCGCGAGGGCGAGGAGAATGAGACGGGCGGGCATGCTGACCTCCGAAGCTAGGCGCACACAAGCATCGCAATGCTTAACCGTCAATGACAGCCAGAAGGTTTGGTTGCCGGCGACCACGCGATCCGGTTGCACCGTCCCATTCCGGTCACGCCAGAGCCTGCAAGGACCGCGCGATCGCGTCCCGCACGAGCGGGAGCGGCAAGCGCTCACGGCGGCGCTGCGGATCGCCCCGGCCGGGACGCCAGAGCCGAAGCGGAAGCTCCAGCCCGGCGGGGATGCCGGGCGCGGCCGCCAGCGCATCCCGGCAGCGGACCATGCCGTCCCCGATGGAACAGAAGCGCCAGTCCGGTCCGTCCTCCGCGACGTCCTTGAGGTGCAGGTGCGCGAGAAACGGCATCGCCATGGCGAGATCCGCGAGGGGGTCCACCGTGCCGCAATTATAGGTGACGACGTTGCCCGCGTCCCAGTTGAGCCGCAGGTGAGGCGAGGCGAAGCGGGCCAGGAGAGCGGCAGCGGCACGGCCGGTCGGGATCAGGCTGCCGGTGCCATGCCCTGGGTTCTCCAGGGCGATGACAACTCCCGCGTCCGCGGCCACAGGCAGCGCCGCCTCGATCGCCGCGAGCGCTGCCGCCTCGTGCTCGACAGTCGAGGAATTGGTGATCAGAACGGGAGCGCCGACGCCGGCGGCAAAGCGGATCCGCCGCGCCAGCATCGCGGTTGCCCCGGGCAGGCCGAGGTCCATGTGCGCGGAGACGGCCTGCGGAGCCAGGCCCGCCGCCCGCATGAGATTCCGGAGGTCCGCCGCCGCCGAGTCCGAGAAGGCGGTCTCGTCAAAATCGAGATAGCCCGCGATATAGGCCGGCTCGATCCTGGAGAAGCCCAGCGCGGCGGCCTCGGCGACGGCGACGGCGAGCCCGTAGCCGTCGAAAACGACGGTCGACAGCGAAAGCCCGGACGTGCGGCCGGCCATGGCGAAGGGTCGGCGCTCAGGAGCGCACGATGAGCTCGGAGGCTTCCTTCACCTTCGCGGGCGCCAGCGCGTCGCGCCAGTTCTCGGTGACCACCACCGACTTGGCGAAGCGCATCAGGCGCAGCGCGGCGTCGGACGGCACCTTGGGCGAGAAGCCGAACCACATCGCGATCTCGACGTTCAGGTGGCCGATGAGGAAGTCGAAGGCCGCCTCGCGCGGAATGCCGTACTTGCGCTCGCACTCCTCCACCGCTTCCACCATCGTGTCGACGAAGGGCATGGCGACCATTTCCGACAGCCCCGGCTCGAGGATGGCGAGCTGCTCCA
>JAESFG010000472.1_pt1 | contig 27765 bp, 27 predicted proteins | sample 9269371 | NCBI WGS metagenome assembly JAESFG01 (sample SAMN14506227, study PRJNA617093) | algae metagenome | isolation source: Aetokthonos hydrillicola CCALA 1050 (B3-Florida) and co-occurring... | place: USA: South Carolina | collected 2013-01-01 | reverse complement strand
CTTTTAACGTTTTTAATAGCCTCTCCTTCTGCTCTTGAGAGAGATGGTTTTTTGCTGGCATATGTCGAGTAGTGATCGCTTGTTTACTTAATCCCACATTATACAATCAAGCTGCGCAGCAGCTTACACACTTTGTCCTCCCATTACCCCATGCCCGTTGCCCCATGCCCCATGCCCCATGCCCATCATCAACTAGGTGGAACAGAAGCATTACGACGTTCGCGTTCAATTTGTTTTACCAAGCCATTGGGTAATTGAGATTTTTTTGCGAGCGCTTTGTCAAAATCAGTAATCGCTTCTTGCATTAAAAGCTGATTTTTGTCTTTTCTTGCTTGCGCTTTAAGGATTTGCGCTTTGAGATAATATAGCTCTGGGTTGTCGGATGTTGCCTTGAGAGCGCGATTTGCATAATCTATTGCTTGATTGTATTGCTTTAGATCTCGGTAGGCTATGGCAATCCCTCGATCTACTAGATACCGAGGAGCTGCATTTTTTTCTAAGCGTTCAATTGCTTGCTGTGGGTTAGCAAAAGGCAAATTCACGGCTATCATTAAATCCATGTAGCCCTTGAGTAAATTCACTTCAGGATCATTACTTGAAATTGCTTCGGCTTTATCTAAAGACTCATAGACTTGACGCAGATGATCTAACGCTTGAGGTGCACCGCTAACTGTACCTTGACGACTAAGAATGACTGCTCCCTCTAAAAAATGACCAACAGCAGTGTATAAGTTACCACGTAACGGATCACTGGTAATGAGCTTTTGTGCAGTTTCCAAGGTTTTCTTACTGTAGGTGTCAAGGGTAGCCCAATCTTGATTTGTGTATGCCAATGAAGCCTTAATTGCATAAGCTAAAGGTTCGTTTGGTTCTGCTAATAGCGCTTGTTGGACGTAACGTTCTGCTGCTTGATAATTGCCTTGCTGAAAAATAGCTTTAAATGCTGCCTCTGTTTGGTTTCCAATTTTACGAGGCTGACTAGTCCGAAAAGGATCCGCACCAAGAGAAGGACTTACCGTTATATTAAGTGCAAAAGCCGTGGCAAGAACTATGTTTGATAGCTTAGCGAGTCTTGTGGATACAATTGGCAGGCGAACTGAAAAATACTCAGTCATTGATCCTCCCAGAGTAATTACCATTTTCATAGTTATATATGTTACTTAGTATGGCAGAGATGATTAACGCAGTATCGTCTCTGTTGTAGCAAAAATTTATACATATTTTGACTCTGTTTGGTTTTCCAAGTTCCCTGATAATTCCTGATGCTGGATAGTCGGTGTTAGCCTAAGTTATGGGCGCTCAATTTTGGGTGTTCTGTTTATAGTGAATAGCAGTGTCATTAATCGGTCACTTGCTGACTTATTGGTAATTTTATCAAATGCTTCATCTTAGAAATCTCGTTTATCACCCTACAGCTTCCCCGACAGCAATTCTCAAATCAATTAATTTAGATTTAGCACCCCAAAACCTGGGTTTAATTATTGGACCAAGTGGTTCTGGTAAAAGTACGTTACTGGAAATTTTGTCTGGACTAGCCGAACCAACATCTGGTGGGGTTTTCTGGCGGGAACAAGCGCTTATAGATGAACAGCTGCAGCAACTGGCTGGGATAGTGTTTCAGTTTCCTGAAAGACATTTTTGTGGCGGGACTATCTTAGAAGAATTACGTTTAGGACATCCAGAAATAGGAACAGAGCGAGTAAAGCACGCACTTAGTGAAGTAGGATTAGAGGAATTATCACTTAATCAACCGCCATCAGCTTTAAGTGGTGGTCAACAACGGCGTCTAGCATTAGCGGTACAGTTGATCCGTCAGCCACATTTATTATTGTTGGATGAACCAACAGCAGGATTGGATTGGTCAATGCGTCGCCAACTGGTAACTTTACTAGCAAAGTTGAAAAAAGATTGGACTCTGTTAGTAGTGACACATGACGCTGGAGATTTATTGGCGATCGCAGATTGTTGTTGGACTCTTAACCACGGTGAACTGAAGTTTGTTGAAGGGATGGTGGCGAACTGATTTATGTACTTGAATATAAAGAAAAAAATTTTCCCTTTAGTCAAAATTATTTCTACCCTCCTCATAACAGGCGCACTTGGCTTAGAATTGTGGAATATTTATGCTGTTATGAATGAGGTTGAAGTCCCGAGCTACCTTCATCCAATTTTTTGTCTCGAGCGTTTTGCTGTGATAGCTCATTTCATCGAGGGAGTGATAGCACTTGTTTATGCACCTTCAAAAGGCAAAATACCATTAAAATATGGCACTTATACTTTTTTTGTAGGCACAATAGGGCTATTAGAACTGTTTGATGACATGAACAGGGAGTAGAGAGCAGGGAGATCCCTCTTAATATTGTGTTGCAAGATCGATTCTGTGAGGCATGAGGAGCGTTAAACTGACTAAATAACATTTGTTCACTCGATTATGTCAACGACTTCTGCCTCATCGCTACGCCAGCAACAACATCCCCTAATTCGTCAACTTGCTGATTGTATTGAAGCTGCTTGGCATAAGCACTTCAAACTGTCGCCTTATAACTTACCTGCCGATCTGGGGTATGTGGAGGGCAAACTAGAAGGCGAGAAACTGACAATTGAAAATCGTTGTTATCAAACACCCCATTTCCGGAAAACACATTTAGAACTGGCAAAAGTTGGAAATACGCTTGACATTTTGCACTGTGTTATGTTTCCGTACCCAGAATACGATCTGCCAATGTTTGGGTGTGATTTAGTTGGTGGTAGGGGTCAAATTAGTGCAGCGATTATTGATCTTTCTCCAGTTAAACCTGGGCGAATTTTACCAGAGTCTTATAACTCGAAACTTTCTGCTCTTAAAAAACTCAACTTTTCCCAACCTCGGGAGTTGCCTGATTGGGGGGATATCTTTTCGGAATTTTGCATCTTCATTCGCCCGACATCTGTTGAAGAAGAAGCTATGTTTCTTGAGCGCGTTGGGGAATTTTTAGAGATTCATTGCCAAAATGCGATCGCCTCTGAACCTGTTTCACCAGAACAAAAGGCGCAAATTCTAGAAGGACAGCGAAACTACTGCACCAAACAACAGAAAAACGACAAAACCCGCCGTGTACTAGAAAAAGCCTTTGGTCCGGCTTGGGCAGAACACTATATGACAACTTTACTTTTCGATATGCCGTAATAGTAACGTTATATTATCCTGACTATTACTACTATTAGGTACTGGTGAGAAACAAGAAAACAGCTTGTCTTTGTTTCAAGAGCGTTTCGTCGTTCTGGAAATCTTGGGGCTGGCGTAAGCGTTGCGCAGCATGAGGGGCAGAGCGCGACATTTTTTGAATTAAGTTACATAATTCAACAAACCTGCTTTATCATTATGTTGTGAGCTAATAAAACCCATTAAATCTCCCAGTAAGCCTTTACTACTTCACTTAATCCTCGTCAGGGGAGACTAAAAAGATGAAAACCCCTAACACAGTAGAAGATAGAATCACTCGTCGAATTGATAATAGTGATCGCGATGTCTTTATGCGTAAGGATTTTGTAGACATTGCTAGCTACACTCAAATTGGGCGTAGTCTTAAGGAATTAGTAAAAAAAGGTAAAATTGTAAAAATTGGTTATGGGCTTTACGCTAAAGCTGCATTTTCTCCTTTATCAAAGCGTATAGTTCCCCGTAGAGGTTTACGTGAACTAGCAACTGAAGCTCTAAAAAAATTGCAGATCGAAGTTGTGGCATCAAGCTATGATCAAGCTTATAGTCAAGGACGTACAACGCAAGTTCCAACTGGACGAGTTGTTGGCGTGAAAGGACGAGTTTCACGTAAAATTGGTTACGACGGTAAATATGTAACCTTTGAATACGTTTCTTGACCCAAACCTTGTAGAAGTTATTGCCAGTGATCTTGGTGTTGATCCTTCATTTGTTGAGAAGGATTGGTACGCTATGCGGATAATTGCATCCTTGAAAGCTGTCAATGATTTTGGTGTGCAGTTAGTTTTTGCAGGGGGAACCAGCTTATCAAAAGGGTTTGGACTTATTAAACGTTTTTCGGAAGACCTTGATTTCAAAGTAATTTTGCCAAAAGCAAATCCTACACGGAATGAGTGTAGTAATTACCGAAAGCAAATTGTTGAAGTAATCCGTGGTAGTAGTTCAGAATGGTCATTAGAGGGCGAACCAAAGTCTGAAAATGCCAATCGTAAATTTACTTGCAACCTTCGCTATAAAGAAAATTTTTACATAGCTGCGGCACTTCGGCCCTATATAAAGTTAGAGGTTAATTTTATTTTGCCTACGTTGCCTGCTGAGGAAAGATCTTTACAGTCTTTTATCGCTCAAGCAATGGATCAACCACCAGAAGTTCCTTTAATGGCTTGTGTTTCACCTATAGAAACAGCAGCAGAGAAACTAAGTGCTTTAACTTGGCGAGTATTATCTAGAAACAGAGGTAGTGAAAAAGATGATCCGTCTCTTATTCGCCATTTATATGATTTAACAGCATTAAGAGATGTAATTTTTAATTATTCAAGCTTTTCGGATTTAGTTGTTGGTGTGATGCGAAAAGATATAGATAACGACAGAGGAAGAATTAAATCATTAGCAAACTCCGAAGTTGAATTGTTAGAAAAAATGCTGCTAACACTAGAAGATGATTGTTTATACGCTAATGAATATCAAGAATTTGTTACAGCAATGTCTTACGCTTTGGAAGACGAATGCCCCACTTTTAGTGAATCTATAGACACTGTTAAAAGCATAATTAGTATGATTAATCGGCTCAATATCTAATCCAAATTTTGTCAAATTTCATCCACGTATGGGTAGTATTGAGTGAGCTTTTAGAAGTAGTTTAGAATTTCCAAGTATTAAGAACTACACTATAAATTCTATTTGAGAAAATTTTCTCCTCTGTAGGTTCTGTTACGTTTTCCAGTAACTAATGAATATACAATTTATTTAACGTAGAGTAAAGTCTTTGGATTGGTTATCCGAAAACAGTTTGTTGCTTTATACGGTGCAAGTGACCAACTCTGCTAGTAAATCGGCCATAAAGTTAAGGGAATTGTGAATGTCAAGAATACTGAATTTGACAAATAGTAATAAGTTAGTGACTAACTAAATTCAAAATCGAGGTAGACTATTGTTGATGACAGTGCTATTAAACTCTACAGCATTACCCCAACAAACTGAATTTGTATAACCAGATTTAGGAAAGCATTTGTTATTATATCTTTCAAAAAGCTGGTATAAATTATCTTAGAATCAGGAAATTTTGTCATCCTCTGCTTAGTTGTTAATTGAATTTGTCAACCCCATAAGTGATTCGATCTTTATCTCTTGACTTTTTGTTCAAGAGTTGAACTTTAGCGTCAGTTACTGAACAGTTATCAATTATCAGTTATCAGTTATCACAGTGCCATATGCCTTGATCACTGATAACTGTTTACTGTTGACTGTTTTCTGTGCCTAAATCGCTTTTTTACTTCGATCAGCAAAACTCAGATAAACGAGCAACATACCATGTCAAGGGTAAGTGAGAAGCCAAGGTTAACAGAGCAACCAGTTGAGAAACCCAAGGTTTGGTGGGTGCTCATTATGCTCCCAGTTGTCATTGCTGCTGGAGTGCTAGCTAAGGTCAAATTAGAGCAGATTACCAAAGTAAATGAACCTGTAGCAAGTACACCAGCCGTCACTAGTATAAATGCGTTGGGTCGTTTACAACCGCGAGGTGAAGTTATTAAACTCTCTGCTCCAACGGGGCTGCAAGGAACTTCACGAGTTGAGCAAATTTTTGTGAGAGAGGGAGAGCAGGTAAAAAAAAGTCAACTGATTGCTATTTTGGATAGTTTCTCTACTAACCAAGCTGCAGTTGAACAAGCAAAAGCAAAACTGCAAGAAACTCGTGGTAACTTAACAAATGTAAAACTTGGGGGACCAAGAGACATTCAAGCTCAGAGGGCGGTGATTGATCGCCTCGAAGCTCAGTTGCAAGGAGAAAGGAACAGCCAGCAGGCGACAATCGCTCGTTTACAAGCACAGTTACGAGGAGAGGCAACTGCGACTGTTGCAACTGTTCATCGTCTACAAGCGCAACTGGAAGGACAACGAGATATCTTAAGAGCAACGCTACAAAGAACGCGAGCACAAGCGGACAATGCGGTGGTTGATGCTGGACGCTATGAATCTTTATACCAACAAGGTGCAATTTCTAAGCAAGTGCTTGATACGAAACGCTTAAGTGCAGAGATTAACACTCAACAGGTTACTGAAACCCAGGCTAATCTCTCACAAAGTATCGCAACCTTACAACAGCAAGTTACTGAAGCTAGAGCTAACCAGCTAAAAGCGGTACAAACTTTACAGCAGCAACTTGTTGAAGCTAAAGAAACCCGAAATAAAACTATAGCAACGCTACAAAAGCAAATTGATGAAGAAAAAGCTAAATACAACAGACTTTTAGACGTGCGTCCCACTGATGTGGAAATAGCACAGTCTCAAGTGACTAATGCGATCGCACAGTTAAGAAAAGCCGAAGCAGATCTCGCGTTGAGCTACGTTAAAGCTCCTATCTCTGGAGAAATTTTAAAAATTCACACTAAGGCGGGAGAAAGTTTGAAGCCAGATGGTATTGCGGAGATTGGACAAACTAATCAGATGATTGTTGTTGCTGAAGTTCCTGAAGATAGTATTGGTAAAGTTCGCCTTGGTCAACAAGCGACGATTAGCAGTGACTATGGAGCTTTTAATGGTCAATTGCAGGGAACTATCTTTCAGATTGGTAGAACAATTGGTAAAAAAGATGTTTTGAATACAGATCCCGCAGCAAATATTGATGCCAGAGTAGTAGAAGTTAAAATAGCCGTTTCTCAAAAAGATAGTGAACGAGTTTCAGGCTTAACTAACGCTCAAGTAGTTATTGATATTAGTATTTAACACTCTCGAAGGAGATATAAAATATGCTGGGCAAAATACCTCTAGCCTGGCTGCAACTGAAACGAGAAAAAACTCGATTAGCTGTAGCGTTGGCAGGAATTGCCTTTGCCGACATTCTCATGTTCATGCAGATCGGTTTCCAGGACTCTCTGTATTTTAGTAACGTTAGATTACATTCCAGTTTGCAGGGTGACATTGTTCTTATTAACCGTCAATCTAGCGCTTTACTGTTAATGAAAAGTTTTTCTCAAAGACGTTTGTATAAAGCGCTAGATGTACCACAAGTGGAATCTGTACAACCTATATATACAGACTACGCAAGCTGGAAAAATCCCGTAACAGGTGGTTATCGGAATATTCTAGTCATTGGATTCAACCCAGAAATGAACCCATTTAATTTACCTGGAGTTGCTGAAAATTTAGAGAAAATAAAACTATCTGATGTCGTTTTATTTGATCGTTCTTCCAGAAAAGAGTATGGGCCAATTGCTAGTGAATTCGAGCAAGGAAAAAATGTAACAGCTGAAGTCAGAAGGCGACGGATAAAGGTTGGTGGTTTATTTACTTTGGGGGCATCGTTTGGAGCAGATGGTAATTTAATTACGAGTGATGTCAATTTTCTCAGAATGTTTAATAATCATCAGCGAGGATTAATTGAAATTGGATTAATTAAATTAAAACCAGGATCTAATGTTGATGTTGTTGCTCAGATGTTAAAGAATTATCTACCTCAAGATGTTAAAGTCTTTACAAAAGAAGAATACGTTGATTTTGAGAGGAATTTTTGGGCAAGTAGTACAGCGATTGGATTTATCTTCACACTAGGGACAATCATGGGTTTTATTGTGGGAACTGTGATTGTGTATCAAATACTTTATACAGAAGTTGTAGATCATCTAGCTGAGTACGCTACCCTCAAAGCAATCGGCTACACACAACAATATTTGCTGATTGTTATTTTACAGGAAGCTTTTATTTTGGCATTTTTGGGATATATGCCAGGATTCGCTTTTTCAATGTTCTTGTACACGGCAGCAAGACAAGCTACTCTTCTACCAGTTTTTATGAGTTTTGGACGTCTCATTTTTGTACTCATATTAACTATTTTAATGTGCTTTATTTCTGGTGCTATTGCAGTTCGGAAGTTAAAATCTGCTGATCCGGCGGATATTTTTTAATATGGGGCATGGGGCATGGGGTATGGGGCATGGGGCATGGGGCATGGGGCATGGGGCATTGGGGTTAGCGAAGAAGTTTATATGAGTAGTGAATTAACAAGTAACAATTTTATTATGAGCAAAGAAGTGTTACCGGTAATTTCGATTCAGAATCTTAACCATTATTATGGTAAAGGTGCATTGAAAAGACAAATTTTATTTGATATTAATTTAGAAATTTATCCAGGGGAAATTGTGATTATGACTGGACCATCAGGTTCAGGTAAAACAACATTACTGAGTTTAATTGGTGGGTTAAGATCTGTACAAGAAGGTAGTTTGAAGTTTTTAGGAAAAGAGTTATTTAGAGCTAGCCAGCCTAAACTTGTGAGTATACGGCGAAAGATTGGGTACATTTTTCAAGCTCACAACTTACTAGAGTTCTTAACAGCTAGGCAAAATGTACAAATGGCTGTGGAATTAAATCCGTATATTTCTCCTGAAGAGGCGATTCGGAAATCTGAAGCGATGCTGAAGGCTGTTGGATTAGGAGAAAAAATTAATTACTACCCAGAGAATCTTTCTGGTGGACAAAAACAAAGAATAGCGATCGCGCGTGCTTTGGTAAATAATCCACCATTGGTACTAGCTGATGAACCCACAGCAGCCTTAGACAAATACTCGGGACGTGCCATCGTAGAATTAATGCAGTCTCTTGCTAGAGAACACGGAACTTCTATATTATTAGTCACTCACGATAACCGCATCTTAGACATAGCTGATCGTATTATGGATATGGAGGATGGTATTTTAGTTAACGATTCTCAAAGTAAAGTTACAAGCTACGAGCCGCGTGTTAAGAATCTTCATTAAAAGAGAATAGCAATCAGGAGGCAGCAAGGTTATTTTTTAGCTTTTTCCTGGGATTGTTTTGGTGGTATTGGAGCATTCGAGGCGCGATTGGTGCGGAAAGTGACATTTACGCCCTCGTTAGACTGCTCTAGTACCAACAAAGGAGTCGGCTTAGCCTTTTGGTCCCATTCCATATAAGCAATTCTACCTTGAATTGTCGGCTGCCAAGTTCCCTCATCATCAGCAGGACTAAGGTAAGTTTCAACACAATCAATAATTTGGCTAATAGTAGCAGAAGTTGCTTGGGTTGGTAACTTCATTAACCGGATTTGAATGCGGAACAACACGCGCTTGCTAATATTTGGTGGAGTTCCAGTTTCGTACTCCACATCAAAAAGCTCATCGACTTGCCTTCCCACGCTGGCAATACCGACTACTCCTTGCTGAGCTTGACTAGGGCGGAGTGCTTGTGAGATTTTTTCTTTAACCTTAATTTTGACTTGATTAATAATTGCAAAATGAAAAACTTCCTCTGACATCCGCATTCGCAGATAATCAAGGTTAAATTCCCGTGAGTTAATCAAATCGGGATTAGTTTCCATCTTACGAATCGTCTCTAGAGCTAGTTTAAACTTTTTCTCTATTTCTCTCGACCGGAATTTCTCAAACTTAAGTTTTTTCTCTAGCTTTTTCAATTGATATTTGCCGTACACAACCAAAACAATAATTACTAAAGCTAGTACTCCAGAAGTAAACACTAAAAACGGAGATACCGGAGGAGGATTTGCTGGTGTCTGCTGAGATACTTTGGTAGTCTTGAGCCTCTGGGCTTGGGCGATCAGCATCAACTTTGACATGGCTGGCAAACAGATTGGAGTATATATTTTTAGGATGCCCAAATACAGTTATCAGTTATCAGGTATCAGTTATCAGTTATCAAGGCAGTATGGTGTTCTGATAACTGTTTACTGGTAACTGACAACTGACTCCTTATTCCATATCTCTTTGCTTGAACAAGCCCATTAACTTGTATTTACGAGCGTGGGTTTCCATTAATTGTGAGCGATAATTTGACCACTCTGATCCCCTGCCAGATTCCAAGTAGGCTAATCGTACTTTTTTTAACCACTCTACTGCGTAACAATACTGTTCTGTTTTAGCTGCATCCATAATCGTCTCGGCACGGCGACGGGCATCTGCTATTACCCAGTCAGGATTGTGACATATGGCAGCGTCCATAACCTTACGAATTATACTTGAATAGTAAGAACTGAGATCAGCAACAGTAGCGATCGCATCATCAATCAACCCCTCATGTAGGAAAATATCTACCTTTGCTTCTTCAATTCCCCATGCACCATGAATATAAAGTATATTTAACAAATCCTGCTTTATACCTGCCCAGTTCTCACCAGCCAAGTCTTCTATCTTTTGGTAGTCTTGAAAAGAGGGTCTAGCTTGAAAAGCAACAACCTTAGCAGATAAAGCCGCCTGGTGATCTCCCAACTGCTCGGCTAAATCACTTGTCCATGTTCCCAAATCGTAGTGGTAGCTACCAGGCAACTTTAGCCCCATCTGAGCAATATCTAGGGCTTGTGGTAGTGCGTCTTGCTCTTTGAGTTTTTTAGCTAAAGCAAAAGCTTCATCCATTGAAGTCGTTTTGGTTTGTGCTGCTGCAATGGCTTCTTCAATACGCCCTAACTGAGCTAACATCGTCAGATATTGCTGAGTTTGCCCTTCAGCTTGTGCCAAAAATAAGTATTCTTGATAACGCTCCTCACGTTCAAGAATTTTTAAGCGAATGAGCGCTAAATCATTAGCATAGTCTGGAGCTTCTTTGTCCCAAGCACCCTGTTCTGTAATATTGCCTTGCAAAACTTCCATCAGTGGTGAGTAACTCCATCCTTGATCCAAAGCTTCTAAGGCTAAGCCAAAATCAGCATCCCACTCCTGTTGCCATCTTTCTAAGCTGACTTTTAAATCAACTTTTTCTTCTTGTGTCGGCTCATCACTTAAAATTGCTTCACACCAAGCCTCGTTCAAGTCTTGAACAATTTCTTCATTTTCAGCACCGTAATCGGCGACATCATCCCAATATTCTACACAAGTAGAAGTAATCACTTCGAGAATGGCGATCGCATTGTTAGTATCGCCCCTTTCGCTAAAATCCACAGCAACTTGAATGATATTTAGCAATTCCTCGCTGAGGGGATCATCTTCACATCCTTCTTCCCAAAAGCGTACCGCGTCTCTGAGAATTTGCCGCACCTGGCGCTTAAAGGGTGTTGTATCGATGCTACTGTTGTTTGCAAAGTTTGAAGTTTTTTTAGTAAGTGCAGAGTTACTTATCAAACTAATTTCAAGATCAATGTCCTCTATGAGTTCTGGATGCTTTGCTACTAAGTTCTCTAGCAGCTTTTGGGTTTGTGAACGATCTAAACAAGCCAGTTGCTCTTCTAAGGAGGGACGCTGTTTAGTAGACATAACCGTAACCAGGGTGTTGTTTAACAGTACATTATGTTACTTGAATAACTTTAGAGCTTCAATGTCTTTTGTTACCATCACACAACAATTATCAGTTATCAGTTACCAGTTATCAGTGAACACCATACCGTAGACTTGATCACTGATAACTGAATAAGCGCCTAGAATTAAAAAACTTGCTCTGATTGGGCGAGCAGTTAACACTAAAATAGATGAAGCACACGACGGGGAAACTAATGTGAGTCAGGAATTTGATTATGATTTAGTGATTATAGGCGCTGGAGTAGGCGGACACGGCGCAGCTTTACATGCTGTAAGCTGTGGTCTAAAGACAGCCATTATTGAGGCAGCTGACATGGGTGGAACATGTGTCAATCGAGGCTGTATTCCTTCTAAGGCTTTACTAGCAGCATCTGGACGTGTGCGAGAGTTAAGAGATGCTCACCATCTTAAAACTCTGGGAATTCAACTCTCAGGTGTAGAGTTTGATCGGCAAGCAATTTCCAACCATGCTAAAAATCTGGTAGATAAAATTCAAGGCGACTTAACCAATAGCCTCAAACGCTTGAAAGTTGATATTATTCGCGGTTGGGGGAAAGTCGCTGGAATACAAAAAGTGACTGTAATCACAGACAGCGGCGAAAAAAGCATCACCGCAAAAGATATCATTCTTTCCCCTGGTTCTGTTCCCTTTGTTCCTCCTGGTATTGAGGTGGACGGTAAAACAGTTTTTACCAGCGACCAAGGTGTAAAATTAGAATGGCTACCAGACTGGGTGGCAATTATCGGTAGCGGTTACATCGGCTTAGAATTTTCTGATGTTTACTCGGCTTTAGGCTGTGAAATCACGATGATTGAAGCCTTAGACCAACTTATGCCAGGATTTGACCGTGATATTGCTAAACTGGCTGAAAGAGTGCTGATTACTCCCCGCGATATTGAAACTTATGTAGGAATATACGCTCGAAAAGTCATCCCAGGTTCACCAGTGGTAATTGAATTAGCGGACTTCAAAACCAAGGAATTTGTGGACGTTTTAGAAGTAGATGCTTGCTTAGTCGCTACAGGAAGGATACCAGCTACACAAAATTTGGGCTTAGAGTCTGTTGGTGTGGAACTTGACAGGAGGAATTTTATCCCTGTTAATGATAGTATGTCTGTACTATCGGCAGGTGAAGTTGTACCTCATCTATGGGCAATTGGTGATGCCAACGGCAAAATGATGTTAGCTCACGCTGCCTCTGCACAAGGGATCGTAGCAGTAGAAAATATTTGTGGACGTCGCAAAGAAGCAGACTACCAGAGTGTTCCAGCAGCAGCTTTTACTCACCCAGAAATTAGCTATGTGGGTATGACTGAAGCAGCAGCAAAGGAAAAAGGTAGTGTAGAAGGGTTTGAAGTTGCAACAACCAGAAGCTACTTTAAAGGTAATTCTAAAGCACTCGCAGAAGCCGAAAGTGATGGTATTGCGAAGGTTGTTTATCGCCAAGACACAGGTGAAGTCTTAGGAGTCCACATTTTTGGAATGCACGCCTCAGACTTAATTCACGAAGCCTCAGCCGCGATCGCCAACCGTCAAACTGTATACACCCTAGCCCATTTAGTTCACGCCCATCCAACACTTTCCGAAGTTCTGGATGAAGCTTACAAACGAGCAGTGGGATAGGGCATGGGGCATAGGGCATAGATTATAGGAGAGAATTACATAGGTAAATATTAAAGGCTGGAAGAAATTGAATAGCGCATAGTCCTTCCCAGTTCCATACCCATTTGCCCCATGCCCATTTGCCCCACGCCCATTTGCCCCATGCCCCATGCCCCATGCCCTAATTATGCAAATCCGCCGCCGTCCACCTAACCCAACTATTACTGTATCTATTTTGCAGTATCAGCCTGCCATACCTGACCTAGAACCACAAAATATTTTAGAGGAGATTGTTTGGCACAAAGAAGAAGAAGTTGAGAAAATGCGAGAAAAGCTACCTTTAGGTGAGCTGCAACGTCAAGTACTAACTTCGCCACCTCCCCTTGATTTTTTGGCTGCGCTGCGACAAGGTGTGACAAAGCCAGCTTTGATTGCTGAAGTAAAAAAAGCTTCACCTAGTAAAGGTTTGTTAAGGGAAGATTTTGACCCGGTAGCGATCGCGCTTCAGTACCAGCAAGGTGGTGCTAGTTGTATTTCAGTACTCACAGACGAAAAGTTTTTCTCTGGTAGCTTCGACAACTTAGCTAAAATTCGCCAGGCAGTTAATTTACCGCTACTCTGTAAGGATTTTGTTATATATCCTTACCAAATGTACCTAGCTCGTATTCGAGGAGCAGATGCTGTATTATTGATAGCAGCTATACTTAGTGATCAAGATCTAGAATACTTCATCAAAATTGCCAAAGCTTTAAAAATGACAGCTTTGATAGAAGTTCACACTCTAGAAGAACTTGACCGTGTGTTAGCGATTGATAATGTCTCCTTAGTAGGGATTAATAACCGTAACTTAGAAGATTTTTCTGTTCGGTTAGAAACTACTTGCGAATTATTAGCAGCTAGGGAGAAGCAATTGCAGGAACGGAACATTTTGGTGGTTAGTGAGTCGGGTATATATAACAAGAATGATGTGTCTATGGTAGAACAAGCAGGAGCATCTGCCGTCCTGATTGGAGAGTTTTTAGTAAAACAGCCAGATCCTGAGTTAGCGATAGCCCGTATTTTGCCAAGGCGTTCATAAGCAAGGAGTTGGAATTCAGGAGTCGGTTATCAGTTATGAGTTATCACCGCACCATAGACCTTGATAACTGATAACTGTTTGCTGTTCACTGTTTTAAGACTCCTGAACTCTTCATTTCGCTGTACTCTGTAGTAGATTTCCACAAAAAATATTAATTTATGTAAAAATTTAATTATTGGCAAACAACCGTTTGAAACCATCCATCGTATACATTTTTATTCATGCAGCCAATTCCTTTGCCTTCACCGATCCACTACGAACTTATACTGCAACTGCTAGAAAGACAAACTTTGTTAGCAGTCAATGATAACCCAGATTTGCGGTATCAGGTGAATCAGCTAATTATTACGCTTCGTAAAGCGGTAGCTCAACAAAAGCAATTGGAAGAAAGCTGCCAATTTTCCTCTGTAAACGTTGATCATCGTTGGTCTTTAAATCATGTTACTGACCAGCAAACAACAAAATCAGATTGATCAGCTTGTGACACAAAAATTAAAAGAGCGGACTGCATTTGAATCGCCGATCCGCTCTATAGATGTGTGAGTAAGTGAGTAGAATATCAGCCTTTGCCAAAGGCGGATATGATATGGCATATTTCTTTCTCCTCAATTAATCTACTCATACAGTCTCTAGCCAATCATAAATTTGATCTAGCTGTTCTAAAGTAATTAGCCCATATTGTAAAAGAATCATAGGTAAAGGACCAGGATCTTGTTTGGTGTGACGAAGAGCTACCGCAATCGAAGCTGCGGAAATAGCTAAATCTTCTTGTAGGAAACGAATAAGCCGAGAATAAGTTGCGTTGTACATTTGTATCTCACTACTTAAGTAAAGTATTGTGTTATACGCTAATTCCTCATTTTTGAAATAGTCAGCTAGCACTATTGTGTGTATGACTGTGCTCATACTTGGTATCCACTCCACTGGTAAGGTTTATGTGGTTTTTCAAGCTAGAGCAATGAAGGAATTATAGAGTCTAGTGCCACCCATTTGCTTGAAGCAACAAGCAACACTTTTTTGGACGAAAGGGGTATTATCTTTTTTTACTTGTGTAGTTCAGTTAACTCAATTGGTCTTAAGAAAGATTCCATAGCCCATGGTGCCTTATTGACGACTCTTTCCACTTACGCCAAAAGGTAGATTTTTACAAATCTAAACTCTCAATCGTCGATACTGCCTCAGATGCAGAACAGTCTTATTCTGGGAACACTTGTGATAGATTGTATCGTAAAAACTTCCCGATTTATCAGCCGGAATGATATTCTTTTTACAAGAATTTTTTATATGTGCGTTTTTGCTGGTTATTAGCTAGCAATGAGAGCATAGGGCATAGGGCATAGGGCATTGGATCTAAGTACTCACACAAAATTATTTAATATATTTCTTGAAGCTGGAATCACGGTTCCACAAGTATTTCAGCCAACGTGGAGACAAGGTTAATTGTCTGCAAGTACTTACCAAGATTTAGTTCCCTACGCCCTATGCCCTATGCCCCATGCCCTATTCCCTATTTAAGAAACTCAATTTTAATAGGATCGCCTATCTTCAAACCCAATTCAGATGCTAGTCCAGAACGCAGTTCAATAACCTGATCTACGGGTAATTTGGGACCATAGGTAGGACAGGGATCGTTAGTACAAGGGGGTACAGCAGAAGCGATATACTGCACAACTCCTTTCCGCATAAAAACTATATCTAGTGGTACGTATGTATTCTTCATCCAGAAACTTATTGGTTGTGCTGATCGGAACTGAAACAACATACCTCTATTGTTTGGTAAAGCGGGTCTATACATTAACCCCATCTCTTGCTCTTGTTCTGTTCGCGCTACTTCGAGATCAAGTTTTGTTCCATTAGGAACAACAGCTCTACCTGTAATTGGTAGTTGTTGACCAGCATTTTTGCCAGACTGTGCTTGAGAACCAGAGGAATCGCTGTAAGTCACTGCGGGTGTTGGAGAGGAACAGCCAATTATAAGAATAGCTAATATAAGAGGAAGAAAACTTTGATAATTAAACATAAAATTTAAGATTCTCTTAATACATAACCAACGCCACGGACTGTCTGAATCAAACGCTTTTGACCGTCTTCTTCAATTTTGAGGCGCAGGTAGCGAATGTATACTTCTATAACATTCGATTCACCCATAAAGTCGTAACCCCAAACATTTTCGAGAATTTGCTCGCGGGTTAATACTTCACGGGGGTGTTCCATTAAATACTTTAGCAGTTCAAATTCCTTCATTGTCAAATCAATAGCCCGTCCATTATTTAGGACGCGACGGGTTGATATATCTAGAACTAGCTCGCCGAAGCGGAGCTGTTCTGTATTGTCAACTTCAGGTTTTAAGTAGAGGCGAATCAAGTTTAAAAAGTCTTCTGAGCGGTAAGGCTTCAAGATGTAATCGTCGGCTCCAGCTTCTAGACACGCTACGCGATCATCCACCGTATCTCGTGCCATTAATATAAGCACTGGCGATCGCATACCCCCATTTCTGATACTTTTGCATAAAGCAAGTCCCGATTCTCCTGCCAGCATTCTATCTATTACGACTAAAGCAGGTTGGCGATCGCGACAGTGTTGCACACCGCTGGTACCATCGTGAGCTATAACCGAGTCATAGCCAGCTTCTTTCAGATCAAAAGCCAGCTGATTTGCTAGACTCTCATCGCTTTCAATCACCAAAACACAAGGACTCTGAGCAAGCGTCATATCAATTTTTGATTCAGCTAGAAGTGTAATTTGCGGGTTTTGGATGACGGATCAATCCTCACTCGACAGCCTTCGTACCATTCTATATAGCTTTTCAGTATCGACTTTAGAAATTTTATCAGAAAAATGTCGTAGTTGCGTCTTTGCTCGTATCCGTGAGGATGCCGAACGCTCTTAAGCGCAACTACGAACCAGTGCGTATTGTCAGCGATCGTCAAAGTTAGTGAAGTGCTACCGCGACCTTCTTTTTTAACCCTAACCCAATCAAAGCAAACAAGCCTACAGCTTTTGCTGTAGAGGACTCAGGAACTTTTTGAGGTGAAGTGCTAGGTTCCTTTAAATCAGTGCCATATTGAAATCGGATGTTGCCAATTTTTTGGATATCAAAGTTAGTAGGCAAACCTGATAAAACAAAAGTCGCAGAGTTATTAATAAAAGTTCCCCCTTGGACGGTAGGGTTTGCGTCAGAGTTATAACCGCCGATGATACCGTAATTCATTTGCTGTCCAGTCTTGGGGAAGCTAAAGATATTCAAGCCAGCAGTACTTAGACCGTAGTGTTGGTTAACTGCGCTGTCACCTGTCCCTCGGTTAAGTCCTGCACCCTTGTATGCAAATGCCCATTCTTTAACTGGATCAGTTGTAGAGGAATTGACATTAAGAAGATTGACTTGATTTGTTGTAGTCTTAGTGTCTAGTGTGGTTACCTGTGGTGCTGTAGCTGAAGACAAGCTTAAATTTAAAGCAGAGCCATTGTAATCCCAAAACACTGCTGTGAGAATATCAGAAGGAAGCGAGACAGATTGGTTATTAGTTAGAGAGACTGTGAGCTTACCTGGGTTGAGTGAGTCATCAAAGACAACTGATGCTCCCAGATCGTTATGAATTTTTTGGTCATAATTATTGGTTCCGGTTGCAGAGAAACTTATACTAGCTGCATTAGCTTTGGACATCTGCCCAACTGTAAGCAGTGCTAATAACGAAAGAGTAGAGCTAATGTAACCTATGATTTTCTTTGAATCTGGTGTATACATTTGCTAAACCATCCTTTTTGTATAATATATAAAATTGACTTTCTTTTAGTCATTGCATAGGCTAAATTTAATTGAAAAAACATAAAAATGAGTGATTTATTTAGTGATTTATTCAAAGCTTTAATTAGATATTTATCATCAAAGAAAATACGTTAAACAAAAATAAACCCAGCATTTTTGCTGAGTAGTGTATTTTTAGATACTCACTCATAAAATTACGGATTTTGATGAGCTTTTCTTGAATTTACCTAAAGATTGAGAATTTTTTTAGTTGATTTTATCTAGAAGAGTTTTGCAGAGAATTATTATTATCTTTCTTCCGTTACCTAAGTAACCTTAAGAAAATAGTTTTCAGACCTTTATACATAGGAGGAATTACGACTCATTTTCCTGACGTAATATAATTACACTATGGGATTAGTATTGCTCTCGGTGCATTAGCGCACCGTAAAACCTGACTTTTCACAGGATCTGGAAAAGTCAGAGAGTGTGGGGTTTAGGGAAATGTCCTACACCCAGCACACTCGTAGAGAGATGGCGTGAAAAGTCAGGGGCTTTACTCGTTACCAAATCATAAAGCCAAATATTTAGGATGCTCCCTAGCGAAGTGCTACTGCCACTTTCTTTTTTAACCCTAAACCTACCAAAGCAAACAAGCCTAAAGCTGCTGCTGTAGAAGACTCAGGAACTTTTTTAGGTGGGGAAGGAGGAGTATAATAACTGCCTTGCGCTTGTACAATACTAGGTTCAGTTAAACTAGTTCCATACTGAAATCGAACGTTGCTAATCTTTTGGATATCAAAGTTAGTAGGTAGACTTGATAAAACAAAGGTGGCAGAATTGTTGATAAAAGTTCCCCCTTTGACAGCAGGGTTTGCGTTCGAGTTATAACCGCCGATGATACCGTAATTGAATTGCTGTCCCCCATTGCTAGCAAAAATACCCAAGCCAGCAGTTCCTAGACCATAGTGCTGGTTAACTCCTGTTGTAAATCCCGCAGTCTTAGAAGTAGACGCAAATTGCCATTCGTCAAGACAGCCAAGAAGATCAACATTATTTGTTGTGCTGGATCCGTTGTTTGCGGTTACTTTTGATGCTGTAGCTGAAGACAATCCTAAATTTAAAGGAGAGCCATTGTAATCCCACAACACTGCTGTGAGAACATCAGAAGGAACGGAAACACCCTTGTTATTACTAAGTGAAATTGTTAGCTTACCTGGATTAAGTGAGTTGTCAAAGACTACTGATGCTGCCAGAGCATTCTTAGATACTGAATTGGTTCCAGTTACAGAGAAAGTCATGCTAGCTGCATTAGCTTTGGACATCTGTCCAACTGTAAGCACTGCTAATAACGAAAGAGTAGAGGTGATATAACGTATTATTTTTTTTGAATCTGGTGGATACACTTTTGAAAAATCCTTTTTTTGAATATCTTTAAGTGACTCTTGTTTAGTCACTAATAGACTTAATTTACTCGATAGAATTGTTGATTTTTGTCATGTATCGGCAATTTTATTGAAGTTTTACTAGATTTTTAAACTAAAAAAGTTATGTTAAATCTAACTAAATATAGTATTTTTATTAAGTCCTAATTTTTCAGAGAAATTACTAACAAAAACAATATTTGATTAAATTTTCTCTAATTTACATAAAGATTTATGGTTTGTTTAGTTGATTTCATCTAGAGCAGTTTTTAACACAATGAATATCGTTCTTACGTTACCTACGTAAGCTACTGTCAAAGAAAAAAACCCTCATCCTTTTTTAGAGAATGAGGGGTAGCCAATAAGCCACAAATAAGGGATTAAGATTTAAGCATAGTTTTCTGTAAATCCTAGGAATTTACAAAAAGCTGTACTAAGGTAACTCTACAGACGTGGGTTTGGCGATATGTGGTAAACCCCAGCCTAGTTTTTCTCGTAATATTTTGAAAAATTCTGGAGATTGCAGGCGAATGAATCGAGCGCTGTATTGAGATCGCTCTAAATTCACCCGATCCTCTGGGAAAACATAACACCCTCCATTCCCATCTACTACCATTACCAAGCGAGGAGTATTAACTGGGAAGATATTAACTGGTTCATTATCTGGAAAAACAAGAGATCTAGAAGCCAGAGAATGAGGGCAAATGGGTACTAACTGCAAGACAGGTACACCAGGAGTCACAACTGGACCACCTGCACTTAAAGAATATGCTGTTGAACCTGTCGGTGTAGAAACAATGACACCATCAGCTGCAATATCTACTAGTGCATGACGACCTATTCCAATTTCAAAATGGCACATAGAGGTCAATGGTTCCCGATGCAGCACCATCTCATTCAAGCAAAGAGCTTCCCATATTGCGGTGTTTTCCCGAAACACTCTAACAGTGAGCATTGCTCGTTCCTCAACCTCATAGTTCCCTGATAATATTTGCTCTATAGCTTCAGGGAGTTGATTGAGGTAAGCTTCCGTCAAAAACCCCATGTGACCAGTGTTTATAGTTAGCATTGGTATTCCACAGGGAGCCACTAGACGAGATGCTGCTAGAACAGTTCCATCTCCACCTAACACTACTGTAAACTCCATTTCTGAGTCAAAACCAGGTGGTGTTAGACCCTCAATTGGAGTATGGCATACGGGACTTTCTGGGGTAGAATAGCCCAACATTCCACCGACGCCAGTTGTGATGCAGACATTCCAGCCAGCTGCGGTGAACTTTTCCTTAAGTTCGACAGCGATACGATTCGCTATCGGTTTTACGTCATTGTATATAATGCCTACTTTCGGCACATTCAAATGTCCAATTTTAGACGATGCTCTGTCTTGTCTTGACACTCTCCGTCCTAGAGGAACAGAGATTTTTAAGACTAAAATGTCTTAATATCCCTATTGCTAGTACAGCGCGGCGTAAATAAAGCAACCATTTCAAACAGCCATAAGGGTTGATTTATAACACTTTTGACTTTTGACTTTTGACTTTTGACTTTCGCGCAGCGTTGCTAGGGTTTTCTGTCTTTATATTGACAATTTTAATAGTAACACGTTCGACCGGTCGTAAACACCCCCTCTCTCTACATTTCACTACTCGGTCTTTTTAAAAGGACTTCTTTTTTGGGTCTGCTTTTTGGTTTTATTTTTCTCGTAGTCTAGCTCCTTCAGCTTTCTCATAATGCGGCTGAAGTACTCTTGTAGATAGCTTTCTACAGTAGTTGTCTCACTTGGGTCTAACTGAAAAACTTTGTAAACTTCATCCATTGGCGCATTTAGTGGTTTCCCACTTGCCAGTACATCTGTGAATGCTAGTCTGTCTGCAACATTCCAGCCCCATTGAAAGAACCGTAGGACACCGCGCATAGTACGCAGTAAGTTGACTGGCATTCTGGTGATTCTAGCGTCTTTTCCTGACAAACGTTCACATACCTTAATAACTTCCTCAGCACTCCAAGCACGAGTTCCTACTACAGGGTAGGCTTGCTTTTCTGTTTCTGGTAAGGATAAAGCTTTGATAGTAAACTTGGCAATGTCTAGAGTATCCATGTAAGCAATGGGAGATGATGCACCCGTTACCCACACTGGCTGTCCTTCTAAAATCGGAATTCCATACTGACCGATTAAGCCTTGCATGAAACCCGCTAGGCGCAATATTGTGTAATTTAAGCCAGATTCAGTCAAGAAAAGCTCTGTACACCGCTTAATTTCCATAAGCGGTACTTCTGGGTATTTTTCGGCATCTAATATAGAGAAAAAGATAAAACGCTCTACACCGGCAGCTACAGAGGCTTGAATTAAAGATACTTTGCCGTCCCAGTCTACCTGTTTAATACTTTGTGAATCTGTGGGACGAGACGTGGCTGCGTCAATGACTGCCGTCACACCTTCAAGTGCTGGTGTAAGGGTGTCGGGGTAGCATATATCTCCTAATACGAGTTCAGCACCCCATTCTTTAAGAAATGCGGCTTTTTTGGAGCTTCTAACAAGACAGCGTACCTTATAGCCCTCATCGATGGCACGACGAGCCACTTGTCTTCCCAAGGTGCCAGTGGCACCAACGATTAATAAAGTCATGAGGGTTTTTTACAAAAATTAATGTTTTATGAATTAAATCTTATCAGAATCCTAATATACAAACAAAGATTACGGAATTTTAAACTGTCTTAAGAGAAACGGGGCATGGGGCATGGGGCATGGGGAATAGTTTTTCTTTGATTCCTGAGTGCCGCTAGTGGGGGTGTTTTTAAGAGAGACAGAGAGACTATGACTCAGGCTCTCGTCTCAATTAGCGCTTTTCTAGAGGGATTCTTTTTCTGCGCCTTGGACTTTCAGTAGTAGCTCACCCAAAGCCCAGCCTACAAAGATTAAACTGAAGCACAGGAAAGCTGCATTAAACATCTCGCCGCCCATTGGTGTAATTCTCCTTTGCGAATTGTTGAATTAAGTTAAGTCTACCAGAAGCCTAGAATAGACGCCGTATGATTAGATTATGGTAAATTTTTGTAAAGTTTTCGGTAAGAAAGAGCGGCGAAAAGGGAAAAAAATAATTTATTGTGGGCGATCGCTCAATACAATTCAGTTAAAATCTAAAGGGTTAAACTGTGGTAGGTTGGGTTGTAGCTTGCTTCCCCGTAGGGGTACGGAGTGAAACCCAACATTTTTACGACTTTCATAGCCCAGTTGTGGCGATCGCTTGTGAATAAGCTGTTGCGCATTTAATTTTTACATGGCACGCGGGCAAGATGCCCGCACTACAATAATTTTACGTTTGTGTCTTATACAAGAGAGCTACACAGCAGCTTATCTAGCTCAAGACCACTATAAATTTTCCTTATACCCTAACCCTTCTCTACCCGTTCACAAACCCAACGGCGAAACAATTCAACGGTAATCCGCCAGTTTGCATTAATTTCATCAACAACATCATGACGCTTTAGGGTATTTAGTGCTTCTTGTAAAGTTAAGTCATCAATACCTGTACACTCTCGTAAAGCATCGAAACTTAATCCTTGTGGATAAGGAGCGATCGCGCTAAGTATCGCTTGTTGTCCAGCAACACCTCGCGCAGCTTGACCCCAAATACCATCAAAGTAGTAGCGTCCACGCCTGAAAAATTCGGGGTCATTGATCACATTTTCTACATCATCGACAGTGAAGACAGGATTGCGCGATCGCCCTCGCTCAAAAACATAATCATTGTAATGGCGAACAAGTTGAAAACCCACCAACTGCACTAAAAAGGGTTGACCGTGCGTGAAGTCGTAAATTTTATCTAGCGCTTCACGGGTGTAATCTAAGAGAAAATCTTGATCCGGGTTTGCTAGAATTTGGTGCGTAGCTCCACGTTCTTGGAAGCCTACACGGATCGGGATTACGCTGGCGAAGAAGGGTTGGAAGTAGTCGGCTGTCATCTCTTCTAACGTATGTAAGCCAGCAAAAGTGAAGGCAAGTTGAGAACTCTTTTGCACCAATCCCCGCAAATAGCCTAAAAAATCTTTTGGTATTTTTCCTCCTTCAATTAGATCTTCAATTTTCTCGAATTCGTCTAAGGCAATAATTAAAGATTTTTGATCTAAAGTTTCTATAACCTGTTCTAAATAACGCCTAAATGTAGGTAGAGGAAAATTTAATAGTTCTGTATCTGTAGGAGGTTGCAAGTTCACGACTCTAGAAACTGCATCAGTAATAGCAATTAACACCTCCCCAACCGCTAGAGGTGCATCTCCCACTTCTAAAAGGTTGACGTAAGCTAACTTAATTTCTGAACCAAGATTGTTAGCAGCGTTTTTAAGGATAGAAGTTTTGCCCATCCGCCGATGACCATAGAGAACTACAGACTGAACTTGATGACCTGTAATCCATAGTTCCTCTAACTCTCTCATCACGTCTTCCCTGCCAACAAAGCGTTCTCCTACGACTGGATCGCCTATGATGTAGGGATTAGCAATAGGCTTGGTGATCGAAATTTCACCTACCTCACCAGCTACTTCCAGCAATGCTGTTTGCCAAGTTTGGGCAATCTCTACGATTAGCGATCGCTCTGCTTGTGGTAGGGTATTGGCACTGTCTAAAACGCTTTTAAGTTCTCCTAGTGCGCGATTGAGGGCGAAGGATCTAGTTGCGCGTGACACACTGTATTCAACAGGTTTGATATCTTCGACGACCCTATAGAGTTTAGTGACAGCTTTCCAAGTGGATGGACGGAGAAGGGTTTCTTGCGGGAAAGCACGTAATTTTAGTGTAGCAATAATAGCTGTGTTCTTGGCATTCCTAAAGTCCGCTAAAATTTGGGCAAGGATGAACATTTCCTCACCGTAAAGCAAAGACTTCACTTTTTCAAAAGCGGTTTCAGCTTTTGCTGGTTGCTTTTCATGTAGGTGCCAAAAACCAGCAGCAGTAGCACGAGCAGGGGTATCTAAGCGAGTTTCTGTGAAAAAATAGCTCTGCCATAATCGCTTCGGCAAGAACCACAACCGTGATATATTTTCTGAAATAAGAGCATTGTTTAGAGAAGCTGAAGCAAAACGGACTAGTTCCCAATCAAAAGGTGCTTCAGCCATTTGAGAAATACGCCAGATAATTTCGTTTGACGGTGTAATAGCAAGTACTCTATTAACTGCTTGCACAACAGGAATAAATTGCAAGGTATATGCTAACAGTTGATTAGTATTATGCACACCTGCTTCCCAATCCTGTTGCAACCAATTTTGCAAACGCTTAGCAAAATATGGTAAACGAAGCAGAGTAACGCGCGAGAATAACCAGCTACTACTTGGGAGAAATCTCAGGTTTAAAAGTGAACCCATAACCCAACTCTCTGGACGCAGGATCGCCACGCCTACCGCCACGCCAAACGCCACGCCTACCGCCACGCCTACCGCCACGCCTACCGCCACGCCTCCCGCCACGCCAAACGCCACGCCAAACGCCACGCCTACCGCCACGCCTCCCGCCACGCCTACCGCCACGCCAAACGCCACGCCTACCGCCACGCCAAACGCCACGCCAAACGCCACGCCTACCGCCACGCCAAACGCCACGCCTCCCGCCACGCCTACCGCCACGCCTCCCGCCACGCCAAACGCCACGCCAAACGCCACGCCAAACGCCACGCCAAACGCCACGCCAAACGCCACGCCAAACCAATCTATATGAATACCTATGTGCTGAAGAAGCCAACCCAAAGTTAACGGTGTAACAACTGTTAAAACCAAACCTTGGAGAAGCAAATTCCGCTGAGTAGTATTTCGCCGTAGCAACTCCCATCCCCTACGCCAATTCATTTCCCCTTCAGGAATATACCCACCCCCAAAAGTGTCCACATACCACCGCAAAGCTTGAGGGAAATAAAACACCCAGTACAACAGACGCAGGTAATCTAGCGGGTTCCACAGTGAGAGAGGGCGCTTGAGTTTGGGTGCTAAATCTAGGCGAGGTACAGGAGGGTGAGACATTAATTGATTGGTAATTTGTCAGTCGGTTGACATAAAATTCGTTCAATGATTTATATACTGCCTATAAGTGTCGTAACACAGCTGCACGAGTTGACGAGGATGTCCTCTACTTTTGTGTACTAGTTGAATAATTTCCTCCTCGGTAAAACTTACTGAAGTCCTCGCCAAGCGGTTATCAATAAAAGCGCGAATTGTAGCTTCATCCCAAGGCTTAATATGTTCTTCTTGACAAATACCTGCTAATGGTGATGTTCTACCTTGATCGTGACTATCGTTAAACAAATCATCTAGGGGTTGAGTTGCAGCTAAAATCAGTTTCAACGGTGCATCATTTCCCTCAGCCAAACCGCGCAACATATCTCGGACTTGACGTGTAAATCCTTGCCAATTAAACTTGCCTACGTTATCTAATGCCAGTAGCACTCTCTTGTTTTTTAAATTCCGGTTTAACATATACCCTGTACAATCCGGTATACCAACCTCATAACACAAAGCACCGTAGAAATCCTTTTCGTTATCCACCCCGTTCAAATCTAGAAAAACTGGCTGGCGCGGTGGTTGCAAGCGACTTTCTGCTTCTCGACAAATAGCCAATAGTAAGGAGGATTTACCAATTCCCTCATTTCCTATTAAAGCAACACTACTACCGCTATTGAGTGTTTCAAACACCCACCTTATTTCTTGTTCCCTTCCAAAGAACTTTTGTCGATCTTCTACTCTGCCATTTATAGGTATGAAAGGGTTAATAATGGGCTTTTCAGGTGGTGGAGTAACTTCTTTTATAAAAATAAGTGGTTTGAGATGTTCTGAAATACCTTGTTGCTGAATCTTTAGACAACCAAACTTATGAGCATCTTCAATAGAACGCTTTGCAGCTAATGCTTCGTAAAAACCGACAGAAAAGGCGATCGCTGCTTCATCAGTAATTTCATCATTCATCCCAATCGCAAAGGGAATGTGTTCAGCAATTGCCTTTGCCGGAATCCTAGAATAGCAAGCATTTAGCACTACACAATTCACATGCTGCTTAAACATCTTAAAGGTTGCAGCTAAAGCATCAGGCTTTACAAACTGAATTTCACCTACTTTATTTTCAAAGCAAAGCTCTCCGTGAGGCGTACCATGCCCAAAGAAATGTACAATATTCGGTTTAACATAAAGTATTTCTTTAGAGAAATCTTCCACTCGAACCGCTTCTCGCTGTTCTAGCTGATAGTTTCCTAATCGTAAACTTTCTTTAATATCTCGTAACTCTTGCATTAAGCGTAGCCGAGGAGCATTACTTGGATCGGCTGCTAAAAACAGGATTTTTACAGAGATATCACTCCTCATCGAGGTAATAAAGGTAATATTGCCAGTAGTATACCATGTTATAAAGTGCTGATATGTGTCAGGCTCGTAGCTTTACTTCGTAGGGTTTGGAAGAAGTAAGCTAATCGCGTCAAATGAAAAACCGTTTGTTCAGAGCGTTACGCGATCGCAAATCCAGTATAGGGTCTAACTTCTTCATCTTTAAACCCCAAAACAATCATCTCTTTGGGAATCCCCGCTTCAATTAAATCGTTTGCAAAACCGTACTCAGTACCATCCCGTTGAATCCAAATTTTGCCATTGATAATTTCAACGTCAATCAAACAACCATGAATTCGGCGTACTTTTCGCTCCCACCCTTCCGACATCACCAAATAGCGATCAGCATCGCGATCAAATACTGTTTTATTTCTAATCTCAGCATGGGGATATTGCAAGGTTGTAAACGCCTGTAACTTCTCCATAATAATGGCCCGGTACTGCTCTAATAGATCCATTCCGTGATCACCTCTTGCGAACTTTCAAGCACAATAGTACTAAAATTAGTAAATAGCTTTAAAAAAATTATGACTATTCTTCAAGCCAAAAATCTATCTTTAGCGGAGGTACATCATCTTTTTGGTTTTCAAAGACAATATAATAACTCTTTTTCTAGTTTATTATCTTTAGAACCTTTAACTGATTACGAACAACAGGAGTTGCTGCAAATTCAGAATGATTTTTCTAATTACTTGATAGATAGTAAAGTTTCAGAAGGACTAGTAAATATTTTAACAACTTTCCCTTCAATGCGGTTAGCTGGGTTTTATCGCTTTCCTATCAAAATTGAACTAGAGAAGGACATTGCTAGTATTGTCATTGAAGACGAGGATAAAACAATTACAGCTAGAATGGATATCCTCGCAATTAACAAATCTAAACAGACAACACCTAGCCCATATTTTTGGGTATTGGTAATTGAATCAAAAAACAGTGGTGTTGCAGTATCAGAGGGTTTACCGCAATTGCTAACTTACTGGAGTTTGGACTAATCCGGTTTCGACCAGCAGTTAACAAGCAAGGGCAGGACAGAGGGACTCAACTTCAAATTTGAAGCTGAGTCAAGCGGCAGGATCAAGAAATTAGCCGAAACTAAGCAGCA
>JAESFG010000471.1_pt1 | contig 27952 bp, 30 predicted proteins | sample 9269371 | NCBI WGS metagenome assembly JAESFG01 (sample SAMN14506227, study PRJNA617093) | algae metagenome | isolation source: Aetokthonos hydrillicola CCALA 1050 (B3-Florida) and co-occurring... | place: USA: South Carolina | collected 2013-01-01 | reverse complement strand
TGCTGCTTAGTTTCGGCTAATTTCTTGATCCTGCCGCTTGACTCAGCTTCAAATTTGAAGTTGAGTCCCTCTGTCCTGCCCTTGCTTGTTAACTGCTGGTCGAAACCGGATTAGTCCAAACTCCAGAACTTTAAGCATGAGGTGCCTTGGGTTGACATTGTACCCCTCTCCAGGCTAGGACATTCAATTGTGCATCTTGGAGTGTTTTGGCATAGTCCGCTCCGCCCAGTCGTAGGTTGCCTGCTGCGTGTGTCGATGTTTATGACAATGGTGTTGCTGGTGATCGCTCAACTATTTAAACTAGTTAGATTAGCCTCGCTCTTTCTTCTTAAAAGACCATTAGGAATTCTTATGAGAGGATAGTGCCCTCAAAAATCGAAGATAATCTGAGTCGTACTGATGTTTTCCTTATTATAAGCGATCGCACTCTGCGCACTGCTCTTGTCAATCACTTTGTTAAGGTTACATTGTGACTTGTGATAATATATAGAGCGATCGCCAAGCTGCTTAGAGAAATTGGGTTGGAGCGTTACTCGTTCTAAGTAGGTAGGTACGAATAAACCTAGCTATGTAACAAAATGTAAAAAACACGAAACCCTTGCGATTGCTTCGTCGTTCCTCCTTGCAATGACAAAATATAGTTATGTTTATTAACGCCCACTTACTTACCTTATTTTCGAGTCCCAACGTCGTCGCATAGGGTGCGATCGCTAACATTAGGATTTGTCCGCAAATAGTCACGGACCCAACCACAGCTCACTGCTAGTACTCGATCCAGTCCCTCAACTGGCCATAAGCGAGCAGTAGCTTCTCCTCCAGCAGTAGCCAAAAGCTTACCATCTGGGCTGAACACTACGCTAGTGACCTGACCTTGATGACCCTTGAGGACAGCTAATAGTTTACCAGATGTATTCCATAAGCGAGCAGTACCGTCAGATCCAGCAGTAGCCAAAAGTCTACCATTTCGGCTGAATACTACGCTATTGACCGCACCTTGATGACCCTTGAGGACAGCTAATAGTTTACCAGATGTATCCCATAAGCGAGCAGTACCGTCAGATCCAGCAGTAGCCAAAAGTCTACCATTTCGGCTGAATACTACGCTTACAACCGAATCTTGATGACCCTTAAGGACAGCTAATTGTTTATGTTGACCAGATGTATCCCATAAGCGAACTGTATGGTCTCCTCCAGCAGTAGCCAAAAGTTTACCATCTAGGCTGAATACTACTCTACTGACCGAACGTTGATCACCGTTAAGGACAGCTAATTGTTTATGTTGACCCGATATATCCCATAAGCGAGCAGTACCGTCAGTTCCACCAGTAGCCAAAAGCTTACCATCTGGGCTGAATACTACGCTATGTACACTACCTTGATGACCCTTGAGGACAGCTAATTGTTTATGTTGACCGGATGTATCCCATAAGCGAGCAGTACCATCAGTTCCAGCAGTAGCCAAAAGTCTACCATCCGGGCTGAATACTACGCTGACGGGCCAGAATTGATGACCCTTGAGCAGAGCTAATTGTTTATGTTGACCGGATGTATCCCATAAGCGAACAGTACGGTCAGATCCACCAGTAGCCAAAAGCTTACCATCTGGGCTGAATACTACGCTTACCACCGTACCTTGATGACCCTTGAGCAGAGCTAATTGTTTATGTTGACCGGATGTATCCCATAAGCGAGCATTACCGTCAGTTCCACCAGTAGCCAAAAGCTTACCATCTGGGCTGAATATTACCCCCAAGACCAGACCATGAGGGAGAGCTAATTGTTGACGCGATGTATCCCATAAGCGAGCAGTACCGTCAGCTCCAGCAGTAGCCAAAAGCTTACCATCTGGGCTGAATACTACGCTTACGCCAATAAGCGAAGGTTGATCACCCTTGAGGATAGCTAATTGTTTATGTTGACCGGATGTATCCCATAAGCGAGCAGTACCGTCAGTTCCAGCAGTAGCCAAAAGCTTACCATCTGGGCTGAATACTACGCTTACAACCGAATCTTGATGACCCTTGAGGACAGCTAATTGTTTATGTTGACCGGATGTATCCCATAAGCGAGCAGTACCGTCAGCTCCAGCAGTAGCCAAAAGCTTACCATCTGGGCTGAATACTACGCTTACGACCGAACGTTGATCACCCTTGAGGACAGCTAATTGTTGACCGGATGTATTCCATAAGCGAGCAGTACCGTCAGTTCCACTAGTAGCCAAAAGCTTACTATCTGGGCTTGGGCTAAATACTACGCTATTGACCAAACCTTGATGACCCTTGAGGACAGCTAATTGTTTATGTTGACCGGATGTATCCCATAAACGAGCAGTACCATCAGTTCCACTAGTAGCCAAAAGCTTACTATCTGGACTGAATACTACCCTATTGAACACTACCCTATTGACCGAACGTTGATCACCCTTGAGGACAGCTAATTGTTGACCGGATGTATCCCATAAGCGAGCAGTAGCGCCAATTCCAGCAGTAGCCAAAAGCTTACCATCTGGGCTGAATACTACGCTATCGAGCGAATCTTGATAGACCTTGAAGACAACTAATTGTTTATGTTGACCGGATGTATCCCATAAGCGAACAGTACCATCAGATCCACCAGTAGCCAAAAGCTTACCATCTGGGCTGAATACTACGCTATTGACCGAACGTTGATCACCGTTAAGGAGAGCTAATGGTTGACCGGATATATCCCATAAGCGAGCAGTACCGTCAGATCCACCAGTAGCCAAAAGCTTACCATTTGGGCTGAATACTACACTATTAACCCTATTTTGATGATCTTCTAAACGGTTAAGTTCCCATCCTGCATCATATATCGTCTGAGAAAGTTCACCTAGAACTTGATTTTCTAACCCAATCTCTGGGAGGATAGCTTGCCACCAAGAATGCTTTAGTATTTTCCCTGCCGTTAAGCTTGCTATTCTTGCTTCTAATCCATGGCTTGAATTCAAATTCGCCTCTGAGGACTGTAACAGAGTTTGAATTTGCTGAATCTCTGCTTGCCTCCACTGGTATCCAGCAAAGATGGCAAATACTAATACAATGACAGAAGCACCAAAGGTCACTCTAGTCGTTCTCTGAGCAGCTTTGCGTCTAGCCTCTGATTCTTGTGCTATTTTTCGTGCTGTTTCTAACTCTTGTTGTCTGCGTTCCTCTTCTTGTTGAAGCAGGCGATCGCGTAGTTCAATACTCTGTTGAATAAAGTTTTGCTCTGGTGGACTTAGCTCTTCTCTACGTTCCTTAAGTTTTTCTTCAGCCTCTCCTAAAGGTACACCACGCAACAATACCCCTTCATCTCGGTTTGTCTCTTCCCACTGATGTATAACTACCCTTAGTCGCTCTTGCCATGCTCTAAACAAACGGTCTTTTTTCATCCACTCTCGTAAAGTCAGCCATTCGCGGATCAGGGCTTCATGGACAACTTCCACTGTATCTACTGTATCTCCCCCGGATTTTTCATCACTTCCGGTGACAACCAAACGAGCTTTGTATCCTGCCAAATAACTCACCAGTTCCCAGTTCTCATCTCCAACTTCTGCACGGGTCGCGATGCGGCGAGTATCCTCCGTTCCTTCTCCTGGGCGTACTAATTGTACAAAAATTCGCTGTGCTTGTTTTTGCTCTTGTTCGTTTAATTGCTGATAAATTTGTTCAGCATGATTAGCCAAAGCTTTTTTCACACCCCCAATCTCGTCATAAGCTTGGTGAGTTAACCTGCGCTTTTGCTGCTTGTTCCAAAGTCGAGTCAGAGCAAATTCTAGTAATGGGAGATTCCCTGGTTCATTGCCAACATCATCTAAAATTCGTTCTGCCAAGTGTGCTTCTAATTGAACTTCTATTTTCTGCGCTGGTTGTTCAATTGGTCGAAGTAGTTCCTCTGGATTCATTGCACTTAACAGTTGCGGTGGAAACTGCTGTAATGCATCTCGAAAAGGACGATAGGCAAGCACAAAGCCATAAAAGTCAGCGCGTAAAGTAAAGACCAGTGTTAAAATTTTCTGATCAATAGCTTCAAGCATTAAATCAGCAAAGCGTTCTTGTTCTTCTTTCTGACGAACGGTGTAGAGTTCTTCAAATTGATCTACAAACAGCAGAAGACGCTTATCTGGGTTACGTTCTATGATGCGAGATGTTATCTGCTGCAAAGTAACTAAACCCTGCTGTATATCTTTATCTAGTCCAGCCGCAGATCGCAATTGTTGAATTTGATCAACTTCCGGTTCTAATTGACGAACTAACGCAGAAGCTAGCTGATAAAATGGTTGCTTCCCAGGACGAAATGATTCAATCAACCAGTTTTCTGTCATACGCAGATGAGGAATCAGCCCAGCGTACACGACAGAAGATTTCCCACTACCACTAGAACCAATCACTGCGACTAGGGGCTGTTTGTTAACTGCTTCTACTAAATCATTGACAAACTTTTCCCGTCCAAAAAAGAAGGCTGCATCTTCTTCACTAAATGCAGCTAATCCTTGATATGGGTTAGGCGGAATAATCTCTACTTCTGGCTGGGTGATACTAATTTGGTCTTTTTTAAAGAGAACCGGAGTCTGCTGCTCTGAATAATTTATTAAGATCGCACAAGCTAATTCATAAGCATCCTCTATATCTTGTCCAGCTGCTAGAGCATCATAAAATGCTACAGAAAAATCTTTTGCTACTTTATCCCCTACCGTTGTGTTCATGCCAATCACATAATTGACATGTTGGCTAATAGATTTTGCTTGCACCTCACTATAACAAGCAATAAGGAGTACGCACTGCACTCCATATTTAGCAAATACCTTAAACATGCTTGCCAATGCCAATGCGTTAACTGCAACTGGCTGGTCAGTTTCATCTTCTAAGACGATACCCTCTTCCCCAGTACCATGCCCGCTAAAGTGAACAATCTGGGGTTGGCAATCTAGGATAGCGCGGTAGAAATCACGTTGACGCACTGCCCACTTTTGTTCTAACCTGAACTGCTCTCGCTTAGAAGCTCGGCGTAATCCTTCGTCAATTTCCCGTACTTCTTCATCCAATCGTAACCTTGATGTACTTTTCGGATTCGCTGCCAAAATCAAAATTGTTTTCACACACGGGTTGTTACCATCAGAACTTTGCTGAAAGAGCATGAAATTCTAATATAGATTTATCTAAAAACAAATTAAAGATGGTTAAAGATGCTCCCAGCAAAATCGAACAGATACTTGCAGCTCGTTTATACAAACTGAAAAGCGTGCCAAGTGTAGTTGAGTGCCTAAATGATGATACCAGACAGCAGGGTGATTTGGCTATTGGGTAGTGTAAGATTTTTGAAGTACGCTTCCACAAAGCGATCGCCACCCTGAATTTTGATCCTGTTTCTATGCTTTTTGATCTGAAGTTCTCCCTTATCAATCTACTATACAGTCCTCTACGCCTTATGAGCGTTTATACCTGTACCGTTCCGGGAATTGCTTGAATTCGTTGAGTGTGGCGACGCTTTATGGTAAAACGTCCTAGTAACATCTTAGACATGTAGTCGATGATAATGGCATGACGGAACCCGAAACCAACGTTTCTGCGAATTATGACGAGTCTTGGAAAGTCGCCATTGAACAGTATTTTGAAGCATTCGTCGCGTTCTTCTTCCCTGAAGCACACTCTAGCATTGCATGGGAGAGGGGATACGAATTCCTTGACAAGGAGTTTAACCAGATCGTCCAGGATGCTGAAGTTGGGACACGCTTTGTCGATAAGCTTCTTAAAGTATGGCTTACCGAGGGGCAGGAGGCTTGGCTCCTCTTACATATCGAATTGCAAAGTCAGGTGGACAGCAGCTTTGCCGAGAGGATATTCATCTATAATTATAGGATTTATGACCGCTATGGCCGGGAAGTGGTGAGTCTGGCGGTTCTGGGAGATGAGCAACCGAACTGGCGACCCGCCGAATACTGCTACGGGCGCTGGGGAAGTGAGATGCGGCTGCGATTTCCCATAATTAAGCTGTTAGACTATAACTGGGAAACGCTGGAAACAAACGATAACCCGTTTGCGGTGGTAGTCATGGCACACCGTAAAACCCAAGCTACCACACAGTCTGCAAGAGAACGTCTGCAATGGAAGCTGCGTCTGATCAAAGGTCTTTACAGACGTGGGTACAGCCGACAGGATATCCTAGAAATATTCGGGATACTAGACAGGATGATGCGGTTGCCAGAACCACTTGAACTAACCTTTAGGGACGAAATACGAGAATTTGAGGAGGAAAACCAAATGCCATACATTAGCAGCATCGGGCGCATTGCGCGACAAGAAGGACAACACGAAAAGGCAAGAAATTTAATTCAAAGCCTTCTCAAGAGTCGATTTGGTGTTCTTGACGAGCAGCTTTCATCGATCATTGAGCCGCTAACACAAATGCCGGATGATGAAGTTGCCAGCCTTTTACTCACTTCTTCACGTGAGGATCTGGTAACACGTTTTGGACAAAGCACTCTGCATTAAGATCATTTTACAATTTTAAAAGTTTCTTTGTGGTTATCCTCGGAGAAAGAAGATTTACATTATGATTGATCATAAATTATTTGGCCCCTGGTAAGGTAATGATATTTACCATAATGTACATTATGCTAATAAGCTAATGTGTAATGTTTGGTTCTTAAACGAGATCATTATATAAAAATAAATATTAAGTTATAAACGCTTTTATTCATTTAAATGAAGGCGATCGCTCTTCCCGATTCTACCCTCCTTCATTCTTCTCAGGCACTATCTTGAATCAATCAAGTGATATCCTTGGTTTGTGATATCTAATAGCACTTCGTTCCAATTCATCGTGAAAGACTTGTTGCGACGCACAGCATTGACTTTTGAAAAGTATTGCCAATGATGGCCTGCTTGAGGTAGCCTTTTTGCACTTTTAGCAGCTACAACTCCTCTCATCTTGGAAATTTCGCATTCATAAATATACAGATATAGCGCAATATCCCTCATTAGTTATCACTAAAATAAAATTAAAAATAATATTAAATATTTTTCCTAGCCTATCATTCAAAGCCTAATAAATTATTAATAAATACCAAATATTTTTGATGAATTAAATAGCTTAAAAATAGCCTAAAATTGAAAATTTGAAAAGCTCGTTTCTTTTAGATATCATACAGCTTCAATTTAGATATATTAATGGTTGTATTGTGTCGAAAATATTTTCATCTTCTGGCCACAGCTTTAATCTAATTCTTCCGCCTGTCGCCCTTAGCACCGATCTGATTGAATCTTTACTGGATTCCCCTCGCCTTTCCAGGACCCGCATTCCAGTGATCGAAACAAGCATTCCTGCCGGTTTCCCTTCGCCAGCGGATGACTATACCGCAGCACGCCTTGATCTAAACCAAAAATTCCTAAAAAATCCCACTGCTTGCTTCTTTGCTCGCGTAACTGGCCGCTCAATGGAGGGGGCTGGAATTTTCGACGGCGACTACCTCCTCATTGATCGCAGTATCGAAGCCCGCCACAATGATATTGTAGTAGCTGTGATTGCTGGGGAGTTTACCGTAAAGCGCTTATTTCGCAGGAATGGCCGATGCGCATTAGTCCCAGAAAACCCTGAATTTCCAGAGATTGAGATTAGCCCAGAAGCAGATGATACCTGGATCTGGGGTGTGGTCACTAGCGTTCATCGTAGTGTGCGCGGCTAATGTTTGCCCTCATCGACTGCAACAGCTTCTATGCCTCGTGCGAGAGCGTTTTTAATCCATCCCTTAGGGGACGGCCAGTTGTCGTCCTTTCAAACAATGACGGCTGCGTAATCGCCAGGTCAAAAGAAGCCAAAAATTTACAGATTGCAATGGGCGCTCCCTTTTTTAAGGTACGGGAAATATGTCAGCGCCAAAAGGTGGCGGTATTTTCAAGTAACTACGAGCTATATGGAGATATGTCTGGCCGGGTCATGGAAACATTACGCGATTTTGGCTTCGACATGGAAGTTTATTCTATAGATGAGTGCTTTATCACGTTTCCCTCTTATTTATCAGTAGAGGATTTGAAAGCGATCGCCACCGAAATGAAGAACAGAGTTCATCGCTGGACAGGTATCCCAGTATCAGTTGGCGTCGGAAAAACAAAGACTTTGGCTAAAGTTGCTAATGAACACGCCAAGACGCACAATGGTGTTTGCATCCTTCATAACCCTGCTCAAATAACTGCCCTTCTACACGAAACGCCGGTTGGTGATGTGTGGGGGATTGGAAGACGGATAGGCGATCGCTTAAATGCAATGGGAGTTACCACCGCTGCCCAGTTCCGCTCTCTAGATAACCGGCAAGTTCGACAGCAGTTTAACGTTACCTTGCAGCGTACACATTACGAGCTACATGGCTTGTCATGCTTGCCCCTGGAAGACATTCAGCCCCGAAAAAATATCTGCTCCTCCCGTGCTTTCAGCCGTCCAGTTACTTTGATGAGTGAACTGGAAGAAGCTGTCAGTTTTTACACAAGCAGAGCAGCCGAGAAGCTCAGAAAGCAAAGCAGTGTGGCGCAGGCCGTCTCTGTTTTTATTCACAGCAACAGATTCATCAAACCGCAGTACTACAAGGAGGCTATTCTCCCGCTCCTCCAGCCCACAAACGATACCGTGGCACTGGTACGAGTGGCGCAGGCCGTACTACGTAAAATCTTCCACCCCGGCGTAAAATACCAAAAAGCGGGGATTCTCTTACTGGATTTGATACCTGAAAATCTGAATCGTCAGCCCCATCTGTTTTTAGCAGACTCCAGTCCAAAGCGTCGGGCGTTGATGGAAGCTGTAGACCAATTGAATTCAAGGTTTGGGAAAAATACCGTTTCACTTGCCAGCAGTGGAATTGAGCGATCCTGGGCTACAAAAGCCGATTTTCGATCTGAGCGATCGACGACGCGGTGGGACGAGATTTTGATCTGCAAATAAAAAATGGTTAGCACTGAGCGTGCTGACCTTTGAGACATGCTTGGCGACATCCTGGCCCACTAATTGTGTGAGATAAAGGTACAAAGCCAACCTTATTCCTATATTGCCCCGTATAACAGCTATGTGCCTGTTAGCCCTAGCCGTCACCAATGAATTTTAGAAGCCTGCTATCAAAAGCTGGAGCGGGACGAAGGCGAACTATAATTCAAGGCTCATCCTCTTCCATGACCGCCTCATAATCCTGCCCCCCATAAAAAATGCCGTGAATCATGACCCTATCGCCGCCAACGGAAAAGGCGATGGTGACACGGCGGGCAAAGCCGATAATCCGTAATCCTGGTCGCAGATCGTCGCGTTTGGTTCCCCGTTCGGGAAAAATAGAAAGGTTCTGGCAAAAGGTCACAATGCCGCTGATAAAGCGGTCTGCCCGTTCTTCCCCGCTACGGTCAGCAATGTAACTGTAGAGATCGCCAAGCTGTTGTTCTGCCCGTGGGGAGAAAAGAACGCGGTACTGCTTCATTAAGGTTACTCTCCGGTTGTGCGCTTGTGGTATTGTGACCGGATACGCGCCATAACCTGTTCAGCAGGCACGCCTATTGTTTCATCCGCCGCGCATTCGTCATAGCTTTTAACGACTTCCTCAAGGAGCCACTTTTCAAGGGCAGCGTCACGCGCCTGGAGGGTACGCAACCCATCCCGGATAACCTCGCTTTCGGTAGCATATTCGCCTGCCAGGACTTTAGCCTTGACCATTTCAATCATGTCATGGGGCAGAGTAATGGTGATGGCCTGGGTCTTTCTCATAAGAAATTCTCCTGTGTGAAGCCAGTTTAGCACAGTGTATGATTTAATCATACACTTTAAATCCGGTTTTCTTTAGTAAAGGGTGAGTGGGTAGGAACGCTAGTTCCCCCCTGGGACGCTGCGCGAACGCTTTCAAGGATAGCCCTTCTCTGGATTGATGCTTCTAACTGGGGAAACAAAGCTTCAAGCCAGAGAAAGGTAGCCGCGTCTGAATCTAACCCCCTCTTATTAGGAAGATTGCATCTTTAGGGGCAGTCATCGCTTAAAAAAGTTGTCGAGTAGATCCTTTATCGAAAAGAAAAGCGATCGCCTACTTTACTTCATCAATAGAATCAGCAAGTTATTTGTACGATAATAACTTGCTGATAAACTGAAAGTTAAGTTCTTAAATTAACTTTCAATAAAATTTTGCGCCGACGAGATTTTCTCGCATAATTGCTCAATCTCATCTGTAGTCAATTCTTGAGATTGATCGTAGAAATGCTCGTAAAACACTTCTTTAATATCAATTTCATCGACGTTGGCTTGCAGAAATCTTAATGCAACCGTGGTGATTGCAATTTCTCTTTCATTCAATTCCATCTCGAAACCCCAACTCAAAATATTTAGAATGAGCGTCATAACGGAAAACTGGTTAAGGCGATCTGCCCTTGGCAGCAGTGCTGAGTGCAAAGCACACGCTGCGCGAACGCGATCGCATTCACAAACGATGAAAGCGATCGCGCCAAACTATCTGTAAACAGACAGTAAATATTTAGTTCATAGCCTGAACAAGAGTTAAGGCTGCTTCAATTTCACGTTTTGCCTGAGGTAATAGCTTGAACATTTCGTCCAAAAGCTCTTCCTCATTCTTATTTGCGAGCTTGAAGTCTTTATGAATGATGGTCACTTCCTTTAGGAGAGTAACCATTTTCCGTAATTGAACTTTTTCAAGGGTTTCAATGGAATTTTTCAACTTGAGCATTTCAATGTGTTCGCGATCGCTCTGTGCAAGAGCTTTCCAAACAGCTTTTTTGAAATTACTTGTCCAATTGTTTGTTACTTCCAGTATATCTTTCCATTCGCCCGTTAAAGCTATTTTACGAAGTTCTTTTAAACCAGAGTCTAAACGCTCTTCGTAAGAGACAAGGACAAGATTGTCATTAGCAGGTATGGGGGGAAATTTTTCTGAAAGACGCTGCAAAACTACTTGAGAAATACCAAAAATTTTAAATCCCGTACAAGTATCGTATGATAATTGACTGAACTCACATTCTTGATTTTTCAACCATGTTGCAGTTGGTTGAGCTACGTTGGTATCGACTCTCAGTTCATATTCTTGATCTGAGAATTGAACGAATGTAGTTTTAAACATTATATTCTCCTTAAAACAATGTTAATTGTTTGGCGAAAATTTGTGATTTGTGTTCACGATGAAAGCAATCATGAGCAACAGATAAGCTGACATTCATTTCGCTCCATGCTTGTGAAGGGGGAGCAACAAATTCACCTTTCTGTTCTTTTTCAATTTGGCGATCAATATACTTATTCAGATTCTCAGTTGCTTTTGAGAAGTGGTCATAAGCATCAAATGCCAAATTATTTAACTTTTCTGATGTTCGCTTTTTGGTTTTAGTATCGGAGCGCACCCATATGATGGAATGCCAAGTCCGGTAATACTGATCCATTAAGCAAATAGCATCAGAAAGATTTTGTTTTGCAAGATCAAGAGACTGATCTTCAAGATTTAACGAAAGCAGCTTGTCTAAAGCACAGGACATAGAACAAGCCGCTCCATTTAACGTCTGTGCCTTGTGATACATTTAGACTTCGTTTAGAACTTGATTGGCGACTTCCAAAATGACCGCATAATTTGTCGAGATGCGATCGCTTACAATACCGCACAAAAACTCCTTTCCAATCCCACGACCACTCAACTTTGTACCAGATGAAAGAATGCCCTTCTCTCGAAGCTTCGATGCGAGTTTCCTAATTTGCACCAAATTCAAGATTTTAATTTTTTCGCTCAATAAATCATTTGGATCTATACTTTCAATTGTACGGGTATCGTTCCCTCGATTAACTTGTACAACATCGGTATTTTGAAGCATGTCTGAGGAAGGATTAAATTTCTTTCTTGACGCTTCACTCGGAGTAATTAGCCAAGCGTAAAAACAGAAAAAGAAAATGAAAAGGACAACAGATAATGCGAAATCCTGCATGAGTCGTCTCCTAATTTATTGAAAACACAAAAATGTTTAATGAATCCGTTTGAATGAAGAGACAAACGGATGTACGCAATGCGAACTATGAGCGCACGTTATGCGATAATTTTTATGGAATTTCAATATATTTAAAAAATTTTATATTGCCTAATGATTAAGCTTATATGAGATGCTTACCTGATTGAAATGCAGCTTGATGCTTTGGGACTGGCAACAGAAGTTTCATCGGCGAGTTAGCAAGGTCAGGCGATCGCACCACTCATTTCAGGCTGAACATCGTTAGTACGAGCTTTTGGTGGATAAGCACCATATACATAGAGACCTTTCCGCCCCAGTAGAAAATCGATTAGTTTTTGGCCTGAAACGATATCTACATTCTCTGCGAGGGCTGCGGCTTTCCGAAAGTCCTCGCTAGCTTTACCAGTATGGAACAAAAATCCCTTAGCTGCATGATGCCACTTCGAGGCTTCAACCAAGTGCAGTATGTGTTCAGGGTTAGCTTCAGCACCATACAATTTAGCCTGGACTACATAGAATCTACCCAAATAAGAGAAACAGCCATCAATACCGTTATCTTTAGTAAAGCCTTTTTTCGGGAGTACGCAGTATCCAAACTTCTTACAGCAATTCAAAAGAATTTCTTCAAACAAAAATGGATTAAACAGTCTCAATTGGGAAATAATAACTCTCAATTCGTTTTCTGGTGGAGGAGGATTTTTACGTAGGTTATTGATGAATCGCCAAGCTTCACTGTCAGCGAATTTTTGGGTAGGAACAGCGTAAGCTAATTTATTACTCATTTTAATAACCGAATTGATGTAAGTTTTTAAGGTTTCAAACTCAATTTAATTGCCTTTCAAAACTCTTTAGTTTGATTAGATCTCTATTGCAACGTGTTTGCCTTTAATTATTCCTTATTTTTAAGTTTTGTGTATCATTTATATCATACGTTCAAATTGAATATCAGCGATAAGGTTGGCGATCGCGTAGCGTGTCCGCAGGATTCAGATCTACAGCCACAAACTTAAAAAAATTCTTCCTGTAATTTTAAAGGCTTTTCTTGCGGGACTTCATCTCCACAAAAAAAGTGAATTTAACCCAACTCAATATGCTCCTATCGCTTAATGCCTAGGTCGCGGTCTAGTGCAAGGACAAGCCCTACGGGTGAGCGAGAGGTATCCCCACGCTTCCTCCACTTCGTTCCGTGCAGCGTGGGCGATTCCCCTCCCCTCGCCCATCCTTGCACTAGCCCTTTCCGACCCAGGCGAGCACAAAAAGCATGAGCGGTGCTCAAGAGAAAAAATTGAAAGGAATGAAAATGAAATTATCTGATAAAGCCAGCAATTTATTGCTTGAACTTAGAAATTTTACTGGGAGTGAAACCCTATTTTATATTCCACCTTTTAAGACTTTTAATTACACAGAGGGTGTTCGATATCTTGCTCAAGAAGCAGGAGCATATTGGCTAATACAACTTATTGCGGGATTCCAAAAAGATAAGCGTTTGAAGGCGAAATGGGAAATTCTTCTGGATTTTCAATTGTGGAAGCTCACGGTGAACGAGGATAAAACAGCTGTTTTGTGCTGTGAAGACGGGAATTATAACGTCATATTAAGTCATAAGATCGAGTATACTAATTTCCCCCTCTCGGAAATTGAACTATTTTGCGAAAATCAAGTCCTTCTTCTTCCTACCGAACACTGACCCACCTGGGCTGGTCAACCCAGCCCTTCTTTTTCCACATTATTGAAAGTTTAATTATGAACAGGAAAAGATTAATAAGCACTGAGCAGTGGAATCGCCCAGGTGATAATTCCCCTATGACATCAAAGGTTTGGAAAAGCGATGGAGGCGTGATTTACGATATGTTTTTGAAAGACGAATTAATTCAAAGCACCTTTTCCCCACGACCTTACAAATTAGGTCAAGCCTGCGATGGAACAATAGACACTTGTACGATCGCTTTACTCATCTCGTATTGCCGAGATAAAAAAATTGATCTTCAAGCGCTTCTAAATCTATGTTATCCGAATGATAATTGGAGCTATTTTACGAAAGATTACCAGAATAACAAACTTACACTGGCTCACGAAGAGGGTTTAAACATCCCTTTAAATTGGAATTCAACTGCATTTGATGGTTTGTCTGATTCCCTTACTGAAATCAACTGGCACTCAGCAGTCGGAGCATTAGAAATGCTGAATTCAGCTAGAAAAACTTGAGATTTTCAACAAATAAGATTTTCAAACGTGAAATAAAATTTATGAATCAATTAAACCAAACTTGGGGAATATCTAAGGTAGCTGCTCCTGAGAGTTTAGCCACAATACTCACAAAGATTTCGTGGAAAAAGTGTCGGGGTTTTCAACTAGGGCATATTCATTTCCTAAACATCTCAACACGCTCAGATTGGGTGCAAGAGTATGCAGTTGTAGCTCCTTGGGGCAGTTTGCAGCTTCACATAGAATCACTTCAATTTAGCTTGAGTGACGAAGATTTAGAACTTAATACTGGCGGAACAGTTCATACAAAAGAAGAACTCGATAAAGTTAGGGCAATGATTGATAATTAACCAAATGCCTAAATAATGTTAGCTGTATGGTCGATAAAAATTCTGTAGAATATTACAATTTAAAACAAAACGTTTATGATTTTCTTATATCAATTGGAATTGAAATTGAAATACAAGAATCTACCAAAGGATTCTTTGATCATATTCATATTGAGGATGGGAGATTGATCGTTGATAAAAATGCTTCAATCAATGATATCCTACACGAGGCAGGACATTTAGCTGTGTTGCCGGGACGCTTCAGGAAGTATGCAAGTGGCAATATTAGTGGTGCCATCAAAAGAATGCTTGAAGAAATTGATTTCTCTAATCCCGATGCACCGGAGGCAAGGGCGGCGATCCAATGTGGGGACGTAGAAGCGACTGCTTGGGCTTGGGCAGCGGGAATGCATTTAGAATTACCCCCTGAAATAGTAATAGAAGATGCTGATTATGATCATGAAGGTGAGGAAATGAGGCTTACCTTAAATAGCAATTCATTCTTTGGAATTAATGGGCTAGCTGCTGCTGGTTTTTGTGTTACGAATAAAGCATTTTCAGCGCTCACTGGCAAACCAGTTTACCCAAATTTAGCAATGTGGCTGCAGAATTAACTTGATAGAAATATTTATCAAGGACGCCATCGATTGCAAGAGTATCATCGTAGACACTATAAAACATCGCCGATCATTTAACTGATTGACGAGGGGACGACTGGCAGCGATCGCTTTTTTACGCTTAGAGAGCGAATCCCTTCACCACAAAACCAGAGAAATTAAACCCTCCTAAAATCAACCCCCTATCACGCTATGCCTGAGTCGCGGGCTGGTGCAAGGACACGCCCTGCGGGTGCACGAGGGTCTCCCCAATTTTTTGCTTTCATAATGTAGCGAAATCTCCTTCGCAAAAAACTGGGAGATACCCCTCCCCCGCGCATCCTTGCACCAACCCTTGCTCGACTCAGGCGCACAGAAAGCATGAGCTGCGCTCAATGAGAAAAAGTGAAAGGAATCAGTCATGCTTGAATCTGCAAAAAAATCCGATATTTATACTTTTATAACTCAACAAATTATAGATACCTTAGAACAAGGTGTTAGACCCTGGGAAAAGCCGTGGAAATCTGGATCTATAACCCAACCTCTTCGGGGTAACGGAAAGCCATACACAGGAATCAATGTCCTTCTCTTATGGATGGTAACATTTGAAGCTGGGTATGTTAGCGATCGCTGGCTAACTTACAAACAAGCTCACGAGTTAGGGGGGCAAGTCCGTAAAGGGGAAAAGGGGGCAACGGTCGTGTATGCCAACGGCTTCACCAAGAAAGAGACAGCCGAGGATGGGGAAGAATTTGAGCAAGAAATATATTTTCTTAAAGGCTATACCGTCTTTAATGTGGAGCAAATCACTGACTTACCTGAAGAATACTACAGTAAGCCCACCCCGCGACCTGAACCTTTTGAGCGCATAGAAAAGGCGGAATTATTTTTCGCTACTATACCCGCAGAGATTAGGCACGGTGGCGATCGCGCCTACTACTCTAATAGTCAAAACTATATCAAACTACCTGCTTTTGAATCTTTCCGGGATGCAGAAAGCTATTATGCAACATTAGGACATGAGCTTGTGCACTGGACTAAACACGAATCCAGGTTGAACCGTGATTTTAAAAGCAAATCATGGGGAGACAAGGAATATGCACGTGAAGAACTTGTAGCTGAACTTGGCGCAGCTTTTTTATGTACAGATTTAGGTTTAACGCCAGCGATCCGCGACGACCACGCTTCATATATAGAGAGCTGGTTGAAGGTATTGAAGGAGGATAAGCGAGCTATTTTTTCAGCAGCTTCCCATGCACAGCGAGCTATCGATTTTATCAAAGGATTCAATAAAACCTCTACAGAACTGGAATAGTTATTTTCCCTGCCGTCATCAAGGCGGCAGTTTTCTTTGCTATTCAACCTCATTTTGTGAAATTGAATTATAACAATAGGGGAAATTTTTCTGTACTTCAGTAACCACAAACCGAGAAAAATAAATCCTCTCATTAATATATTAACTATCGTTGAATGCCTGAGTCGCGGGATTTGTCAAGGACAAGCCCAGAGGGTGCGCGGGGGTCTCCCCAATTTTTTGCTTTCCGAAGGTGACGAACTCTCCTTAGCAAAAAATCGGGTGATACCCCTCCCCCCGCGCATCCTTGACCAATCCCTGAATCGACCCAGGCAGCACAAAAAGCATGAGCGATGCTCAAGAGAGAAAAAAGAAAGGGTATAAATTATGAATAACAATCATGAATTGAATCTATTAAAATTAGCAACTGAGATCGCTACACACTTGGAAGGGTTCACAGCCGGACAAGAAGATTATGGTCCGGTTGTAATTCGACATTCTGACGGTCGACGTCTAAACTTTAGCTACACCCTGTACGACCAAAAAATAAATATCTACGGCAGATATGGAAAAGATTTTTATGGTCAGTGGGCTACTCCTGTGAGATTTGGCATTGTGAAAAATAATAAAAAAGCCAAAGATAAGATTCATGTTTCTTCAAACAGAACAGTAAAAGCGATCGCCAAGGATATCAAGCGCCGACTGCTTCCCCACTACTCTCAATACTTTTTTAAGATAGCCGAGCACGTCGCCCAACAGCGCGAGGAAAACTCATGGGTAAATAAAAGAATTTTAGAGGTTTCAGAAAAACTAGGCAGTAGATCTGTAAAAGGTCAATCGGACTATATCAAGACTGCTTATTTCTCTTTTGAATCTATTCTTCGGGGAAAAATTCAAACTTCAAACGGTGAAGATTACACTATCGAACTAAGTGGAGTTCCTCATTCTGTTGCATTAGAAATGGCGCGTCTTCTACAAAATTATAAGAAATAAAATCAATAATTTTACATTCCTATAGGGCTACAACAAACAGTAGCCCTACATTATCCCCTTAAAACGTAAATCACTAACCAACAGAAATTTCAAAAATGAGCAACTCAATTATCGCAACTAGGCGGTCACAATTAGAAAGTGCCGTTGGTATTTTAATACATAATTTTTCTAAGCAAGATCCATTATTGCTTGCCCAAGAGATAACAACCTATTTTATAGAACAATTTCATGATCCGGATAGGGCGATCGCTAATCCTTGGTGCATTGAAGATGTCAAACTTGTTAGGGAAGAGTTGACTGATGTACAAGCTTATGAAGTTTTGCAAGAAGTAATCTTCAACTATGATGCTGTAATTGGAATTAATTGGGATGTAATTGCGTCCGAAACTGAAGAACTTTTCCCCTCAAAACCTGTATTCAAACTGTCTACCTGATTAATTTGGGGCGGTCACAAGTACCCGCCCCTTGTTCTTCGAGAGCGAATCCCCTAACCACAATCCTTGAGAACTTTCCTCTCTCTGCACTAAACCTCCCTTTGTGGAGGGCCTGAGTCGCGGGATTGGTCAAGGACTCGCCCTTCGGGTGCGCGGCGGTATCCCCAATTTTTTGCTTTCATAAATTAACAAAGTTCAGTGTGCAAAAAATTGGGTGATACCCCTCCCCCGCGCATCCTTGACCAATTCCCTCAATCGACCCAGGCAGCACAAAAAGCATGAGCGATGCTCAAGAGAGAAAAATGAAAGGAATCTACAATGCTACACGATAAAAGAGCTTGGACGTTGACAGAAATCGTAACCCCAGAAGATTTAGCAAAAAAACTTACATCTTCTACCTGGACAGGCTGCACAGGTTTTACTTTGGGTAAGTTATTGTTCCTGAATGATGCTACTAGCGCAGATGGAGCACAAGAATACGCTGTAGTTATCAAAGATAAAGAAGGGAAATTTCTACAAATAGAATCAATAACGTTTAGCTGGTGCAGTTATGATCGCGCCTTAGAGATGATTACTGCCCTACTAGAAAATAGCACCAGTATTGCTATCGGGGAAAACATTCCTTCTTGGTCTACGCAAGTTTCACCTCGCATCGAACCTTCAAAAGAGCATCAGTGTTCTTGGTGCGCATGATTTTTCAAGGACTACCTTGTTAAAAGGTAGTCCATTCTTCCCTTCAACATCTTTATAGAGAAAATGTTATGGATTATATTTTTCATAAGGAAAGATACAAAGATTATTGCATAGAAATTGTCCAGGACGATGACCCTTTATGCTCTAGGGATTGGGATAACTTAGGGACGATGGTTTGCTGGCATAAAAATTTCGATCTGGGTGATGGATTGCCCGAGAAAATGAAGAAGCGTTTCAAGCTATTGGAATCTCGAGACGGATCATCTGACCTTGACCTGTTCCGTAAATGGAAAGCTCTTCATAAAAATAGTTTAGTTGTCATGCCGGTATATTTGTATAATCATAGCGGTTTAACAATCAGTACAAAACCCTTTCATTGTCCTTGGGATTCTGGGCAAGTTGGATGGATATATGCTTCACATGACAGAATCAAACAAGAATTGAATGTTGAAACCATAACAAATGAGATTTTGGATTCGACTAAAGAAATTTTGTTAAAAGAAGTCGAAACTTATGATCAGTATTTACGAGGGGAAGTTTATGGGTATGTGGTTAAAGACCATAAGCAAAAACTAATTGATAGCTGTATGAACTTTTACGGTGATTGGGAGAGCGATTGTTTGCCAGAAGCACGACGAGCTTGTGATTCTCTAGAGAAAAAACAATTACCACTTCTGTTTCTACCAAACTAACACCCATTGAGTAACTATCTACAAAAAGTGTAATCAACGAGGGGGTGCGATCGCTTACAACGAATCCCCTCCTCTCTCCTTGCATCAAATTATGCCCTTCTCGTAACCACAAACTGAGAAGAATAATCCTTCAAGCAATTACCATCTATCGCATCTGTCTAGGTCAATCCATGCGATCGCTTTACCAAGATTGATGCTCATTGAGAAAAAATGAAAGGAATCAACTATGAATTTCAATATTTACCGCCTCATTGCATACCCTGCGTGTATGGTAGGCACGCCATGTACTATCACGTTGCAAGAAAACTCTAATTTTGAAAGTTGCCAAGCACAAGCAGATAAAATTATTCAGGACATAGCTGAATCATTATTTTATAACCTAAAAATTTATGTGATTAGAGGTCTCAAAGCAAAAAAATATGAATTTTCTAACGGTTCTTTTTTATTAATAGCTCCGTACTTTAAATAGTAACAAGGTTTTACCGAATTGAAATTTACTAAATGTTGCGATCGCCCCAACCTTAGCCTTACTCCTAAAGAATAATCACAATCTTTGAGCATAAAAGAATACCGAATAATTTATAACATTGATTGAAAACGCTTAACGCCCACTTTGTAATTCAAAGGAACATATCATGAGAATTGTCTATAAACCTTTATCAGTTGAAATATTTCTAGTTAGTGGTGATCCTGAAGGAATGCTTACCGCCACTATTCCATTTCAATGGACTGGTCATGTTTTGGTTTTTAAAAGACCTCAATTAGAAAAAGCTCTAGCCAGGGAGGAAGCGCAAAAACCTGGATTTTACCTTTTAATTGGAGAGGACGTACAGGGAACAAAGTTTCATATTTGTGAAAGTCATGAATTTAAAGAACAAGAGTATAGAAAAACTTGGTGGTCAACCGTAATCTTTATTACAAGTGTAGCAGATTCTTTAACAAATGATCATATTCAATACTTAAAAGTGCAGATAATTAAAAAAGTAATAAAAGCTAACAAAATTCTTTTATTAGATAATCATAAGGCTAATTCTCTAGCAATAAATAACCCATCCGTAATACTTAGTGAAGGGACAACCGTTTACATGGAAGATTTTTTAAACAAAATTCTTGTAGTGCTTTCTGTATTAAATTTCAAAATATTTTGAAGTAATACTTCAAGAAAATTGCCATCATCACAACCAAAGCTCTTATGCTATCCTATTGCATACTAAGGAATTAGTATGTTGCTAAAAAACTCTATCTCCCCCATTCCACAGAAAAATTATTTTAAAGTTTGGTTCAGTGCTCAGGGAGAATTTACCACTGGAATTGTTTTAAATAAATCTGAACATGGAAGGATGACTATTAGGGAACTAATGACTCAATTTAACGTATCCGAAACTCCTAAAATGAAACGCTTCTACCGTAGCAGATTTTTAAAAACTCAGCACTAAGCGATCGCAGCCACTCTGGATGATATCGAATTCAGCGCACGGGTAAATATTCAATCCTTGTAACCACAATGTTAAAGAAATTGACCCATTGTATTTTCCTGATCTTGCTTGAACAATAAGCCCTAAGACGGTAATTCTATAAATAAATCATCCGATAATAACGCATTAATAACATTAATTCTATTAAATTTTAATCAGGAATTAAACTAATGACTAGGCGAAAACGAGTAATAAACACTACTAATTATCCTGTGATGAGAGCAAAGTGCCAGACCTGCCCTTTCCGACAAAGTGACGAAGGACGGCATCCATGTCCTGAGTTGGTAAGTCGAATACAGGTGCAAGCTATTATTGAGGCATCTCAAATCTGTCATCATCCTTTGCTATCAGGAAAAAAAGAAACACATATTTGTAGAGGAGCCAGGGATTTTCAATTGGAAATATTCTATCGCCTTGGAGTAATTGACTCGCCTACAGATGAAGCATGGAAGCAACATTCTTTAAAAAATAAGCGAACATAACCTATGTATCAGTTGCCTTGTAGGTTCAACATGGTGACAAACTTTAAGCTAATGGGAATAAAAAAAGATTCATTCCCTTAATTTCTAAAAAAATAATAAAAAGCAATCTTGGTTGTACAACCAAGCGATCGCAGCAAGAGGGAACGATGGAGAGCGTAACCCCTACACTTGAACAGTCGCAGGCACTGCAAATTGCATTTGACATCCTGAACTACTCTTTATTCGATAATACTTTGCCGAATTGCTTAATTACCCTGTCAGCAAGAGGGAAGTCCTCAGGCTATTTTACGCCTAAGCGCTGGAATAAAGCGGAGGCTGATTCACATGAAATTGCCCTAAATGCAGACCTTCTGGGGCAACAGCAGTTAATCTTTGAAGTCTTAGCCCGACAAATGGTAAGTCTTTGGCAGCACCAGTATGGCAGTCCCATGAGACCTGACTATTGCAATACCGAATGGGCTACTAAGATGGAAGAGATCGGCTTGATACCCAGCGATACAGGTCAACCTGGTGGAAAGAAGACTGGTTTTCGCGTCCAGCACTATGTTGATCCTACTGGCCGATTTAAACAGCTGATAATGAATATTCCAGATGATGCTTTCCCCTGGAAAACTATTGTGACTGGTATTCGCAAAGCAGCTAAGAAAACTCGCATTAAATATGTATGTCGTCGATGCGATATCAACGTTCAGGGGAAACCAGGATTGAAGATTATGTGCCACACCCATAATTGCAATTCATGGCTTATCCCGGAAGGTTCATCGGTCGAAGTTAAATCACCACTCAGCGAACTGGCTTTCTGATACTTGGGTTGACTTAAGAACCTTCGAGACCGTTGCATTTTGTTTTGGTTTGTCTGTTGGAACAATACTAGGGCGATCGCCTTTTGAATTGTTCCTCACCTCAACTTCTTGCTTGGTTGGAACCTGAATATCACCTGACAAGGCGGTTTCAATAGCTTTGGGCTTATTGTTTCCGGTCTTTTTATTCATTGCAGGTGTTGGTAATGGCAATGGCGACAGTCCAAATAAGGCGCGATCGCTGTTGTCGTTATACTGATTCAACATACCCCCTACCCCCGCCAGATATTGATCTTGACTGACTTTTCCTGAGTTGACCCAATGACGAAGCAGACGGCCCATGAGGATCAGTTTCTGGTTTCGCCGCTGTTTTGATAGTTCTGACAAGTCGATATCATCAGCAGTTAAATTGGGTAGTACCTTAACTGTGTTGTGATCATCAATTGGTGGAAGCCCGAAAAGTTCGCGATCGCTATTCCGTTTCAGATATTCGTTAAGCCCTTGCACATAATCTTCTTTTGAAATCGTTTCCCATTCCAACCACTTCAATAGAACATTACCCTCAATAATCAGCTTCTTGGCTTCACTTTCTCGATTGTCCAGGATGAGAGGAAGCCCGAACAATTCCCGCTCATGGTTTTGCTTCAGTTCCTGATCAAGGATTGCCAAGACCACTTTACGGAAGGCTTGCAGGTCTAAACCTTCATGGTGGGTTTCAGTCTCACTCAGTGCTAACAGCCGGAAAGCAACCTCGCCCAGCTTGTAGTTACGTTGATTGAGAACCTTTCGAGATACCGTGTTCTCCTGCTGCTTGATCAGTTCTAATCGTGCTTCGAGTTCTGCAACCTTTTTACTCTTCTGCTTTAGCTGCTTTACAGTCATTTGCCCCCCGGTGGTTTTTAATTTTCGTTAATTCCTTGGCAACCACAGCGCCCTATTCATGGTATTATAACGTAAGTATTTCTCAGTAGCGTCGGGCGGAGAAAGCGCGTCATTGCCCCTCCTAACTCTAGGTGCGCAGCGCCGGTAAGAGCGCAGTTACACATTCGACCGCTTCGCTTTGAATAAATGACCTCGCAAGCTCGCCCATTCATTCAATCGAATGTACCGCGCCAAAAGGGCTACGCCCCTCTGGACTCCCCAACCACGGCAAACCCTGCGGTCTTTTTGCCATATCTCCCCGCCACTTCGTTGTTTTCGGCTAATCGTGAGCATAGTCACTGACTTTCTGAAATCTTATCGAGACCGGCGATCGCTGAAACTAACAAGACTCGAAATAATAATTTTCAAATTTAATTGCAAAATAATTTGTATTTGTCCAGTGGTTGTGTTTATTACTTCAAAAAATAAATAATTAATGGAGAAGTTGTACGCAAGCGCTCATCGATTCCTTTGCAGAACACTTCAGATCCGGTAAAAGCTTTCTAAGAATTACCGATGCCAGAAAGTTTGCAGAAAATATAATTGGGGATGTTGCCCCAGGTACTAAATCAAGCAAAGATGTAGACGAAAGCGTTGAAGCCGCTCTGGTTCGTGTTGCCCAAGAAATCGTAAATGATTCGCCCAATCCGCAGGATACTTTCAAAAAGCTTGTTGAATTGCACGATCGCCAACCAGCCTTAAATGTTCGGTCTTCAACTAGTGTTGCCGAGCAAGCTTACAGTACTCCCCTCCCCCTCGCCTATCTCGCTACAGTCCTGGCTGGTGTCACTGTTGATAAAACTGTCTATGAACCGTCAGCGGGTCATGGTGCGCTTTTACTGGGAAGCGATCCAAATTTAGTAACAGTTAACGAGTTAAATTCTGACCGAGCGCAAGATCTGCAAAAACAAGGTTACGCTGTAACACTGAACGATGCGAGCCGGACTGTTCCTGAGAAATTACATGATATTGTCATCATGAATCCCCCGTTCGGTACGGTGAGTGATTCATCCGGCCAGAAACAACTATTCCAATTTGGTCAGTTCAAAACGACCCAAATAGATCATGCGATCGCCCTTAAAAACCTTGAGGCCATGAAGCCAGATGGAAGAGCAGTTCTCATTCTTGGTGGCAAGCTGGGAACTGATCAGGGTATGCGGAGCGATAAATATAATACCCGTGAGAGCAGAGGGTTTTATTACACGCTTTACCAGCAGTACAAAGTTGAAGACCATTTCACGGTAGCTGGTGACTTATATCGCAAGCAAGGCGCTGGATTCCCTATTGATATTATTCTGGTCAATGGCGTGGGTAAATCTGAGCGTTCCCTTCCAGCAAGTGATGTGCCGCGTATCTACAACAGCTTTGACGAGTTAGGGGAGTTTCTGGATGATTTTCTACGAAGAGAATCCGAACGTTTGGGCAGCACTCGAATACGAGAGAGTTCTGGCGGTACTAGTACCCAGCAAAGAAATGACCATAACCGAGAATCGTTACCTGGAACTTATGAGCAAACGGTTAGACTGGTTGATCCAGAAGTGGATCGAAGAAGCCGAGACGACAGGGGAGGCGACCCATCTTCTGCTGAAACAAAAACTGAAGACGTTCTCGATTTACAGCCACAGACCAAATTGGCCGACACAGCACAATTCGCAAGCGGATCTGAGCACATGGCGGAACCAATGGATAAAATTTATAGTGTTCGAGAGCCACATAATACAAACTTTACTGATGCATCAGGGGATAATGTTTCCAGTGACGGTAGAATCCAATCACGAGAGGATATTGGAGCTTCTGGCGATGTTCCAAACCCCAGACGTTCAGCCGAATCTGGAGGCATGGCTGGAGGAAGCGACTTACTATCTGCTCGCGTAGAGCATCCCAAGCAACTCCCTTACCAACCAAAAAGCCAAGGTCGTGCACTGGGAACATTAGTTCCTGCAAATATGCAGACCGGCTTAAATCAAGCTCTTTTGAAACTTGAACGGGCTGTTGGTTCACTGGATGAATACGTTGCAGATCGCTTAGACTACGGTTCTAAAGAAGAAGTCCACAAATACTTCAGTGCTGAGCAAGTTGATGCGATCGCCCTGGCCGTATCGAACCTGGAAAAGGGTTCTGGCTTTATCTTGGGTGATCAGACCGGCATAGGTAAGGGACGTGTCGTTGCAGCGATTATCCGCTACGGAAAAGTGACTGGGCGTGTCCCAATCTTCATTACCAAAAATTCTCCTTTATATGCGGACATGATTCGAGACCTGGGTGATATTGGAATGCCCGGATTTAGTCCGTTAGTAACAGATGAGAATTTAACTCTCCCGTTACCAGATGGGCGCGAATTGAAAACCAGATCCAAAACCCACCGCGAGGTGATCCAAGCTTTTCATGAGCAAGGGAATCTAGGTAACTACGACGCAATTTTTACCTCTTATACCCAGCTGCAAACCATTAAAGGCAAAGAGCCGCCACGCCGAGCTTTCTTAAGAACCTTTGCACCTAAGAGCTTGATTATTCTTGATGAAAGCCATGAAGCAGGCGGCAGCAGCAATCCAGAGAATTGGCGAACTTCCCCGGTGGCTAACCGGGCTGATTTTGCCAGAGAACTGATAGAGCGATCGCAAGGTGTTCTTTACTCCTCCGCAACATACGCCAAGAACCCACAGGTGATGGATCTCTATGCTCGTACAGATATGCGGCTAGCTCTCTCCAACATGGAGAACCTCACCGAGCTTCTGGCGTCTGGCGGTGTCCCATTGCAACAGACCTTAGCTTCAATGCTAACCGAAGCAGGGCAGTACATTCGTCGGGAGCGATCTTTTGAAGGCGTCAGTTTTGAGCCAATCGTTGTCCCGGTTAACCACGAAATAGCCGAGAATATATCCGCCATCATGTCGGAAATTATGCAGTTCGACCAAATGAAGGGCAAAGTCGTCGAACACATGGACAAGGATTTAAAATCTCAAGCAAAGAAAAGCTATGGGGATAACTCGACTGGAGGTGCTGGGGCAACAAGTACGAACTTTACAAGCATCATGCACAACGTCATAGACCAGATGTTGTTTGCCCTGAAAGCGGAGGAAACAGTTCAAAAAACATTGGAATTGTTGAAAAAGCCAAACCCAGAAAAACCCGTTCTTGCCTTATCGAACACGATGGGGAGTCTACTTGCTCGTCAAGCTCAAGACCAAAGTTTACAGCCAAGTGATAGGATGGATGTTGACTTTGGCACGCTGTTACATCGGTATCTAGAGCGAAGCCGTGATGTAATAATCGGCAGTCCTTATGGAGAAAAGAAAAGGCATTACTTAACAGATGATGAATTAGGCACGGCGGCAACCAATAAATATAATTCCATTCAAAGTTTAATCAGTGAAACCAATTTTGAAGGAATCCCCATCAGCCCCATCGACTACATTACTTTTCGCGTGAATCAAGAGGGGTATCGTGTAGGGGAAGTCACTGGCCGAGAGCATATTGCTAATTATGACGTAGAGGGTAACCTAACTTATCAGCGCCGCTCTAGCCAAGAACGCAGCAAAGCTAATGTCGTTCAGACAGTGAAATCCTTCAATGAAGGACACCTGGACGTAATAATTCTAAATAGATCGGGTAGCACTGGTATATCATTACATTCGTCTGAAAAGTTTTCTGACCAGAGACAACGCCACATGATTGTTGTCCAGCCAGAAAAAGACATAAATTCCTTCATGCAGATGTTGGGCAGAATACACAGAACGGGGCAAGTTGTCCCGCCTAATTTTACTCTCCTCATGGGTGATGTCCCTGCTGAGAAGCGCCCTGGTGCTGTTCTTGCTAAAAAGATGGCTTCACTAAACGCCAACACAACCGCTGCCCGAAAAAGCGCTTTTTCTTTAGCCAACACCCCAGACTTCATGAATGAGTACGGCGACATTGTTGTTATGGAAATCATGAAAGCGAATCCTGAGATTCATGCGCGTTTGGATTTCCCGCTGGAAACTCAAGGGAGCCTACTATCATCAGAAAACGCTATTAGCAAAGTTACTGGCAGAATACCCTTACTACCAATTGCTGAACAAGAAGCTATTTATGACAGCATCGAGGAAAAATACACTGAATTTGTCGCTCGCCAGGAAGCGATCGGTGAATCCATTCTGGAGGCAAGCACTTTAAATCTGGATGCTAAAACGCTGGCTAGGATGGTAATCATCCCCCCTGATGTTAAGAGTAGCTCACCCTTTACTGGTCCAGTTTATGCCGAGATCGCTGATGTTAAAAACCCACAAAAACCCTACACCACACTCCAGGTGATCAACAATATTCGTCTGGAATTGAACTTACCTGAAATACCCAGCTTAACCGAAACCTCTTCAACGGAGATAATTAACATCTCTCAAGAGAAAGCCAAGCAAGATATCGCTAAATTAGAGGAAGAAGTATACAAGTATCAGTTAACGATCGCGCCTGAAAGAGCAGCCGAGGCTAGTAATAATTTCAAACATATTTCAAATATTTTATCTGAATTCCCCTTAGGAACGCCTGTATGCGTAACAACAGATATGCAAGATCAATTTTACGGCGTTGTCAGTAAAATTAAGCAAGACCATACTATATCCACTAACCCCTCTGCTCCATCTGGCTGGAAACTTAAATTACTTGTAGCGGATTCAGCACGCGAATTGACCATACCATTGTCCCAAGTGAATACAGGCAAAGAAAAATCTCTTCAAATGGTATTCGTAAATCAAAACGAAGAGAAAATGCCTATCTACGATTTATTTGATTATTTACAAAGTAGAACTCGGGAAAAGCGTCAAATAATCACTGGCAACCTTCTAAGAGCCAGGGAGAAGTTTCCGGGGAGGATGATAAACTTCACGGATGCAGGCGGTAATATTCGACAAGGACTGCTAACGCCAAGGGGCTTTGATTGTGAAAATGCCCTTGAAAAGATGCCTGTCACTATGCCCACTATCTGTAGCGAACTGCAAACAGAAACACTTCAAACTGCAAACAAGGCAAAATTGAAACCACATTAGCTGCAAATAAGGGTGGTCTCAAAACCACATTAGCTGCAAATGAAACCAGATTATTTGCAAACA